>Ga0207674_10000548_pt1 | contig 49225 bp, 41 predicted proteins | sample KBSCornC72_FD_184303 | JGI IMG/M metagenome (GOLD analysis project Ga0207674, IMG submission 184303) | Corn rhizosphere microbial communities from Kellogg Biological Station, Michigan, USA - KBS Corn C7-2 (SPAdes) (version 2) | ecosystem: Host-associated > Plants > Roots > Rhizosphere > Soil ... | reverse complement strand
CGAGCTTCGCATCGCTCGGCGCGGCGACCCCGTTCCCCGCTGCCCCGCCATTCGCTGACGCCGGCGCCTCGGCCTGACGCCTAACGAGCGTGAGGATCGTGTACACCGCCACCGGCTCGTTCGCCTGGTTCGTCACCTCGACGTCCCACGCCACCACACCCTGCGGGATGCCATCCGGCGGCGTCTCTTTCGCCGTCTTCTGCTTGCAGGTGAGCTTGGCCTGGATCGTGTCGCCGATGTACACTGGCTTCACGAAGCGCAGCGACTCGAGACCGTAGTTCGCGAGCACCGGGCCCGGCGCGGGGTCGACGAACAATCCAGCCGCGGCCGACAACACGAAGTACCCGTGCGCCACGCGCCGCTCGAACAGCGACTCCTTCGCGGCGATGTCGTCCATGTGCGCGTAGAAGTAGTCACCGCTCACCCCGGCGAAGTTCACGATATCGGCTTCGGTGACCGTGCGGCGGTGCGTCACCAGCGTGTCGCCAACGCGCAGCTCATCGAAGTACTTCCGGAACGGATGCACGCGGTCCGTCGGACGCTCGGCACCGGGCATCCACTCATTCATCACGCGCGTCAGCATCGTGGGCGAGCCCTGCACCGCCGTGCGCTGCATGTAGTGAAGGACGCCGCGCACGCCGCCCATCTCTTCACCGCCACCGGCGCGTCCAGGTCCGCCGTGCACGAGGTGCGGCATGGGCGATCCGTGTCCGGTGGACTCCTTCGCGCTGTGGCGGTCCACGACGAGCATGCGGCCGTGATACGGGGCGACGCCGAGGACGACCTGTCGCGCGACCGAGGGGTCGGCGGTGAACAGCGAACCGACGAGGCTGCCCTTGCCCAACTTCGCGAGCTCGATGGCTTCGTCCACCGACGAGTATGGCATCACTGTGTTCACCGGGCCGAAGGCCTCGATGTCGTGCGGCTCCTGTCTCGTGAATGGCTTGTCAGTGGCCAGTAACGTGATCGGAAAGAACGCACCTCGTTCCGCGTCTGCCCCGACCACCTGCAACGCGTCGCGTCCACCAAACACGAGCTCGGCCGCGCGTCGGATCGCGTCGGTCGCGGTGCCGACGTCGCGGACCTGTGTGCGGCTCGCGAGCGGACCCATCTTCACGCCCTCCACGGCCGGATCACCGACGTGCACCGTACCGAGCCGCTTGCGCAGCGCGGCAATGACGTCATCCATCATCGCGTTAGGCACGATCGTCCGGCGGATCGCGGTGCACTTCTGCCCCGCCTTCGACGTCATCTCGCGCACGACCTCCTTGACGAAGAGATCGAACTCTTCGCTGCCGGGCGCAGCGTCCGGGCCGAGGATCGAGCAGTTGAGCGAGTCCGCCTCCTGATTGAAGCGCACCGTCTGCTCGACGATCGACGGCGTCTCCTTGAGCTTCCGCCCCGTTGCCGCCGAGCCAGTGAATGCGACGGCATCCTGCATTCCGAGGTGGTCGAGCAGATCGCCCGCGCTCCCGCAGATCAGCTGGATCGCGCCCTTCGGGAAGATCCCCGACTCGATCATGAGGCGGAAACACGCCTCGGTGAGATAGGACGTGACCGTGGCCGGCTTGACGATGGCCGGAACGCCGGCAAGCAGCGTCGGGGCCAGCTTCTCGAGCATCCCCCACACCGGGAAGTTGAACGCATTGATGTGAACGGCGACGCCCTCGAGCGGGACGCAGATATGTCTGCCCACGAACGTCCCGCCCTTCGACAGCGCCTCCATCGGGCCGTCGACGTAGAACGTCTCGTTAGGGAATTCCCGGCGGCCCTTGCTGGCGTAGACGAAGAACGTGCCGATGCCGCCGTCGATGTCGATCCAGGAGTCCGCTTTCGTCGCGCCGGTCGCGGCCGAGAGGCGGTAAAGCCCCTCTTTCCGGTCGGTGAGGTACTTGGCCATCTCCTTCAGCATGAGCGCTCGCTGGTGGAACGTCATGCGGCGGAGTGCCGGCCCGCCGACCCGGCGCGCGTAGTCGGCCATCGCGGCGAAGTCGAGTCCTTCGGAGGTCGCCTCGGCGATCGGTTCGCCGGTGACGGCGTGGACGAGCGTCGTAGCGGTGCCGGCACCGGTCACCCACTCGCCGGCGGCGAAATTCTGAAGGCGCGTTTTGTCATGTTTCATGCGGTGAAGTCTCGCCGGTCTTCATCGGCGGCGGCAAGACATAGGCCCGAGTCTGCTTGCAGTCGGAGGGCCAACGAAACAATAGCCTTGGTGCACGGGAACGACTCACATCCAGGAGGTTTCTGTGAAGAGTCATAGCCCTATGCGAGAAGGCACCGTTGCCGGAATCATTGGGGCGTCCAGCGTCGCCCTCTGGTTCCTCATGGTCGACTCGATTGCCGGGCGACCCTTCTTCACCCCCGCGGTTCTCGGCGCCTCGCTGTTCGATCTACTGGGGGGCAGCTTCGGCGGCCGTGGACTCGCGACAAACGTCGCCGCGTACACCGTCATTCACTTCGCAGCGTTCATCGCCGTCGGGATCATCGCGGCGACCGGGATGAACCTGCTCGATCGACGACCGTCGCTGCTGGTGGGCTTCGCGGCGCTGTTCTTCGTGTTCGAGCTCGGGGTGCTCGGGGTGGTCGCGCTGCTCTCCCGGTCGCCGCTCTTCGGAACGATCGCCTGGTATCAGCTTGGCGCGGCGAATCTGTTGGCGGCGTACTTCATGGGGCGATATCTGTGGCGGGCGCACCACCCGGCGGTTGAAGAGCGGTGGGTCCGGGCGCTCGAGTCGCGTTAGGCCCTGCAACAACGATGAGCCGCGAGGACCGAAGGCGCGGCATCACGTCCGCCGCGTCTCGTTCCACGTTCGGTACGTCACGCTCTGCCTCGGCCGATCCGCGGGCACCTCGCGCAGTGGCTCGCACTCCCGCCACGTCGCCCGCATGTCGGCAGGTAGGCGCTGGTACAAACGCGTCCCCTGCGTTTTCCACGCAAGCATCTCGTCCGACACGTCCTTCACCACCCGCGCCGGGTTGCCCACCACCACCTTCCGGCGAGGAATCACCATCTCCGCCGTCACGAACGAGAGCGCCCCCACGATGCATTCGTCGCCCACCACGGCCTTGTCCATCACGACCGCGTTCATGCCGACGAGCGTGTTCCGACCGATCGTCGCCCCGTGGATGATCGCGCCGTGGCCAATGTGCGCGGCGTCGTGCAGCGTTACCGTCGCACCGGGGAACACGTGGATGACGCAGTTCTCCTGCACGTTGCACCCATCACCGATGAGAATCTCGCCCCAGTCGGCACGGATGGCCGCGCCCGGCCCGACGTACACGTCGCGCCCAATCACGACATTGCCGGTGACGGCCGCCTGGGGATGCACGAACGCCGACTCGTGAACGACTGGCCGGTATCCATCGAACTCGTAGATTGCCACGAATGGTGCTCCTCGGTTGTGTCCTGGTCGCGCGTCGGCATATAGCGCCGCCGCGACGCCGTCGCCAGACACACGCGTCGCCTCGTGTGCGCCGATCCGCCGCGCGAGGTGGCACATAACGATCGACGGCACGCCACGCCAGTCGCGCGCACGCGAATACCTGGCAGTGGCGCTCATCACGCTGCTCGCCGCGGCGCTCCGCATCTACCGACTCGACACCGATCTCTGGATCGACGAGATCGGGTCGTTCCAGTACGCCACGTCGGTGACTGTCGGCGAGCTTTTTCGGACGTTCTCGAGCCCGAACCAGCATCTCATGAACTCGCTGCTCGAGCGCGCGAGCGTCGCAATGCTCGGCGAGCATGACTGGACCGTACGACTCCCGGCGGTGCTTTTCGGGATCGCCACCGTTCCGGCAATGTATTGGCTGGCGCGCCCGATCATGCGTGGCTGGCAGAGTCTCGCCGTCGCGTTGCTGACGGCGGTGAGCTATCACCACATCTGGTTTTCGCAGAACGCGCGCGGCTACTCGGGCTATCTCCTCTTTTCGGTCCTTTCCACCGGGGCGCTCTACCGGCTCGCGCTCACCGGTCAGCGACGGTGGGTTGCGGCCTACGCGACCAGCGCGGTGCTCGCGCTCTCGTCGCTGATCATCGCGGCGTTCGTGATCATCGCGCACGTGATCCTCGTCCCGTTCTTCGTGCTGTACCGGCATCGCGACGCGCAGCCTGTTGCGCTGACGATCCGCAGGGTCCTGATCGCGTTCGGCATCACTGCCGCTGTGTCGCTCGCGATCTACGGCCCCACCGCGATCGAGCTATTGCGCGTCGTGGGAACCGCATACGTCCGCCAGGGCACCGGATTCCGCCCGATCTCGCTCGAGTTCGTGCGCGAGGCGATGCGCGGGCTCGGTGCTGGCTTCGGCTCACTCGCGCTCGTGGGTGCGGTGCCGTTCCTCGTCTTCGTGGCCATCGGAACGCTGAGCCTCCTGCGCCGCGGTTGGCTTATCGTGCTCACGTTTGTGCTTGCGTTAGGCATGATGGCGGCCGTCGTCGTGGTCGCCGGGTGGCTGACCTCGCCCAGGTTTTTCATCCTCGTTGTCCCGCTGGCATTTCTCGTGGCGGTAGAGAGCCTCGACCTGGTGGCGCGTCTCGTGTCGCGGCTGGTCGCGGAACCTCGACGCCTGCGGGCGCAGGGGGCGCTCGCAGGCGCTGCAGTCGTCGTGTGCGCCGCGGCGCTCGCGTTCGGCCTCCCACGGTACTATCGAGTCCCGAAGCAATCCTTCCGGGCGACGATTGCCGCGTTCACCGCCACGGCGAAGCCGGCCGACGCCCTCGTGGCGGTGTATCAGGCGGACCGTGGGTTCGACTATTACACCCGCCGGCTCGGCCTCGCGGGTGGGGGTCGCTTCTACTCGACCCGAACGGTCGGTGGGTTCGATTCGTTAGGGACGGCGTTGTCGGGAAAACGGGTGTATCTCGCGACAACGTTCGAGCGCGCGTTCAAGCTCGAGTCACCCGACCTTTGGAAGCGCGTCGTGGATGGCTGGAAGCCGATCGAGACGTTCCCGGCAACGATCGGGAATGGGGAGATCACTCTTTGGGCACCCAAGTGATCGCGAGTGATCGCGGATCGGGGATCGGGGCTCGGAAATCGGGTGTTGCCGGTTGACGCGCCGCCTCACATTTTGGCTCACGCCGTTAACGGCGCGTTCTCGGAACGGGATGCTGCTGCTCGCTGCACGAGACCGCGCGTGCTGCCGGTATGTGACTTTTCGCACCCAGGCGCGTCGTTCGATTCAGAACCTCGTCTCACACCGTACCTGGGGGTTAATCAATGCCGGCATCATCCCGCACTGCCATCCGCACCGCGCTCGTTATGGCGACCCTGCTATCGGCCTGTGCGCAGGACCGGGTCGCCGGGCCTTCTCAATCCACGTCCCCCAGGTCGCTCGGCCTGCAGCCGAACTACGTCCCCTCCGGCACCCAGGGCTGCTCACCTGGCTTTTGGAAGAACCATCCGGACGTGGAGAAGTTTTGGGAGTATTTGCCCGGTCAGAACCTGGATCCCGTCTTCAGCGTGCCTCCTACGCTCGTCCAGAACGTGACGCTGCTCGAGGCGCTCCAGTGGGGCGGCGGCCCGGGTGCGCGAGGCGGCGCACAGATCCTCCTGCGCGCCGGCGTCGCCGCGTTGCTCAATGCAGCAAGTCCGGTAGTGCAGTTCCCCCTCAGCCAGGCAGATGTCATCGCCCAGGTGAATGCGGCGCTGGCGACGGGTGATCGCGCCACCATGCTGGCCCTGGCAACTCAGCTGGACGCTTTGAACAACCAGGGCTGCCCGATGTGACAGCTGGTTCGCCGCGCCCGCGGCCATATTGACGCGTTGAACCGGGCGAGGCCGGAAACCCTCGGGATGCTCATCACCCAAGAGCGCCCCGAGGGTTCGTCGTCTGGCGATCAAGGCGATTAGGCGGAGTTCCCAGCCTAGACGCGCTCGATGATGGTCGCTGTCCCCTGCCCGACTCCCACGCACATCGTGCATAGCGCGTAGCGGCCGCCGCTCCGGCCCAGCTCGTGAGCCGCCGTCAGCAGCAGCCGAGCCCCGGACATGCCCAGCGGGTGGCCTAACGCAATCGCGCCGCCGTTCGGGTTGACCCGGGGGTCGTCGTCCGCGACCCCAAGCTCCCGTAGGCACGCGAGCGTCTGTGCAGCAAACGCCTCGTTGAGCTCGAGCACCGCCATGTCGTCGAGCGACAGGCCAGCCCGCGAGAGCGCCGCGCGCGTGGCCGGCACCGGACCCATCCCCATGATGCGCGGCTCAACGCCGACGGCCACGGACGATACGATTCGGGCTAGCGGCTTCGTGCCAAGCTGCTGCACGGCTGCCTCCGACCCGATGAGGAGCGCGCACGCGCCATCGTTGATGCCTGACGAGTTCCCAGCCGTCACCGAGCCCCTGCCGTCCGTGCGGAACGCAGGGCGCAGCTTGGCCAGCACCTCGAGTGTCGTGTCCGGACGAATGAACTCGTCCTCCCCAAAGCTGCGCGGTGCACCGCCCTTCTTCGCTGGCGCGAGCTCCACCGGCGTGATCTCCGCCGCCAGCCGGCCCGCTGAGCGTGCTGCAGCGGCCTTCGTCTGCGAGCGGCACGCGAACAGGTCCTGGTCCTGGCGCGAGACGCCGAACTGATCGGCGACGTTCTCGGCCGTCTGACCCATGGAATCGATGCCGTAGCTGTCGCGCATCTTCGGGTTCACGAACCGCCATCCGATGCTCGTGTCGAAGATCTCGACGTCGCGCGCGAACGGTTTTGTGCTCTTCGACATGACGTACGGCGCGCGCGTCATGCTTTCGACGCCGCCCGCGATGTAGATGTCCCCGTCGCCGCCGCGGATCGCGCGCGCGGCGGTTGCAACCGCGGTCATGCCCGACGCGCAGAGGCGGTTCACCGTCTCACCCGGCACGCTCACGGGAAGACCCGCCAGGAGCAGCGACATGCGCGCGACGTTGCGGTTGTCCTCGCCCGCCTGATTCGCGCAGCCCATGATGACGTCGGTGATCCGCGCGGGGTCCAGCGCCGAATGCTGCTCGAGCAACCGCTTGATCGTCAACGCTGCCATGTCGTCGGGCCGAGTCTCGGCCAGGGATCCGCCGAAGCTTCCGATCGGTGTGCGGACGCCGTCTATGATGTATGCCTCACTCATGCTTCGTCTCGTGTTCAAAGAGGTCGCGGCTCGTTCGGTAGACGGTACCCTTGAATAGGGCCACCACCTCACCATCGCCCTTCCGAACCGTCACGTCGAAATATGCAAGGCGGCGACTGGCGCTCAGCTCGACTGCGGACGCCGTCAGCACGTCGCCTGGCTGGATCGCCGCAGGGTAGCGGATGCTGTTCTCGATGCTGACCGTCAGCCGGCCATGCGTATTCGACGCGAACGCCAGGGCACTATCGGCAAGGGAGAAGGCAACGCCGCCGTGACAGACCCCAAACCCGTTCACCATCTCGGGTCGCACCGTCATGCGCACGGTTGCCGTGTTAGGCGCCAGGAACGTCACCTCGAGGCCGAGCCATCGACTGAACTCGTCATGCTCGAGCATGTGCGCGACCACGCGCTCAGCCAGCGCCTGCGCCGCGGCATTCGCGGGTGGCGCGGTCATGCGAGCAGGCTCCTCCGCTCTCGCACCACGCGCCGGAGCAACGCGCTCGGCCGATAGCGGTCCTCGCCATATTCAGCGTAGAGCGCCTCGAGGCGACCGAGGATGGTCTCCATGCCGATCTCCTCACCCCACGCGATCAGGCCTTTCGGGTAGTTCACGCCCTTCGTCATCGCGAGGTCGATGTCTCGTGGTGTCGCGACGCGCATGAGCACCGCATCGACGGCCTCGTTGACCAGCATGGCCACTGTCCGGTCGACGACCTGCTGGCCGAGCGCGCGGTCCTCGTTAGGCGCCGGCGCAGTCGCGCCCGGACGGTAGTCGTAGAACCCGCGGCCACTCTTGCGCCCCAGCCAGCCCGCTTCGAGCAGGCGCTGCTGCGTCACGGACGGCCGATACCTCGGGTCGAACGAGAGCCCCTCGAACACGCTGCGGGTCACCACGAAGTTCACGTCGTGGCCGATGAAGTCCATGAGCTCGAATGGACCCATTCGGAAGCCGCCGAGGGTTTTCATCGCCCAATCGATCGTCGCCACGTCGGCTATGCCTTCCTCGTACATGCGGATCGACTCGCCGTAGAAGGGCCGCGCGACGCGGTTCACGATGAAGCCGGGTGTGTCGCTCGTGAGCACGGTCGTCTTCTTCCACGAGTCCACGAGCGCGCGCGCCACGGACACGACTCGAGCCGCGGTGGCGAGCGACGGCACGATCTCGACGAGCGGCATGACCGGCGCCGGATTGAAGAAATGCACACCAATCACGCGCTCCGGACGCTTGCACCCGCTCCCGATCGCGGCAACCGGCAGCGACGACGTGTTCGTCGCGAGAATTGCGTCGTCCTTCACGACAGCCTCGAGCGCCGAGAACAGCGTCCTCTTCGCGTCCAGTCGTTCTACGATCGCCTCGAGGGCCAGGCCGACATCCGCGAACAGAGCGAGATCGTTCACGCCCTCGACGAACGCGATGCGACCGAGCACGGTGGCGTCTCCGCCCGCGGCCCGCCTTCCCTTCTGCACGTCACGTGCGAGCGATTTCGCAATGCCATCGCGCGCGCGCCGCACTGCGGCGGCATCGGCGTCGGCGAGCACGACACGGTGACCCGCCACCGCGGCAACCTGGGCGATCCCGCTGCCCATGGCTCCGGCGCCGACGACGCCGATCGAACTATCTCGGTCGAGCACCTAACGACCGACGAACACGGGTGCGCGCTTCTCGAGAAATGCCTTCACGCCCTCGCGGTAGTCCGCCGTCGATCCGGCTTCAGCCTGCAGCTGCGCCTCGAGCGCGAGCTGCTCGTCGAGGCCGTTCGTCGCTGACGCGTTGAGTGCGCGCTTGATCAAGCCCAGACCTCGCGTCGGACGCGTCGCGAGCTGCCGTGCGAGCGTGGTTGCCTCGTCGAGCAGTTGGGGGCCGTCGACGACGCGGAGAATGAGGCCCATCGCCACCGCCTCGTGGGCGCTCACCTTGTCCGCCAGCATCATGAGCGCCGTCGCTCGCGCCATGCCGACGAGACGCGGCAGGAAGAACGTGCCTCCGGTGTCTGGCACGAGGCCGATCTTCGAGAACGACTGGATGAACGACGCATCAGACGCCGCGAGCACGAAGTCGCACGCGAACGCGAGGTTCGCGCCCGCCCCCGCCGCAACGCCGTTCACCGCGCACACCACGGGCTTGTCGAGCTGCCTGATCGTCCGCACGATCGGGTTGTAGCCCCGCGCCACGATGTCGCCGAGGTCCGGGGCTGGCCCTTCCTTCGGCATCGCCTCTGCCAGATCCTGACCCGCGCAAAACGCTCGCCCCGCGCCGGTGATCAGGACGGCTCGGACGTTGGCATTGGAGCTCGCCTCCGAGAGCGCCTGCCTCACCTCGGACGCCATCGCGCGGTTGAAGCTGTTCAGGACGTCCGGGCGGTTGAGCGTGATCTTCGCGACGCCCTGGTCCGTGTCGTAGACAATATGCTCGAATGCCATGGAGCTCCCGGTGGATACCAATGCGCGCGGAACGACCCGCGACGCGCGAAACCTAACTCACCGTCACTTTCTGACCCATCCTGGAGCACCGATGATGTCGATCCGCTCGATCACGTCGCCCTCCAGGACGCCGTCCACGACGTCCATTCCGCGCACGACGTCGGCGAACACCGTGTAGTCGTGGTCGAGCCGCCAGTTATCGATCAGGTTGACGAAGATCTGCGCGTCGCCCGTGTCCCGACCCCGGGTGGAGATGCCGAGGGTTCCGCGCTCGTGCGAGCGTAGCCCAACCTCGTCACGCAGGAACCGACTGTTGCCGACGTACTCGTTTGCTGCGGGACTGCCGCCCTGAATCACGAAGTTGGTCACCACGCGGTGAAACGTCAGACCGTCGTAATACCCTTTGACCGCCAGCGTGGCAAACGTGCGAATGGTCGCAGGCGCTTCATCCACGAACAGTCGCAGCTCGAACGACCCGCCACCCGATGCGGGCGCCATGGTGACTCGAACGCGCGCGTCGCGAAGACTCGCAAGCTCCGAGAGGGAAATCGAGATCGGCGGCATCGGGCGAGGGGCCGCGGTAGCATTCGCGACGCCCCACTTCCGAAGGATCTGCGCGGCACGCTCCGCGATCGCGGGGTCGAAATCGGTGAGATAGGGACGCAGGCGTGTCTCACGATTGGGCGCCCCCACGGTCTCGATACGCGCGAGAAGCTCCATGCGCGGGTCGCGCGAATTCTCGCGCCGCTCGAGCGAGATGCGATCGAGCGCAACGAAGAGCGCATCGCCGAGCGAGCCTGTTGCCGGCGCGCCCTCGAGCGCTTTTGCTGCTTCCAGAACGAGCTGATAGTCGCGGCGCTTGAGCTCGGCCACGAAGATCGAATCGATCCCGGGCGTCCGTTCGAGCGTGCCGGTCGTCGCGTTAGGCGCAGGCCGAATGAGTCCCGACAAGGCCACGACAGCAGCCGAGCGCACGTTGTCAGCGGCGTCCTGGGCAGCGGCGCGGAGCAAGGCGGTGTCCGCGAGATCGGCGGCCGCCCGAGCGGCGTACATCCGCACCTGCCACGTCGGATGTGCCATGAGCCGCGCCATGACGCGGCGGGCAGAGTCCGGCGCAAGGTGGGCAAGCGAGACCACGGCGTGTGCGCCGTAGTGCCAGCTTCCCCGTGCTTCCATGCGAGATGCCACGCCCAGTGGCAGCTCTCGAACGAGCATCGAAAGACGCGAGACCGCCGCCACGACCGGCTCACACGAACCCGCAAGGGCGTCGATCGCCATGAGGGCGACGTGCGCGTTCGGGTCGCGCGTCGCGCCAATCAGTGGCGCGCATGGGGCACCGCGTCGTCGAGCGTACGCCCGAATCGCTTCGACCCGCACACTCGGCGAACGGTCCCGCATCGCAACGTTCACCACCCGTGCGCGAGCCGAATCGTCGAGCGCCGCGGCAACGGCCGCCGAGGCGACGACCTGACGTCTCACCTGCGGATCTGCATCGCCGAAATCACTGAGGAACCGCGACCGAATTTCGCGCGCCGCCGCGCTGTCGACGGTATTCGCGGCATCGGCAGGCGCCGCGAGCACACGGCCGCGGATAGCCGCGAGGATCACGTTCGTCTCCCGTGACCAGCTCGTATCGCCTGCTCGCGCCGAGGTCGCGACGGACGGTACACGTGGTATTTGCGCCACGCGGAGGACGCCCGATGCGGTCCGGAGATTTCGGAATCGGCGAAGGAGCGCGTCGGTACCGTGCGCGATGCCAAACCACGGCTCGCGCGTGAGCGCGCCATCAGTTGGGACGCCATCCAGCAGCGAGGCGATCGATTCGCTGGCGGCTCGTGCGGCATCCTCGGTCGCGTACGGAAGGCGGCCGAGCGTTCGGCCCAGCACGCCGCGGACGACCGGGTCGGACTCGCTGGTCGTCAACCCACGCAGCAACGCCTCGATAGACGCGAGCGCTCGGCGTTGCTCGTCGTCCATCGCCGCCGGGTTGGCAGCGGCGCCTTTGGCGATCTGACCGACGGCGTTGATCGCTTCTGCCCGCACCAGCGGAGACGGGTCAGTTACCATGGGTTGGAGTGCGGGCACGTTGTCGAGCCTTTCGATCCGGCCGAGCGCACGCACCGCGGTTCGTCGCGTGGCCGTGTCCGGGCTCCGGAGCCCGGCGAGTATTGGCGCGAGCGCCGACGAGTCCGTGGCGCGGGCGTCTTCGGCATCGAGCATGCGCTGAGGAATCGACTGGTCGGCGGTGATCCCGGACGGGGGCGCGGCCTGGGCGAGCGCGGCGGATGCGAGCCCACACGCGAGGAGCCCGACAAGTGCAATGCGGTGCGTCGTCATTCGGGTATGGAGGGTGGATGACAGCCGCAATGATACTCTCCAGCGCGCACGAGGGTGACCGGTTCCCGGTTACGCGTTCCTGCGAGTAACTTCTTCTCCCATGCCCGTTCGGTCCGCATCGAAGCCAAGGTCGGCTCGTCCCAAGGCGTCCGGCCGCGCCATCGACTGGCGCTCCATCGCGTACAACACGCTCGTCTCGCGCGCCCTGGACGACGCCGAGGAAGCCACGAACCGGAATCGAGCGACTGTGCCTCGAGAGCACGTCGTGCTCTACCAGTTCTCCGCACGCGGTCACGACGTGGCGCAGTCGATCCTGGGCTCCATGCTCGATCACGCGCACGATGGCATTGGGGCGTACTACCGATCGCGTCCGCTCTTGCTTTCAGTCGGGCTCACCATCGAGGACGCGTTGGCCAGCCCGCTCGGCCGATCTGGCGGGTTCAGCGACGGGCGCGACATCGGCGTCGTCTGCAACCTGCCTAACAGGAACGGCGCCGTCGTGCTGCCGATGTCCGGCGACGTCGGGTCACAGTACACGCCGGCGGCGGGATGGGCGCAGTCGATCGTGTATCACCGTGACGTGCTCGGCGACGAGTCGTACCGCGGCGCGATGGCCGTCGCGCTCGGAGGCGAAGCGTCGGTCGCGACGAATGGATTCTGGGCGTCGCTCACGATTGCTACGACGCTCCGGCTCCCGATGCTCTTCTACATCGAAGACAACGGGCTCGGGATCTCGGTCAAGGGCGACATGCAGACGCCCGGGGGGAACATCGCGCGCAACCTGGCGTCGTTCGGCAACCTGCTGGTTCGCGACGGGAACGGGTGCGACCCAGAGGAATCAGCGCGCTTGTTAGGCGACGTCGTCGATCACGTTCGTGCCGGCAGCGGGCCCGCGCTCATCCACCTCACGGTGCCGAGGCTGTGCTCGCACTCCGGACCGGACAATCAGCGGGGGTACCGCACCGAAGCGGAGATCGCGTTCGACGCCACCCGCGACCCGCTTCCCCGGCTTCGCACGCAGCTCGTACCGGCGATCATCACCGAGTCGCAGTGGACCGAGCTCGAGACCGAGGTGGAGCGCGACGTCACCCGGGCGCTCGACGGCGCCCGCTCGCGACCGGCACCGGATCCCTCGACGATTCATCGGTTCGTGTACCAGGAGCCATCGCGCGCGGGCGACACTCCGGCGTTCGGCGGGCTGTCGGACGCCGACCTGGCCGCGCTCCCGTCGAGCGCTGAGCCTAACGCGACTGGCGACGTCGTGCGCTTCGCCGAAGCCGTCAAGCGGACGCTGCGCGCGGAGCTGCAGCGGAACCCGAAGGTGCTCGTGTTCGGCGAGGACGTCGGCGTGAAAGGCGGCGTGCACCTCGTCACCGAGGGTCTCCAGAAGCAGTTCGGCGTTGGACGCGTGTTCGACACGAGCCTGTCGGAGGAAGGTATCATCGGGCGCGCCGTCGGCATGGCGGTCGCCGGGCTCATGCCAGTGGCGGAGATTCAGTTCCGGAAGTACGCGGACCCGGCGCACGAGCAGCTCAACAACTGTGGCACCATGCGCTGGCGGACGGCAAACCGGTTCTGCGCGCCGATCGTGGTGCGGATGCCGGGCGGATACGGCAAGGACGTCGGCGATCCGTGGCACTCGCTGAGCGGCGAGGTGACGTGGGCGCACGCGGTCGGCTGGCAGGTTGCGATTCCATCCAATGCGGCCGACGCGGTCGGGCTGCTGCGTTCTGCCATGCGCAGCCGGAACCCGACGATCTTCTTCGAGCACCGCTCGCTGCTCATGACGAGCGACGGCAGCGCGCGCTATCCCGGCGACGACTACGTCGTCCCGTTTGGCGTGGCGACGCGTGTGCGCGAGGGCACCGACATCACGGTGGTGTCCTGGGGCGCGATGGTCCATCGGTGCGCGGAGGCGGCGGAGCGGTTCGGCGGCCGTGTGGACCTGCTCGACCTACGTACGGTCGCGCCGTGGGACCGCGACGCCGTGCTCGAGTCGGTGCGGCGGACGTCGCGTTGCCTGATCGCGCACGAGGATACGTTGACGGCGGGCTTCGGTGCCGAGATCGCGGCGGTGGTGGCGCGCGAGGCGTTCTGGTACCTGGATGCGCCCGTGGACCGTCTCGCCGTCGAGGACCTGCCGATGCCATACCATCCAATACTCCTCGAGGCCGTGCTGCCTGACGCGGATCGGATCGCGGCGCGCATCGATGCCCTCCTGAGCGCCTAAGAAGGTTGCTCGCTCGCATCCAGTACTGAAGTTGTTGGCGGTCTTCAGGGACAGTTGTGCGCCCGGCCTTGAGCTCCACCGCGAGTCGATCCTCTACCAAGTGGGTGGAGAAGAGTCTTGTCCACTGAGACCATCAAAGACCTCACGCGGATGACCAACGATCAAGACGAGGACGCGGATTGGCTCCGCCGGCACTGACGCCCCCACTCGGCAAGTGCTCGGTTCTGTTGTTCAAAACCAAAGAGCCGTTTTTTCGAGGTCGAGATGGTTTGCTGTTCTCGGAGTAAATCCGCGTCATCGTGGTGATCGTGGTTCATCCGCGTGAGGTCTTGCCGTTGTAGTTTCTCGATTCATCCTTGGTTGCATCCCGGACCCGGCGCGACGACGCCACGACGCGCTTGAACTGGACCGAGCTGCCGAAGTTCATGACGAGGCCCACTTCGAGGCCCGAGGCGCGCAGGTAGTTCGACACCTGCGCCCGATGAACCGGGTCGATGGCCTTGGCCACCTTGGTTTCGACGATCACCTTCCGGTCCACGACGAGGTCGGCGACATAGCGGCCCACAGAGGCACCGCGATAGACGACCTCGAACACAACATTTCGCTCGACGGGCACACCGCGGTGTCCGAGCTCGATTGTCAGGGCGTTGGTGTACACGGCTTCGAGGAAGCCTGCGCCCAGCACGTTGTGGACCTCGAACCCCGCGCCAATGATCAGGTTCGTCAGGTTGCCGTGAGGCAGATGCCCCCAGTCCGGGCCGCCGCGGTGAGTCACTGCTGCCGCCGGCTCGCTGGCCGTGTCGTCACGAGTGTCCATGACCGCAAGATGCGCGTTGTCTGTACTCGGGTACCATCGATCCTCTCTGAGTGATGCCGGTCGCCTGGGACTGCTTTCACCGGATCCGGTTGTTTTCGCTTCATCAGCTTCATGGTAGTTCCGAGAAAGGCTTGAACTACCATCAAAGCGTGGCCGGTCGGCGCAAAACATTGCGCGGCGATCCGCGCCCTATGACGGAAGCGTGATCCACCCCACACAACTCACGTAATCCTGAACGTGTTCAAAATTGCCTATTGACGAAATCCGCCGGCATCCCAAAAATTGAACATGTTCAAAACTGTCACTTCCAAGGGCGAAGACACCCGAGACCGCATCTACAGGGCCGCACTCGCGCTATTTCGCGAGCGTGGCTTCGATGCGACCACGATGCGAGACGTCGCCGCTGCCGCCGGCATGTCGCTCGGCGCCGCGTACCACTACTTCCCCAGCAAGGACGCCATCGTGCTCGCGTATTACGACCGCATTTCCCGCGAACACGCTCGCCGCGTCGCCACCGAAGCGGGCTCGCAGAAATCGCTTGCCGCCCGCCTCGGCGTCGCGTTTCGGAGCAAGCTCGAGATCCTCCGCGATGACCGTCCGCTCATGGGCGCCCTGCTCCGGTTCGCGGGCGATCCGAAACACCCGCTGTCGTTTTTCGGTCCCGCCACGCGCCAGCATCGCCTCGAAAGCATGGCGGCATTCTCCGTGGCGATCGGCGACGAGCGCTTGCCCGACGACCTCGCTCGGCTCGCGCCGGTCGCGCTGTGGGCGCTGCATATGGGGCTGCTCCTGTTCTTCCTCCACGACAGTTCGGCCGGGGCCAGGCGAACCGCCGCGCTGACGACGGGCGCCATCGACCTCGTGGTCGTCGCATTCAAGCTCGCGCGACTGCCGCTGCTGCGATCGCTACGTCGCCGAGTGGTGACGCTCCTCGAGGACGCCAAGCTCCTTCCGGACCTGCACGACATCGACCTTGCGAGGGTGTCATGAACGACGACTGGGACCTCGACCGGATGGTCGCATCGACCCGCGAGCGCATGGCGCGCCTAACGATTGTCGGAATCGTTGTCACGCTGGTCGTGGTGTCGACCGCGTATCGTGTGCTGGTGCTCAAGCATCTCGAGCACACGTCGCTCGTGTTCATGGGCCTGCCGGCGCTGGCGGCGATCTCGCTGCTGAACACCCGCCCGCGAACGGCGATCGGCACCGTCAACAAGGCGATTGCCATCCTGCTCTGCCTGTCGGGCATTCTGTTCGGCGAAGGGTTCATCTGTATCCTGATGGCGGCGCCGATCTTCTTCCTCGTCGGCACCGTGATCGGCCTGGTCCTCAACAAGCTGACCGGTCGCAGCTGGCGCGGCGTTGTTTCGCTCGTGATCGTGCCACTGAGCCTCGAAGGCGTCGTACCGTCGTTCGCGTTCGATCGCGAAGAGCGGGTCACGGTGGCTCGAACCGTCGAGGCGACACCCGACCAGGTTACATCACGCACTGGCTCTCGTGGGAGCAGGCCGACGTTCGCTGGACGCCAGTCGGGGCCGGCCACACGCGCGTGACCTGGTCGCTTCGATATCGCCGGCGTCTGGACCCGGCATGGTACTTCGTCCCGCTCGAACGCTACGGCGCCCGACTTGCGGCCGGCTACCTGATCGAGACGCTCGCTACCCCACGGCTGCCGATCGCGCGTTAGGCACGATGGACGCAAGGCTCCTGATTCGCGCCTCGGCGCTGTACGCCCCGCTCTGTCTGACTGCCGTCGCCTGGCTCGCGTTGGCCCCGAATCGTCGCCAGCGCGCGGCTGCCCTGCTCGCGACCGGGTGGAACATTCCGTCGTTGCTCGCCGTGCATGTCGTGGCGACGCGGCTCGGATGGTGGAGTTTCGGCGTCTCCGACGCGACCGTCGCCGGATTCCCCGTGGACCTGTATCTCGGATGGGCTGTCGCCTGGGGCGCACTGCCTTCGCTGCTCGGTCGAACGCTGCCAGTCGGTGTGATTGCCGCGGGCGCGGCGCTAATTGATCTGGTCGCGATGCCGCGCCTGGCCCCGGTGGTGCGCCTCGGTGAGCCATGGCTCGTCGGTGAGGCCGTCGCAATCGGCGCCTGCCTCATTCCGGCACAGCTGCTCGCGAAGTGGACTCGCCAGGACGCGCACGTGACGCGGCGAGCGACTCTCCAGGCGCTCGCGTTCGGCGGTCTCACGCTCGGCGTCCTGCCAACGGTGATCCTGGAGCAGCGTGGTGGCTCCTGGTCCCCGCTCTTGACGCGAAGCAGCTGGGTCACGGGAATTCTGCTCCAGTTGTTGCTTCTCGCCGCGCTGCTCGGCCTCGCGGCCGTTCAGGAGTTCGCGGTTCGCGGCGGCGGTACCCCGGTTCCCTTCGACCCACCGAAGCGATTGGTCATGACCGGACCGTATGCGTACGTGCGGAACCCGATGCAGCTCTCGGCGGCGCTCGTAATGCTCGGGTGGGGCGCGATCCTGGGCAGCTGGTGGGTCGCTGGCGCGGGCCTCATGGCGGTCGTCTACGGCGCCGGCCTCGCCGCAGGAGACGAGCGCGGCGACCTCGATCGCCGATTCGGTAGGACGTGGCGTGCCTACGTGCGCGCGGTTCGGTCATGGGTTCCCCGATGGACACCCGTCGATCTCGGGTCCGTTTGGCGGGTTGACGCGTTAGGCGAGGCAACCTCCGAGCGGCGAGAGATCCCTACGTTGTACGTCGCGGCGGAATGTGGCCCGTGCGCCCAGGTTCGGGCGTGGTTCGAGGCGCGTCACACCATCGGGCTCGCGATCGTGGCGGCCGAACGCCACCCACGCAGGCAATTGACGCGGATCACGTACGACCCAGGTGACGGCACCGCGGACAGTGTTGGTGTCGCCGCATTGGGTCGCGCAGTAGAGCACGTGAATCTGACGTGGGCGCTCGTCGGGATGTTCGTGCGGCTCCCCGGGGTTTGTTGGCTACTGCAGATCGTGACGGATGCGAGCGGCGGTGGGCCAAAGCAGGTGCCGCGATACTGCGACACGCCGACTGCCAGGCAGCATCTCGGCAACAGACCTTTGCTCGATAACAGCGATGAAGCTGATCAGGCGGACGCTACGGGATAGCCCGGCTACAATCGACACCCCGAGACGCTCGGGGTGAGCGTCTTGGGGCAGTTCGCAAAAAAATCGCGGCTCGTTGGGCGCGGAGTCATCCCGTTAGGAGTCGATCCGGGAGTTTCCGCCTGATCCGCTTCATGGCAGTTCAAGAAAAGGCTCGAATTGCAGCGAAGCCCAACATTCGGCATCCGCGCCGATCCCGGTTGGAGTTCCCGAGCTAGATGGACTTGAACAACTCGAACGGCTGGTGGCAGCCGTTGCAGAACAGGATCGCCTTGCAGGCGGTCGACCCGAACTCGCTCCGCACGATCGTGTTCACCGAGTGGCAATACGGGCACTCGACTGGCGCTCTGCGCCGAAGGGGCACCAGGTCGTCCGACTCCACTCGCGCCGGCGGCGCGATGCCGTACGCCGCGAGCTTCGCCTTCGCTTCGTCGGAGATCCAGTCCGTCGTCCACGGCGGCGCATAGACGGTTTTCACGCGTGCGTTAGGCACGCCGTGCCGCGCGAGCGTGGCGACCACGTCCGCCTCCATCGCGTGCATCGCCGGACATCCCGAGTACGTCGGCGTCATCACGACCACCACCTCGTCGCCCGACACCTCGACGTCGCGCAACACGCCCAGCTCGCGAATGCTCAGCACGGGCACTTCGGGATCCTTGACCTCCTCGAGCCACGCGAGGATCTCCTCGCGGCGCGAGTCGGCGACGGTCACCACGCGGCCCCCGGGTGCGCGCGCGCGAGGCTCTGCATGTCGGACAGCATCCGACCCAGATGCTCCGTGTGGCGGCCCGTCCGCCCGCCGCGAGGCGCGAAGCCGTCCTTTGGGACGTTGAGCGTTGCCTCGGCCATCACCTGATCCACTGTTTGGCGCCAGCGCGGGCGAAGCGATTCGACGTCGACGCCCGACCCAGAACCCACGGCCTCGGCGTCAATGGCGTCGCTCAGAAAGAGCTCGGCGGTGTACGGCCAGAGGTCGTCCAGCGCGCGCTGTGCGCGTGCGTGGCTCTCGACGGTTCCGTCGCCGAGCATGCGGACCCACTCCGCGGTGTGCCGGAGATGGTACTTCGCTTCCTTCAGCGCCTTGGCGGCGATGCCGGCGAGTGTCTGTTTCGACGCGGTGGTAAGGCGCTCGAGCACGAGCACGTCCCAGGCGTCGAACAGGAACTGCCGCACGATGGTGACCGCGAAGTCACCGTTAGGCAGCTCCACCAGCTGCGCGTTGCGGAACTCGATCGCGTCGCGGAAATAGGCGAGCGCGTCCTCGCTGCGACCCTTCCCCTCCACCTCGCCCGCGAGCTTGAGCAGCAACGACGCCTGGCCAATGAGGTCGAGCGCGATGTTCGCGAGCGCGATGTCTTCCTCGAGAATTGGCGCGTGGCCGCACCACTCGGAGAGCCGGTGCCCGAGCACGAGGCGATCGTCGGCTAAACGAAGCAGGTATTCAAAGAACGGATTCTCAACGACGCCCGACGTTGCGGTTGCCGGTTTGGCGCCGGCCACCCAACCGTCAGCCGAACCGTTACCCGAGTCCCGATTCCCGATTCCCGATTCCCGACTCACAGTCCCCGAACCCCGCGAGGCGTTTTGTAGAATTGCGGATGCCGGTACGCCTTATCGTTCCCCGGATCGAAGAGTGGGCCTGCGTCGCTCGGAGCGGAGGCGATGATCGCGCCTGTGGGTACGACCCAGAGACTCACGACCTTGCCGCGCCGCGCGTAGACGTCACGCGCGTTCTGCATCGCGTGCTCGGCGGTGGTGGCGTGGACGCTGCCCGCGTGCTCGTGCGGCGCGCCCTCGCCTTCCTGCGTAAACACTTCCCAGAGGTCCCACTGCGTCTCGGCGGCGCGACCGGCGCCGCCGGTCGCGGAAACGGTGTCGGTGGTCATTCGTTAGGCAGCCGTCACCGCGTCGCGCTTCGCCGCGTAGGCTTGCGCCGCGTCGCGCACCCACGCGCCGTCGTCATGCGCCTTGCGACGCGCGGCGAGCCGCTCGCGATTGCACGGCCCGTTGCCCGAGATGACCTCGTGGAACTCCGTCCAGTCGATCTCGCCGAACTCCCAATGTCCCGTCTCTTCGTTGTAGCGGAGATCCGGATCGGGCAGCGTGAGGTTGACCGCGCGCGCCTGCGGCACGGTGAGGTCAACGAAGCGCTGACGCAGCGTGTCGTTCGTATCGCGCTTCACGCGCCACCGTATGAGCTCCGCGGAGTTCGGCGAATCCTTGTCGCTCGGGCCGAACATCATGAGCGATGGCCACCACCACCGGTTCACCGCGTCCTGGACCATCGCGCGCTGCTCCGGCGTGCCGTTCGCGAGCGTCGCGACGCTCTCGTAGCCCTGCTTCTTGTGGAAGTTCTCTTCCTTGCAGATCCGGACCATCGCTCGGGCGTACGGGCCGAACGACGCCTTCGCGAGCATCGTCTGGTTGACGATCGCGGCGCCGTCCACGAACCATCCGATCACGCCGATGTCCGCCCACGTGAGGGTCGGGTAATTGAAGATGCTCGAGTATTTCGCCTTGCCGGTGAGCAGCTGGTCGACGAGCTCCTCGCGACCGATGCCGAGCGTCTCGGTGCCGCAGTAGATGTAGAGCCCGTGGCCCGCTTCGTCCTGCACCTTCGCGAGCAGTACCATCTTCCGGCGAAGACTCGGCGCGCGCGTGATCCAGTTGCCTTCGGGCAACATGCCGACGATCTCGGAATGCGCGTGCTGCGACATCATGCGCGTGAGCTGTTTCCGGTATCGCTCGGGCATCCAATCCTTGGGCTCGATGGACTCACCCTGGGCGATTCGCGCCTCGAACTCGGCCACTCGCGCGGCGTCGTCGGGGCTGCCGGCGGCGGGCGCGGAGGTCGGGGATTTCTGATCCGTCACGATCTGCTCCGGCGAGAAAGGAGGCCCGGAATCCCTCGCCGCGCACGCGGCGGGCGGAGGTGTTGGCGACGTGTTGTGCGCCGCTCTTCCGAGGCCGATCGGTTTCGTGTATTAAACACCAATCTCCTTGGAATTCAATGGCTAACGACGTGCCGGCCCGGTCGATATCCGGCCTCTTTCGCAGGCAACGAGGCTCATGCTGACACCAACTCCGTCCGGAACGCAGGCGCTCGGATCTGGCGTGGTCACCTGCTCGATCACCGAGAGCATCGCTACCGTGTCGTTCTACCACCCGAAGAGCAATTCGCTCCCCGCGGTAATTCTGAATGATATCGCGAACCGCATCAGCGCGGTGAGCAAGCATCCGGCGTGCAGGGTGGTCGTGGTGCGCAGCGAGGGCGCGGGAACGTTCTGCGCGGGCGCCTCATTCGACGAGCTGAAGCAGATCGATTCGCCCGAGGCGGGCAAGGAATTCTTCATGGGATTCGCCCGCGTCATCCTGGCGATGCGACGCTGCGCGAAGCCGATCATCACCCGCGTGCAGGGGAAAGTTGTCGGCGGCGGTGTAGGCATTGTGGCCGCGTCCGACTACGCGCTCGCGGTGCCCGAAGCGCCGATGAGGTTGAGTGAGCTCGCCGTCGGACTCGGACCGTTCGTGGTGGGGCCAGCGATCGAACGGAAGATTGGGGCGGGCGCGTTCTCTGCGATGGCGCTGGATGCGGATTGGCGGGACTCTGCATGGTGTCTCGCGCACGGTCTGTACACGCGCGTCTGCGACAACCTTCAAGCGCTCGATCAGGTGTTAGGCACGCTGGCGCACCGCATCGCCGCGTTCAATCCGGAGGCGATCTCGCAGCTCAAGTCCGCGCTCTGGCACGACACGGACTCGTGGGATCAACTGCTGGAAGATCGCGCGGCGATGAGCGGCCGACTCGTACTCTCGGACTTTACTAGGAACGCGATCGCGGCCTTTGAAAAACGGTAGTCATCCCGAGGGAGTTTGTCATCCCGAGCGCAGCGAGGGATCCTCATCGTCCCGGAAGAGAGCCCTCTATCGGGATGATGAAGATCCCTCGCCTGCCGGCTCGGGATGACACGCTTTTTGCCGCCTGCCGCCTTAGCTCGTGGGCGGATTGAATGTCTCGTGCTGTGACTCTATCCAGCTCTGGTGGTACTTCGGATCCTCGAAGGCGATCGCCGCCTTCGCCACCTTGAGCGGCTTGAACGAGTCCATCATCACCGCCAGCTCGTTCGTGTACTTCGCCCCGATGCTCGCCTCCGCGCGACCGGGATGCGGCCCGTGCGGAAGTCCGTCCGGATGGTGCGTGACGCTTCCGTACTCGATGCCCTTTCGGCTCATGAACTCGCTCGAGGCGTAGAACAACACCTCGTCCGAATCCACGTTGCTGTGGTTGTACGGCGCCGGTACCGCGTGCGGATCGAAGTCGTACGGGCGCGGGCAGAACGAGCAGATCACGAACCCATCGCCCTGGAAGGTCTGGTGGACCGGCGGCGGTTGATGGATCCGACCGACGATCGGCTCGAAGTCGTGGATACTGAAGATCCACGGATAGAAGTAGCCATCCCAACCAACGACGTCGAACGGATGGTGATCGAGGATCAACTCGTTGAGCGCGCCGTACTGCTTCACGAGGATCCGGAAGTCGCCCTTCTCGTCGTGCGCCTTGAGCTCGACGGGACGACGGATGTCGCGCTCGCTGTACGGCGCTCCCTCGAGCAGCTGACCGAATTCGTTGCGGTAGCGCTTGGGCCAGCGGACATGCCCACGCGACTCGAAGACGAGCAGCTTCGTCTTCTTTCCGCCATCATCGAGCTTCCAGCGATGCGTGATGTTCCGGTGGATAACTACATAATCTCCCTGCGTATACGGGAGGTCACCGTAGACCGATTCTAGGGTACCGGAGCCCTCCACGACGTACACGACTTCGTCGGCCTGCGAGTTCCGATAGAAGTGCGCGTCGATCTCATCGGGCTCGACGTACAGCATCGCGACGTCGCTGTTGAAGAGCAACGGAATCCGATCGAGTGTCGGGCTTCCACCCTTTTTCGCGCGCGCCGTGAGGAAGTGGCGATGGCGGAGCGACGTGTCGTCGTCCGCTTCCCACGTGATGTCGCGAATCCGTCGCGCCGACTTCACGGTGGTCGGCGGGTACGAGTGATAGAGCAGCGACGAGGTTCCGACGAACCCCTCGTGCCCCATCAACTCTTCCGCGTACAGGCCACCGTCAGGCCGACGGAAAACCGTGTGACGCTTTTTCGGGATGTCGCCTAAGCGGTGATAAATCGGCATTGGTCCTCACTGTCACCCGTCGTCTTTGTCATCCTGAGCCGTCAGCCTCAGGATGACATCAGCTAGAGGTTTCCTCTCAATTCCTGCTCTTTCTCGATCGCTTCGAACAGCGCCTTGAAGTTCCCCTTCCCGAAGCTCTTCGCGCCTTTGCGCTGAATGATCTCATAGAACAGCGTCGGGCGATCCTCCACCGGCTTTGTGAAGATCTGAAGCAGATACCCGTCGGGGTCTCGGTCGACGAGGATGCCAAGCTCCTCGAGCGTATCGAGCGGCTCGTCGATCTTGCCGACGCGCTCCTGCAGCTCCTGGTAGTACGTGGTCGGCGCCTTGAGGAACTCGATCCCACGATCGCGGAGACTCGTCACGGTTTCGATGATGTCATCGGTCGCCAGCGCGAGGTGCTGCGCACCGGGGCCGCGGTAGAAGTCGAGGTATTCCTCGATCTGCGACTTCTTCTTGCCTGACGCGGGCTCGTTGATCGGGAACTTGATGCGATCGTTCCCGTTCGCCATGACCTTCGACATGAGCGACGAGTACTCCGTGCTGATGTCCTGATCGTCGAACGTGATCAGGTTTCGGAAGCCCATGACGTCGCCGTAGTACTGCACCCACCGATTCATCTGGCCGAGCTCCACGTTTCCCACGCAGTGGTCGACGTACTTGAGTCCGACCTCGGCTGGCTGAAACCGCGGCGTCACCGCGCGGAATCCGGGCAGGAATGTGCCGTTGTAGTTGCGGCGCTCCACGAGCGAATGGATCGTATCACCGTAGGTGCCGATGGCAGCGATGACCACTTCGCCGGAATCATCGCGAATGACCCGGGGCTCCTGCTTCGGAATGGCTCCGCGCTCGACGGCGGTCGTGAAGGCGTAACGCGCATCGTCGACCCAGAGCGCGTAGTCCTTCACGCCATCGCCGTGCTTGTGCACGTGCTCCGCGATCGGCGACTCGGGGCCCAGGGCCGTCGTCAGAACGAGCCGGATCTTGCCTTGTTGAAGGAGGTAGCTCGCACGATCGCGCACGCCCGTCTCGGGGCCGCGATACGCGACGAGCTGGAAGCCGAACGCCGCGCGATAGAAAAGACTCGCTTGCTTCGCGTTGCCGACGTAGAACTCGACGTAGTCAGTCCCGTTGATCGGGAAGGCGTCGTGCGCGGTCTCAGCGGTGGGCAGGGTCTGCGTTGCCATGCAATCGTCCTCTCGGGAGCCGGATCGGTGTTGCAGGTGTTGCACAGAGGTTCCAAAGCCAAATCTAATCCGCGCCCTCGCACCCGTCGCGCGCGAGACACATCTTGGCTTGGCTCGACGTAGGGCCGGATCGTTCGTTCCGCAGTTGCCGTCTTCCGCTTCCCGTCTCCCGGAATGTCTGAGCTGTCCGCGCTCGCCGCTGCGCTCGCCGGCCAATACGATGTCGAGCGTGAGATTGGCCGAGGTGGCATGGGGATCGTCTACCTCGCCCGGGATCTCAAGCTCGATCGTCCAGTCGCCATCAAGACGCTGCCCGCCCACCTGGCGGGAAGCCCCGACGTTCGCGAGCGTTTTCTGCGCGAAGCACGCACGGCGGCGCACCTGTCACATCCGAGCATCGTGCCGATTCACCGGGCGGACGAGATCGGCGGGCAGGTGTTCTTCGTCATGGGCTACGTAGACGGCGAGTCGCTCGCGCAGCAGCTGGCTGAACGGGGACGACCACCGTTCGTGCAGACGATCGCGCAGCTTCGCGATGTGGCGCTGGCTCTCGGATACGCCCACGCGCGCGGCGTGGTCCACCGCGATGTCAAGGCCGAGAACATTCTGATCGAACGGGGGACCGGACGCGCGGTCGTCACGGATTTCGGCATTGCGCGCCTCGCCGAGTCGAAGCAGCTCACGGCGACCGGCCAGGTCCTCGGCACCGTGCACTACATGAGCCCCGAGCAGGTGTCGGGCGACGCGATCGACGGGCGGAGCGATGTCTACGCGTTAGGCGTGGTGGCGTTCCTCGCGCTGTCCGGAACGTTCCCGTTCGACAGCGAAACGCCCTCCGCGGTGCTCGTCTCGCACGTAACACGCCCTGCCCCGAAGCTTCTCGATGCCGCGCCGGACGTCCCGCCGGCGCTCGCGGCGATCGTCGACCGCTGCCTGGCGAAGAACCCCGCCGACCGCTTCGAGACGAGCGGTGCGCTCGCCGAGGCGCTCGAGCGTGTGCAGGGCGACGCCAAGGCAGCGGACCGCAATCGCGTGGATAACGCGCGGACGCTCATCTCCGAGACGCAAGCGCAGTCGGTGTGGCGTCGAGCAGCCGAGTTGCAGGCGTATACGAGCTCGCAGCCGGCACCGCCGCTGCCGCAACCGAGTGCCCGCGCCGGACGCACGTTGTCCGAATCATCCGCGTACCAGCTCGCGGACGTGAAGGCGTCGGCCGTCGATGCGGGAATCCCGGAGACGTTCGTCCAACAGGCGCTGCGAGAGCACGGGCTCATCGGAGTTCCGGGACGCGCGATCGTCGCTGCGGCTCCCGACGCCGCCGTCGCGCCTCGCCGCACTGGCGCGTTGCCCGCAGTCATCGTGAAAGACGGTCCGAAGCAGCCCGTCAACGTGTTCCTCGGCACCGCGACGCGCATCGTGGTGGAAGCGACGGTCGATGGAGAGATGCCGGAGCGCGACTACGATCTCGTTCTCGACCTGATTCGCCGCGAGATCGGTGAAGTCGGACAGATCGGATCCGTCGGGCGGACGTTCTCGTGGTCGGTCTCGAACCAGAACCGCAAGCTGCAGATCTCGGTGATGCCGCGTGGTGGCAAGACGACGGTTCGCATCGATGAACAGCTCAGCAACATCGCGGGCGGCGTATTCGGCGGCATCATGGGCGGCGGTGGCGGCGGTCTGGGAGGGATGATGATGGGCATCTTCGCCGGGAGCACACACCAGCCGCTGATTGGTGTCGCCGCCTGGCTGGCGACGATCGGCGTGTCGTTCGGCGCCGCGCGCACGACGCTGCGCCACGTCGCGAAGAACAAGCACACGAAGCTGACCGAGATCGCGCACCTCATCGCGAATGAGATCGCGGAATCGACGGCGTCGGCGCAACTAACGACCGGGGACGGGCGACGGCGGACGGGCGACGGCTAGAAAGCGTCCCCATCGCCGGCTATTCCAAGTCTTTCAGTCCCCGAAACAACTCGAGCGATTCCGGATTCGCCAGCGCGTCGGTGTTCTTCACCGGTCGGCCGTGGACCACATCGCGCACCGCGAGCTCCGTGATCTTGCCGCTGATCGTCCGCGGGATGTCGGCGACCTGGACGATGACTTTCGGCACGTGATGCGGGCTCGCGTTCTCGCGGATCTGGCGCCGGATCCGCGTGCGTAGGGCTTCTGTCAGCAGCTCGTTAGGTGCGAGCCGCACGAACAGCACGATGCGGACGTCGATGGCGCCGTCGGTCACGACATCCTGGCCGATCACGAGGCTCTCGATCACCTCCGGCAGCTGCTCGACCTGCCGGTAGATCTCCGCCGTCCCGATTCTCACACCGCCCGGGTTGAGCGTCGCGTCGCTGCGGCCACTGATGATGACGCCGTCGTGCTCCGTGAGTTGCGCCCAGTCGCCATGGCGCCACACGCCCGGATACGTCGCGAAATAGGCGGCACGATACTTCGATCCATCGGGGTCGTTCCAGAATGCCACCGGCATACTGGGAAACGGCTTCGTGCACACGAGCTCCCCCGGCTCATCCCGCACGGAGTGTCCCGTATCGTCAAAGACATCGACGGCCATTCCCAATCCGCGACACTGGATCTCGCCGCGCCAGACGGGGCCTGCGGGGTTACCTAATGCAAAGCATGAGATGATATCCGTACCGCCGCTAATACTCGACAGTTGCACGTCGCGCTTCACGTAGCGATAGACGTAGTCGAAGCTCGGCGGCGCCAGCGGGCTGCCGGTCGACAGAATGGCGCGCAGCGCACCGACGTCGCGGTTGCTGGGCTCGACTTCGAGCTTCTCGGCCATCGCGAGATACTTCGCGCTCGTGCCGAAGACCGTGAGTCGCTCGGCCTCGGCCATCGCCCACAGGCTGTCGTGTTCCGGCGCGAACGGCGCACCGTCGTACAGCACGATCGTCGCGCCAACAGCGAGCGAGCTCACGAGCCAGTTCCACATCATCCACCCACACGTCGTGAAGTAGAAGATGCGATCCTCGCGGCGCAGGTCGGTGTGCAGCACGAGCTCCTTGAGGTGCTGCAGCAGCGTCCCGCCGGCGCCGTGCACCATGCATTTCGGCAAGCCGGTAGTGCCTGACGAGTACATGATGTACAGCGGGTGGTCGAACGCGAAGCGTTCGTAGGGAATCGGGAATCGGGAATCGGGAATCGACAAACCTCGGGACGTAGCGCGGCCCACCACCGAGGGGTCTGCCCGCAGTTCCGATTCCCGATTCCCGATTCCCGATTCCCGAAAAGCCTCCCACGAGATGAACTCCCCGGGCGTTTCGCCACTCCGCGGCACGACGACAACACGCTGGATCGACCCGATCTCCCTAACGATCTCGCGCACGCGCGACAGCGAGTCGATCTCCTTGCCGGCATAGCTGTAGCCGCTCGCGCAGAAGAGCACCTTCGGCTCGATCTGGCCGAAGCGATCGACCACGCCCTTCACGCCAAAGTCGGGAGAGCATGACGACCACACGGCGCCCAGGCTCGCCGTCGCGAGCATCGCGACCACCGTTTCCGGAATGTTCGGCATGAAGCCCGCGATGCGATCGCCGACGCCGACTCCTGAGGCGCGCAGCGCGCCGGCGACGTCCGCCACCTCTGCCGCGAGCTCGGCGTACGTTACGGTCCGGCCTCGCCCTCGCTCGTTGCGGCCGACGAGCGCCGGATGATCGTCGCGGTACCGAAGCAGATTCTCGGCGAAGTTGAGGCGTGCGCCGAGGAACCATCGAGGGCCGAGAGCCGGGTCGGGCGGGGCCATGCGGTCCAATCCGTCGACGACCGCCTCCCACTGCGCGCCGTCAGGACGTGTGTCCGCGATGACGCCGCAAAACTGCCACACCGCCGGCCAGAACGCCTCGGGACGCGCAACGGACCACGCGTAGAGTGACGGATAGTCGACGGCCGCGGCGCCGGTCGGAGATTTGTACCCGTGGGCGCGCGCGGCCGTTGCGAACCGAGCGAGGTTGGTGGCCGCCGCGCGTTCGGGCGACGGTGACCACAGCGGTGCGTCCGTGGCCGGCGCGAGCTCGCTCATCCCGCGACGGCCACTCCGATCAGAACTTCTTGAGATAGGTGATCTGGAAGACGACGTTCGCGTTAGGCTGGATCGGCGATTGGCCGGCCGACCCCCACGCCAACTGCGGCGGAATCACCAACTGTCGTGTGCCACCCGGGAGCATACCTTGCACACCCTCGTCGAACCCGGGAATCACGTGCGGGGGGTTCTGGCCCAGCAGGAACTCGAACGGTGTGCTGTTGTCGAGAGTCGACTGCACCTTGGTGCCGTTCGTCAGCCAGAGTGTGTAGTCGACCTGAACGGAGTCACCCGCCATTGCGGGCACACCCTCGCCGAGCGCGAGGTCCCGGTAATACAGACCGCTCGTCGTCTTCGTCATCTTCGAGATGTCGACATTGAGCGACGACGCGTAGGTGTCGCTGGCCGGATCGATCGGCGCCGGGACATTAGGGCCGGTGTCGAGACCGCACGCGGCGAGAAGCGCGAGCGCGGCGACCGCAGTGACCGAACGGGTTAGACGCATATCGGGTCTCTAACGAGTAAGGGATCTAACGTTATGTAGGCCAGCGTACGCGCAGCGCGCAAGTGGTCCACGGTAAACGGCCTCGTGAGGCAGGCGAGCGCGCCCTCGGCGGCGACAAGGCTCAGCCGGAATAACGCCTCACGCGACCACGAGGTCACGTGAAATGTCGCCGATCGTCGGACATCCGCATAGCGCCATCGCGAGATCGACCTCGGCCCTGAGCAGATCGAGCACGCGTTTAGCCCCTGCCTCACCGTCGGCGGCAAGGCCCCAAACGACCGGTCGTCCCAGCAGGACGGCGCGCGCGCCCAGCGCAACGGCCTTTATCACATCGGTGCCGCGGCGTATTCCGCCGTCGAGCAGCACTTCCACGCGGCCCGCGACTGCGTCGACAACCTCCGGCAACGCGCGAACCGACGCGATGGCGGTGTCAAGCTGACGGCCACCGTGATTCGACACGATGATGCCCGCCACGCCGTGGTCGACTGCCTTGGCCGCATCGTCGCCTCGAACGATCCCCTTGATGAGGACGGGAAGACGCGTGATCGAACAGAGCCAGTCCACGTCGCGCCAACTGAGCCCGGCGTCGATGCCACTCGCGAAATTCGTCCCCAGTCCCGACTCGCCATGCCCCGTGGGCGTGGGAACACTGCCTGACGAGGGAACGTTGGCGAGCCGAACGCCTGAAGGAAGCTGAAAGCGATTTCGGAGATCACGCTCTCGCCGCCCGAGCACCGGTGCATCCACGGTGAGCACGACTGCGCCCATTCCGCACGCTTCGGCGCGCTCGACAAGCGACGTCGTGAGACCGCGGTCGGCATAGACGTACAGCTGGAACCACTGCCGGCCACCAACCGCCGCGACGTCTTCGATCGTACAGGTCGACGCGGTGCTCAGGATCATGACGGTGCCAGCCGCTTTCGCCGCGCGCGCCGTCGCGATCTCACCGTCATCGCACGCCAGACGCTGAAAAGCCGTCGGCGCGATGAGCACGGGGAAGTCGACTGGCGCTCCGAGCACGGTCGTCCTCGTCGAGCGCTTGCTGACATCGACGAGGACGTGATAGCGAAGCGACAGCTTATCGTACGCGGAGCGGTTCTCGCGCACCGTGACCTCGTCGTTGGCGCCGCCCACGTAATACTCGTACGCGAGCGTCGTCAGGCGCTGCTTCGCCGCGGATTCGATTTCGGCGAGGTTGAGGTAAGGGACTGCGTCCATCGCAGGTCAAAAGTGGTTTGGTTAAGGGAACAGGGAAACAGGAACGGGGAACAGAAGCTCCATGGAGCCTCGGTTCCCGGTTCCCCGTACCCTGTTCCCAACAACACCGCTGCTCACCTAACGACGGTATTGGGAATAATCGCGCAGCGGCTCGGTGCACGCCGGCCAGCTCTGCGGACCGGCTGCGATGGCGTTGGCCGGGCGATGTACATCCGGGCCCTGATCGAACACGCGCTTGTCGCGCGCGAGCGTCTCCGGATCCTCGCTCGCGAGATACACGAGCATCGCCGTCAGCGTCGCGTTGTTCTTGAGGTCATCGAGCACGATCTTGTCGAACGTGTCACGATTCGTGTGCCAGGTGTACGTCCCGTAATCCCAGCTCGCGGCGCCCAACCCGAACGCGGGCGCGCCGTAGCAGACGAACGAGGCGTTGTCAGAGCCGCCACCAGCCGGTGCGCCCGGGAAGCTCAGGTTGACGTTGCGCGCAATCTCGGCCGGTATGTTGCTCATCCACTTCGCGAGGTTGCCACTGGCCGTCGTGAACCCGGATGCAGAGAAGTTCACGATACGCCCGGTCCCGTTGTCCTGATTGAACAGCGCCTGCAGCCCCTTCACGATCTCCGGGTGATCCGCGGCGAACGCGCGCGAGCCATTGAGCCCCTGCTCCTCCCCACTCCAGTGACCGACGACGATCGTGCGCTTCGGATTCGGATAGACCTTCTTCAGGATGCGAAGCGCCTCGAGCATCGTGATCGTGCCGGTACCGTTGTCGGTGGTGCCGGAGCCCGCGTCCCACGAGTCGAAGTGCGCGGAGAGCATCACGTACTCGTCGGGCTTCTGTGAGCCCGTGATCGTGGCGATCGTGTTGAACACCGGCACGTCACCGAGGAACTCGGCCTCGGCCCTAACGCGGAGCGTGGGCCCCTGGTTGTTCTCGGTGAGCCGGTAGACGAGACCGTAGTCTTCGCAGCTCAGGTCGACGGACGGCACCTTGTCGGTGCGGGAGTCGAAGACCTTGTTGACGCCCCAGCCGTTCGACCAGCGGGACGCGATGACGCCGGCAACGCCGGCGTCCTGCAGCCGCTTGCCTAACGTGCCGGTGCCGAGCCCCAGTGCGTACCCGGTGGCGGCCACGCGAGCGTTCCAGCGGGTGTTCGCGGTGTCCCGCATCGCGCGCATGCGCGCGAACGAGGCCGAGTCGCCGAACTGGCGCCAGTTGTCGTCGGGGCGGCAGGTGGGTTGGGCCACCGACACGAGCACGAACTTGCCCTTGGCTTGCGGCAACCACGCCACGAACGCGGTGCTGTCGGCGACTTCCGGCAGAATCACCGTCGAGCCAACGACGTCCTTGCCGCCGGTCCCGGCGCTCCAGGCGAGGATGGTGCCCTCGAGCGTGCGCACGCGCGGCGTCATGAGGTCGATATGCGTCGTGCCTCGGCGCCAGCCCTTCCACTTGCCGTAGTGCTCGTTGCGCGCGTCGACGCCCCAACTCTTGTAGGTGGCGACGAGCCAGTCATTGCCGCGCTTGATGCCCGGCGTACCCGTTAGGCGCGGTCCGATCGAGTCGCTCAGGACCTGGGCAAGCTTGTACGCCTGCGAGCTGTTCATCCCCTCCGTCCAGATCTGGCGGATGGTCTGATCGCCGGTGGTGTACGTTTGCGCGGCAGCAACGCTGGTGGTGAGACTCAAGAGAGCTGTTCCGACAGACAATAGCTTCTTCATAGTGGAAATGGCGAGTAATAGGAAGGTTCCAACCTGCGCGGGGCCCAGACTACGCAGGGCCCAGACTACGCAGGGCCCAGACTACGCAGGGCCCAGACTACGCAGGGCCCAGACTACGCAGGACCCAAACGGCAAGAGCGTTAAAGTCGAGTCGCTTTTCAACCACTCAGGTTTGACGCTCTTGACCTCTGGGTCCTGCGCCCCTTGGGTCCTGCGCCCCTTGGGTCCTGCGCCCTTTGGGTCCTGCGCCCTTTGGGTCCTGCGCCCTTTGGGTCCTGCGGTCTCAATCCGTTCGATCTTACTGTACGACTTTGTCGGTTCCGGTGGCCGACCCTGCGTAGATCCCGTTGAACAGGAACTTGAACGTCCCGTGTGGTTGCGCGCGGAACGTGATCTCCGGACCAAACAGATACAGCCGACCCTTCCCCACGTTCGCTTCCGCAATCGCGACACCGCCGTCGAGGTAGTTCTGCCCCCACGCCCAGCCGCTGCGCAGTGGGTGCGGAGAGTCGAACCACGCGATCGGACGAACCCCCTTGAGCGCGGCGTCCGGATCGAGGCGGAAGACCGGGTCCTCGTCGAAGAAGACGTCGAGATTGTTAGGCAGGCCAGCGGCAACCGGCGTCGTGTTGTCCACCGCCACGCGCAGAATCGAGCCGGGAACGTAGAACTTTTCGTTCGGCAGCTCGCGCACCTGACCCTGAGGCGTGTGCTCGACGAGGTGGTTCGTGACCGGCAGACCGAGATAGTACGCAAGCGCGGTCGACGAACCGACAGTGATGATCGTGCCGCCATCCTCGAGGAATTTCTTGAGCTGCGGGATCGTCTTCTCCGGCGTCACGCGGCCGAGCCAACCGCGGAATTCCTCTGGGATGGTGCTCGGGTCGATCTCGCGACCGAAACCGCCGCGGCGTCCCTGCCCCTCACCAGCGGGCGCGGGTATGGCGCCGCCTTGGAACACGATGACGTCGTACTTGGACGACAGATTGCCGGCGTCGAGCGTCTGCGGGTACACGACGGTGTATGGGAACTCGAACTGCTCGAATAGCCAACGCGTGTGGCCGGACGGCATCGACCCGCCGTACTGATCCCACAACGCGATGCGCTTCGGCTGGAGCTTGAGTGCGTCGCTGCCCGGGCGCGATGACGTGCCGTCGAACGAAAGTCCCTTCTCCTTCGCGATCGCCTGGAGCATCTGCGTGGTGTTGCCCTTGGACGCGATGTAGAACGTCCCGGCGGGATATGACTTGCCGTTCGCGTTGATTGGGCTCTTGAGCCAGTAGACGTCATTGCCGGCCTTGAGCGCGCGGTTCACCGCGATAAATGCGTCGTTCGTGTTGTGCGAGAGCAGATACCCCGCGGCGCCCGACGACGCGACCGTTCCCGCCGGCGGCTCGGCCAAGCCGGCAATCGGCTGACACGGACAGTCGAATCCGTCGAGGATGCGATCGAACTGCACGCCCATCTGGAACGCCAACGTGTAGCCGGCATTGTCGTACGGTGGCTTGGGCGGCCCGCCGGGATACGCGAAATCGTTAGGGTGATCCTGCGGCTCGAACATGTCGAGCACGTGCGGACGGAACGCCTGGGCGGTCTTCACGACGTACGAGCCGGCCGCGTAGCTCTTGCCGCCGACCGTGAACGGCGACGTCGCCTTGAGCACCGTCACATTCACCTTGCGCAGCGCGTTCACGAACTTCGTCGCCGTCAGGAAGTCCGGCTGCGCGGCAGGAATGATGTAGCCCCGCGGATCACGTTTCGCCGGGTCGCGCAGGTACTCCGCGTAGAACTTGGTCGGCGCCGCGGCGCCGAACGGATTGATTGCGCCTGCTGCGCCGCCCGGACTGCCGCCCGGTCGGGCTCCCGCCCGCTCGCCTCGCTCGCGCGCAACCGCTGCGTCGAGCGAATCGAGCTCGCTGGGCGTCGTCGTCCACGAGTCGCGGCTACCGCGCTCGATGGAGTTCTTCCCCATGCGGTAGATGTTGTAGAGCAACGTTTCACGATAGCGCGACGCCACATCCATCACCGCCCAGTTCGCGGTGATCGAGTAATCGATCGACTGCCGGAAGTGCCACTGCTGCGGCGCGATCGGATACGGCAGGTCGGCGCGCGGCAGCTGATTGCGTACGACGAGCGGAATCTCCATCGGCGTCGGGTTGCCGATCGTCTCAGTCAGCAAGCCGATCATGTTGTGGAAGTACGCGAGCGTGCGAAGCCCGCCGTTCCACCACGTCGAGTAGCTCGAGCCCGTCCGCATGGTGACGCCCGGCTTCCCTTCCGCCTCGAAGCGCGTGTGCATCGCCGCGGCGACGAGATCCAGCTGCACCGGAATGAGCGGATCGAAGTTGAAGTTGAACGGATCGCGGAACGGGGGCGCGAACATCACCGTGCCGGCGGGCCCGGTCTGATGGTGATTGTAGATGATCTGCGGGAACCACTCGTGGTACGCGATCCGCGCGTCGTTGATTGTCTCGGGTTGATTCAGGATGTAGAAGTCGCGGTTGTCGTCGTGCCCGATGTATTTCTGGTAGAGCCGCGGGATGTTCATGTTTCGCTTGAGCGTGTCCGCGTCCTTCATGTACCAGTTGGACACGAGCTGCATCCCGTCCGGATTCACGTGAACGAGCAGCATGATGTCGTCGTTCAGGATCCGGAGTGTCTCGGGATCGTTGCGGCTCACGAGCTGGTAGCTCGTCTCGATCAGCTGATGGGCGCCGAGCACTTCGGTGGCGTGCAGGCCGCCGTCGATCCAGACGACCGACTTGCCTTCACGCGCGAGCGCGCGCGCCTCGTCGTCGGTCAGTCCTTCGGCGAGCGCGAGCTTCTTGGCGATCTCCTTGTAGCGGTCGAGCTTCTTGAAGTTCTCGGGCGACGTGACGATCGCCATGAGCTGCGGGCGACCTTCGGCCGTCTTACCGATCTCCTCCACGCGCATGCGGTCGGACTCGGCGTCGATCTTGTTCCAGTAGGCCTCGAACTGGTCGTAGTTGGCCAGCTTCCAGTCGTCGCCGATGTTGAAGCCGAAGAACTCCTTGGGCGTGGTGATCTTTCCCGCAGACGGAGTTTGGGCGCCCACAACCGCGCTCAGCACGGCGGTGAGCAGGATGGCGCGTCGAACTGTGGGAACGTTCACTCGCATGACCGGTCCTTGATGCTCGGGAGTGTTTGGAGGGCTGATCGGCTAGCTTACTTGGCCCTCCCGCGTGGCGCTACCGGTACCGGAGCGCGCTGCTCGCTCTACGCGGGTCTGGCAGTGAGCGTTGTATCGAGGGAAACGAGAGACGGGAGACGAGTGAAAACCGGCGACCAGAAGGCGTTCACGACGATGCGACCGTACAGGGTGGAATGTTGTGATTGAGTTCCCCAGGCGAGTGCGCGCGGTCGCGCCGGCGAGCATCGGCAACCTCGGGCCGGGGCTCGACGTGCTGGGGTGCGCCGTGACGGGCGCCGGCGACGCCGTGGTGGCCGAGTGGTGCGACGCGCCCGGGGTCGTGGTTCGGGACCCCGGACACCCCGAGTTGCCGACGGATCCCGCGCTCCACGCATCGGCCATCGCGGCGACGGCTGTGCTTCGCCAGGCGTTAGGCGGTGGTATGCGCCCGCCCACGACCGGGATCGCGCTCACCGTGCGCAAGGAGTTGCCGTTGTCGGCGGGCCAGGGTGGCAGTGCCGCTTCCGCGGTGGCCGGCGCGGTCGCCACCAACGCGTTATGCGGTTCGCCGTTGCCTACCGAAGCCCTGCTCGACGCGTGTCTCGTGGCCGAGGCGACCGTGGCCGGTCGGCACCTCGACAATCTCGCGCCCTCGCTCCTCGGCGGTATCTGCCTCGTCCGCTCGATGGATCCGATCGACGTCGTCCGGCTGAGCGTGCCCGAGGGGTTGTACATCGTGCTCGCACACCCGGCGCAGCGTCTTCGTACCGCCGAGGCACGCGCGGTGCTGCCCGGCGTCATTGATCGAGCGACCGCGCTGCATCAGGCCGCGCAGGTCGGGGCGATCGTCGCGGCCCTCGCGTCGGGCGATCTGGCTTTGCTCGGACGCGCCATCGACGACCGGATCGCCGAGCCCGCGCGGGCCCCGCTGATTCCCGGTTTTCGCGAGGCCAAGGCAGCGGCGCTGGCGGCCGGCGCGCTCGGCGCGTCGATCTCCGGCGCGGGTCCGACGACATTCGCGCTCGCGGGCGATCTCGCCTGTGCACAGGCAGTCGCGGCGGCAATGGAAGCAGCGTTCGCCTCGCGTGCGATCACGTCGTCGGTCCGCGTCTGCGAGGTGGACCGCGTCGGCGCGCGCGTGGAGATCGACCCATGACGAGCGCCACGACACCGCGCGCAAGCTACCAGCGTTGCGCGACCTGCGGCACCGAATACAGCGACACCGACGCGTCCCCACGCTGCGTGTCGTGCGGCGGACTGTTGGAGGTCGTTCACGCGCCGCCGGTGCTCCGCGGCGCCGACCTGCGCGCGGTGTTCGCAGCGCGGCGGAGCGACGGTCCCGGAAGCTCGTCGGGCGTGTGGCGATATCACGAGCTCGTCATGCCTAACGCTGGCGACTACGTCGTGTCGCACCCCGAGGGCAATACCCCGCTGCTCGCTCGCGACCGCGTGTCGTCGTACGCCGGCGTGTCGGCGCTGCTGCTCAAGCACGAGGGCCATAACCCGACCGGCTCGTTCAAGGACCGCGGAATGACCGTGGGCGTGACGCAAGCGCGGCGCATCGGCGCCCGTGCGGTCGCGTGTGCGTCCACCGGCAACACGTCGGCTTCGCTCGCGGCGTACGCGGCGCAGGCGGGAATACCGGCACTGGTGTTCGTGCCGGCCGGCCAGGTGGCAACGGGCAAGCTCGCGCAGTCCCTCGCGTACGGCGCGCGGACACTCCTCGTGAAGGGCGACTTCGATGCCTGCCTGTCGCTCGTCCAGGAAGCCAGCGAGCGCCTCAGCATCTACCTGCTCAACTCCATCAATCCGTTTCGCATCGAGGGACAGAAAACGATCGCGATCGAGGCCCTCGAGCAGCTCGGCTGGGACGCGCCCGACTGGCTTGTGCTTCCGGCGGGCAACCTCGGAAACACGGCGGCGTTCGGAAAGGCGCTGCGTGAGGTGCACGAGGTTGGCCTGATCGACCGCATGCCGCGCATCGCGGCGATCCAGGCCGAGGGGGCGGCGCCGTTTGCGAGCTCCTATCGTGACGAGTTCACGACGCGTCCCAAGGTCAGGGCGGAGACGGTCGCGACGGCGATCAAAATCGGCGATCCCGCGTCGTTCGACCGCGCGGTCACGGCGATCCGCTCGACGAACGGCGTCGTGACGACCGTGAGTGACGCAGAGATCCTCGACGCGAAAGCGGTGGTGGATGCCTCAGGCGTCGGCTGCGAGCCAGCGAGCGCGGCGAGCGTCGCCGGCGTTAGGCGACTGGTGAAGGAGGGCATCATTCGGCCGTCCGACCGAGTGGTGGCGGTACTGACGGGGCACGTGTTGAAGGACCCGGGTGCCCTGCTCCGCTACCACCAGGAGCTCACTCCGCCGCCGGCGTTCGCGAATCCGCCGGTCGAGATCGAACCAACGATCGAGGCGGTGGAGCGGGTATTGGGGAGTAAGGACTGAACAGCCGGGATATCGGAACTCGGGACTCGGCTACCCAAGCCTCTCTCGTCGAAGAGGCCTCCTCGGGGCTAAGCGCCTGCCGGCCGAGTCCCGAGTTCCGAGTCCCGATGTCCCGAGTCATGAGTCATGAGTCATTGGGCTGGGTTCAGGACGAGTTGGCACATGCCCGCGCTTGTACACGAGGATCGTCCGGCGGAACGTCATCACTACCGTCCCGTCCTGCTTGAACCCCATCGTCTCGATCTCGACGATCCCCATGCTCGGCCGCGATTTCGACTCGCGCGCACTCAACACCTTCGACTGCGCGTACACCGTGTCGCCCTCGAACAGCGGCGCCGGCATGCGCACCTCGTCCCAGCCGAGGTTGAACGCGTTACGCGACACGTCCGCGACCGACAGGCCCGTCACGAGCGCCAGCGTGAAGCACGAGTTCATGAGCGGCCGCCCGAACTCAGTCTGCGAGGAGTAATGGGCGTCGAAATGGATCGGGTTCGTGTTCACCGTCGTGAGCGACGACCAGATGTTGTCCGTCGCCGTCACCGTCCGTCCGAGTGGGTGACGCATCACGAGACCAACCGCGAAATCCTCGAAGCAGCGACCAGCCGCCGGGCCGAGATCTGTCATGCGGGGCCTCCAGTAGCGTTCGTGTAACCGAGCTCGCCCAGCACTTCCGTCGTGTGCTGGCCTAACGCCGGTACGGCATCCATGCCTGGCGACGCGCCCTGCAGGTTGTGTGGCGGGAGGAGCGCCCGTGCGCTCGCGCCGCCGACGTTTACCTCGCGCCATCGCCCGCGAGCGGCAAGCTGCGGATGCGCCACCACGTCAGGTACGTCGTTGACAGCACCCGTCGGGATATCCGCGCGCTCGAGGCGCGCGATCACATCGGCGCGCGTCATGTCGCGGAACCGAGCCTCGATGATCGCCTCCAGCTCGGCACGATTCGCGAGACGGTCGCCGTTGGTCGCGAAGCGCGGGTTCGTCTCCAGCGAAGGCGACTCCATCACCTGCACGCAGAACCGCTGCCACTCCCGCTGCGTCTGGATCGCGAACAACACCGCGCCGTCCGCGCAGGCGTACGCGCCGTACGGCACGATCATGTTGTGTCGCACACCGACGCGCGCTGGCACCTTTCCCGTCCCCTGCCACACCGAGAGCGCTGGCGTCATCCACTCGGCGAGGCATTCGAGCATCGCAATGTCGATGCGGCCGCCGACGCCCGTTCGTTCGCGCCGAAGCAGCGCGGCAAGGATCGATGCGTAGGCATACATCCCTGACGCGATGTCGGCGATCGACACGCCGACCTTCGCCGGCGAGTCGGCACTCCCCGTAACGGACACGACGCCCGACTCCGCCTGTACGAGCATGTCGTACGCCTTCTTGTTGCGAAGCGGGCCATCGGGGCCGTAACCCGAGATCCCGCACCAGACGAGACCACGGTTATGACGTGCGAGCTCGTCGTAGCCAAAGGCAAGACGTTCGACGGCACCGGGCGCGAGATTGTGCACGAACACATCAGCGTGCGCCAGGAGCGACGTACAGATCTCGCGATCACGCTCGCGCTTGAGGTCGAGCACCACGCTCCGCTTCCCGCGATTGAGCCACGCGAAATACGCAGAGACGCCGTTGACGGCGCCGTCGTATGCGCGAGCGGAATCGCCGCCGTCGGGCCGCTCGACCTTGATCACGTCGGCGCCCATATCGGCGAGCTGTCGCGACGCGAACGGGCCAGCAACCGCCTGCTCGAGCGCGACGACTCGAAGCCCTGCCAACGGCAAGGCGGTGTCGCCGGAATCCGGAGTGCTCAGAACGACCTCGGAAGTGCGAGGATGTGCTCGGCGATGTACGAGAGGATCAGATTCGTCGAGATCGGGGCGACCTGGTAGAGTCGCGTCTCGCGAAACTTCCGCTCGACGTCGTACTCGGCCGCGAAGCCGAAGCCGCCGTGCGTCTGCAGACACACGTTCGCCGCTTCCCACGACGCATCAGCAGCCAGCATCTTCGCCATGTTCGCTTCGCCGCCGCAGGGCTGCCCAGCGTCGAAGAGACGCGCCGCCTCGTACCGCATGAGATCCGCGGCGCGCACGTGCGCGTAGGCCGTGGCGATCGGAAACTGGATGCCCTGGTTCTTGCCGATTGGGCGATCGAACACGTGGCGCGACGACGCGTACGTTCGCGCGCGGTCGACGAACCAGTAGCCATCGCCGATGCATTCGGCGGCAATGAGGATGCGCTCCGCATTCATGCCGTCGAGAATGTAGCGAAACCCCTTGCCTTCCTCGCCGATGAGGTTCTCCGCCGGCACCTCGAAGTCGTCGAAGAAGACCTCGTTCGTTTCGTGGCCGACCATGTTGCGGATGGGCCGCACCGACATGCCCTTCGGAGTCCCGTTCAGCTCGACGAGAAAGACCGAGAGCCCCTCCGATTTCTTCTCCACGTTAGGCAGCGGGGTGGTGCGCGCCAGCAGCAGCATGAGGTCGGAGTGCTGGACCCGCGAGATCCAGACCTTCTGCCCGCTCACGACATACCGATCGCCTCGCCTGCGGGCGAACGTCCTGATGCGCGTCGTGTCGGTGCCCGTCGTCGGCTCCGTGACCGCGAACGATTGCAGGCGCAGCTCACCCGCCGCGATCCGCGGGAGATAGCGCTCCTTTTGTACGACGGAGCCGTGCCGAAGGAGCGTGCCCATGATGTACATCTGGGCGTGGCACGCACCGGAGTTCGCGCCGGAGCGATTGATCTCCTCGAGAATCACCGAGGCTTCGGTGACACCGAGTCCACCGCCACCGTACTCGCTCGGGATGAGCACCGAAAGCCAACCCGCATCGGTGAGTGCCTTGACGAACGCTTCGGGGTAGGCGCCTTCGGCCTCGACCCGCTGCCAGTAGTCACTCCCGAAACCCCGACACAGCTCGCGAACCGATTCGCGGTACTCGGCGTGCAGGCTCGCGCGCGGATTGATCTCAGTCATCCAAGTCCATGGAGCGTTGACGCCACGTCGGCACTATCCCCGAGCGAACGGACCGTGTCGAGCGCCCGGCGCGCGAACGCGTCGCCGTAACGCGGGGCAACGAGCCTAACGAACTTGTCCTCCAGCGCCTCGGTCGAAACGGGGTATTCGGGGTTACCGCGCGGGAAGTCGTTCATGCCGCGCTCCACGCTGCCGTCGCGCAGCGTCACGATCACGTTCGTCGGCCAGCGGGCCGGGTACGCGCGAGTGAGGTCATCGCGGACGCTCACACGGACCCGCGGTAGCAACGCAGCGATCGCCGGCTCGAGGACTCCATCGTCTCCGAATCGATCTGGGGCGAACTGCTCGAGCCCGACCTGGCCCTCCAGCAACGCCGCTGCCGTGCAATAGGCGATGCTGAACTTCGCGCGATACGGCGTGGATGGATTGGCATCGTTCACGATGTCGTACCCCGCCCCGTAGGTCTCCAGGTCGACGCGCGCGATCGCGTCGAGGGCTTCGCCGGCTGTCCAGCCGTGTCGCGCCCGAATGTCCAGCGCAACGTCGATGGCGGTGTGCGTGTGCGCGCAGCACGAATGGAGCTTGTAGCAGTTCTCCGTGATCTTCCACTGCTCGCCGAGTCGGTCGGTGACCCGAGAGGGGTCGTAGCCGGTGCTGGTAGCGCGAAAGAAGCCGCGTTCCCCCTCGAGGATGCGAGTCGCACCCGTGAAGCCGAGCCGAGCGAGGTCCGCCGCGAGCACGCCGTTGAACGCGGCCTTTCCGGGGTGCAGATGCTTGCTCATCGCGCCGTCGGCGTTGAACTCCCAGAGGCCAGCCGCCTGCGTGCCGGCCGTGCCAAGTGCGTCGAGCATCTGATTCGACGTTAGGCAGACGAGCGACCCCGCAGCCGCGGCGGCACCGAATGTCGCGGCCGTCCCGGTGGGATGCCAGTACCGATAGTGGCTCGGGTTGACGGCTTCGCCGCTGCGAAGGGCCGCGTCGTATCCGAGCGCGATGGCGAGCGTGAGTGCGCGACCCGATGCGCGCTCCCGTTCGGCGACGGCGAGCGCGGCGGAGATCACAGGGGCAGCCGCGTGGAGCGTGGAGCCCTTGTGGACGTCGTCGAGCTCCAGGATGTGCGACGCGACGCCGTTCGCGAGGGCGGCAGCGGGGGCGGATCCACGCCCGGCGCCGAGCACGGTTGACTCATCGCCCGCCCCAAAGCTCTGCACCACACGCTGCGCGATCCGAGCCGGCGGCTCGAGGGCGCCGGCGAGCGCTGAGCCGAGCCAATCGAGCGTGGCGCGGTAGCACTCGTCGACGACCGCCGGCGGGAGGTCGCCGTAGGCAATGTCGGACAGGAACTCGGCGAGCGCGCGCGTTACTCCGACCGCGCCAGCAGTGGTGGCCGTCATGGTGCGGAGAGCGATGTTCGGTTCCGGGACTGTCGCGGAGTGGACGTCATTGGGCTGACGCCAACTTCGCGCGGACGACACTCGGCAAGCAAGGCCAACGAGCCACTGCGTGTTGGTTACTGGGACAGGTAATTGGTTACTGGAATTGGTTACAGGTAATAGAACCCTCGGGATGCTCATCTCGCGTTAGAGAGGCATCCCGAGGGTTGCAATAACCAATAACCAATTCCAGTAACCAGTTACCGGTTCAGCGTCCGCTTTTACTTGACCTCGAAATCCTTCGTCCCCGCCGACTTCGAGTCGAGAAAAACCTCCACTTTGTACTTGCCCTTCGGCAGGCCCGTCGGCTTGGAGATGTGGAATTCCGTGTACGCATCGCCGTTAGGCGCGATGGACTGGCTGGACTCCTGCACCACCTGGCCATCCTGGAACGTCCAGCGTGCCATCACCGTCGCCGCCGACGCGCTGCCGGTCGTGTGGACCGACGTATACACGGTGTCGGCCGGTTTGAAGTTGTCGGTCTTGTCGGTAACGCGCGAGTTGGTGGCCGCCTTGCCGATATCGATATCCGTCACCGCAACCGTGCTCGCGGCCGGCGTCGTCGCCGTCGCCGCCGGCGTCACGTCACCCGACGACTCCTTCTTCTCCTTCGAGCAGGCGCTCAGCGTCGCCAGCGCCACCACCCCCACCATCAGGCCGCGCGTCCAGCGCGCGTGAACATGCAGGTCCATGTCGTCGGTCCTCGCTCAGGCGTTCGGGATTTTAAAGGTCTGCCCCGGATAGATGAGATCCGGGTTCTTGATCGTATCCTTGTTGGCGTCGTAGATCTGGTGCCACTTCGAGGCGTCCCCGTACTCGCGCTTGGCGATCTTGGAGAGCGTGTCGCCCGCAACGACCGTATAGGTCTTTTCAGTGTCGGCGACGTTAGGCGCCGCGTGTGCCGGAGCCGCCATGTCGGCGGGCGGCGCGGTGGACGACCCACCGGCCACGACGTCCGAGAAGTCGGCTTTCTTCGTCTCGGCGTCCTTGTCCTTGTCGAAGATGTTATCGAGCAGGCCCATCGTATCCCTCGCGGAGGTTTCGACGGCTCAGTCGCCCGCACGAACCGTTCCGTTCGGCATACCGCCAGCCTCGAGCGTGCTCAGCTCACGCGAATCGACGCGGTGCCAAACTTTCCTTCCGAGGTCGCGGTGATCGTGACGGTTCCCTTGCGCACACCGCGAACGACCCCGGATTGATCGACGGTCGCGATGCCCGGGTTGCTGCTCGCCCACGTCACCACGCGGTTGGTGAGTTCGTTCCCAGCGGCATCGGTCACTCGCGCGACGAGCTTCGTGGATTTCCCTTCGCCGACCGACGCGCCGACGGGCATGATCGTGACCTTCGCGACGGGCACGAGACGAACCGTTACGTTCGCGTTGCCGGCAACACCATCGATCACGGCGGTAATGACAGCGGTGCCGGGCACGAGCCCAGTCACGCGTCCCGTCTGCGAGATCGACGCAACGGCTGCGTTGTTGGTCGTCCAGACGACAGTTCGCCCGCCGATCGCCACGCCGTTGGGGTCGTACGGAGTCGCAACAAGGTCATCACCGGCGGCGATGTACAGGTACACGTTGTCGGGTGCGATCCGAACGCTTGCCACGCGCGGCGGAACCGGCACGACCGTGACAGAGGCGACGGCGGATTTCCCTTCGGCCGTCGCCGCAATGTCGACGGTGCCGGTGCTCACGCCGGTGACGACGCCGTTGTTGGAAACGGTCGCGATTGCCGGATTCGCGGATGCCCAGACGAGGCGCCGACCTGTCAGCACGTTTCCGGAAGCGTCCCTGACCTCAGCGACGAGCGCACCAGCGGCTCCCTCCATGAGCTGGAGCGCCTGCGGCGTGAGGACGACCGATTCGACGGGCGTGGGCGCGTGGGTATCGCCCACGCCACACGCACTGCCTAACAGCACAGCGACGACGAGCGGCACTGCGCGCGATAGTCGGCGCATGACGTTGCTCCTTGCTGACGGACTCTAGCGGGCCTGAGCGAAAACTAGGCCAAGGACGGCTAGTCCGCAGTACCCTCCAGAGCACGCACCAGCCGATCTCGCATGGCTGGGTGAGACCGCCAGAGATACGTCCCCATGAGCAGTGCGGCCAACAGGTTACCTGCCAGGATCTGATACCAGGCGAAGTTGCCAAGCACTGTCTGCTGGAGCAGCGCAACAAGACCGTAGAACCCCAGCTCGATCATTACGAAGAGGATCATCGAACCCGCGAGCACTGATGGGATGCGCTCACCCGTGTGCACCAGCACGACCGCGATCATCCCCACCAGCGTGAACGCCGCGTAGTGGAAGATCGTGTACGCGATGATGTTCACCGCGCGCGGCTCGGGAGATCGGCCAAAGATGCTCAGCAATCCTTCGCCGAGGGTGTTCGGCGTGAACAGCATGCGCCCGCCGATGAGATCCACGATGAAAAACCAGACCGCGACTGCCGTCGCTCCAAGAATCCCGGCGATCAAGCCTTCGCGGATGATGCTGTGGTTCCCTGTGCGCATGGCGTCTCCCGATTTGACCGACACTGAAGAATGTCGAAGGCTAACGCTGCGAGCGAGTACTCCCTGTCGAGACCGGTCGCGTCTGTTCGTGAGCCTCGACGAACCACAGCCACTTGTCCACGCCGCGGGAGACGTCCGTCAGGATATCCATGCTGTCCGGATCCCCGATATTCTCCAGCTCCTCGATCGCTTCACGCGCCTTACCGCTGAACTGCGCGAGCACGTCGGAGAGCGCCGCGACGTGCTCCTCGCCAGAAGAGAGCACGAGCGGATACTCGGTGAGCGTCGACCGCTCGGCGCAGACACGCACTGTGCCTTCGGCGATTCCCCCGAGCTGCACGACGCGCTCGGCGATGAGGTCCACGTATTCCTCGGTGGCCTCGTAGATCTGGTCGAAGAGCTCGTGCAATCCGATGAAGTGCGGGCCCTTCACGTTCCAGTGGGCCTGCTTCGTCTGCGACTGAAGGTCGATGCAGTCCGCGAGACGATGGTTCAGCAGCTCGATCGCGCGTGCCCGTGTTTCGCCCGGTAGCGGGTTCTTCGTCTCATAGAGCAGCGTTCCTTCCGCCGCCTGTTGCGCCAGCCGCCCGACGCCTCGCGTGTCGGAATTGCTCTGACGCGCGCCATTACCCTGCTTCTTCGAAGCCATTGCTGCCCCCGTCAAGATTTGTTGATGTCAAGCCAAAGTTGACGGGCAATAATCCGGCCGCGGCGACGCGAGACGCGTCAGGGTGCCGTGGCGTTCGTCAGCGGGGGCGTGGTCGGCGCGGGCGCGGCTGCGGCCTGCAGGCGCGTGACCGCCTCGAAGAGATCGGTGCGCGGACGCCGCTCGAACGCGGCGTGCCACTCATAACCGCCGTTCGTGTAACGGGCGCCGGAATGCCACAGCGACACCACGTCGCGCTGCGGGTCGTACGAGAACGTCGCACGGTAGACGACGTCGGCGAGCTCGGGGATCGCACCGCGACGCAGAACCGGCGCTGCGTATGTCTTCCACGTGAGGCCATCGGGACTGGTGGCGAGATAGAGCGCATCAGTGGTGCACGAGCCGGCCAGCTTGCCGTTGTAAAGCGCCCAGAACTCCTGACGCGACGGAAGCCACTCCACGTCGATATGCCACGGGTAGACGCCAAGCTGCGTCAGCGCGACGGTCCTTGGCAACGTCCACGTCAATCCGTCCACCGATCGTCGCATCTCGACGGTCGTGCTCGCGCTCGTGCATCCCGCGCCGCCGGCGTTCACCGTCCACATGAACCAGTCGTTGGGAGCGCGACGTACAACGGTCGGCGAAACGGCCTGGTGATTCGGCACGCGCACGACGACCTGCGGCGCGCTCCACTGCAATCCGTCCGGCGATCTACTGACGAGGATCTCGTTGCCACTGTCGACGCGTCGATAAAAGAGCCATAGCTCACGCGCCTCGGCCACCCAGAGGATATCCGGATCCGACAGATACCCGGCGGATGGTTTCGCGACGGGATTCGTGACGCCGTCGGCGATGTCCCACGTGTCGAGGCCGCGGCCGGTGAAGAGCGATGGGTTCTCGTACCTGGAGTTGCCCCATGGGTACGGAGTGATCGCAAGCCGGGGCATTCCATCGAGACCTCCAGGCGTTGGCCACGCGATATCCGGATGCACGACCTGCCCGGAACCGTCGTAGGTGGCGAGCTCGATGGCGCGGAGCGGTAGACGATCCGGCAAAGCGTTGGGGTCGACGAACGCGACGAACTCCACGCCGTCCAGCCCTTCGGCCATCGCCGTGGCGCGCTGTGGACCCGGATCGGTCCCGAGCGTCCACACGGCCCTCGCTTCGCCGTTCGCATCGGTCGCGGAGATCTGGGGCGTGACCTGACCTGCGCTCACGCTCCACTTGACATCGACGCGTCGCACGGGACGCCCGCTGGCATCGACGAGCCGCGCCACGAGCGGGCGCTCCAGCGGTTCTCCCGGCCGCGCGCTCTGCCCGTCTCCGCTCACTCGCAAGAGTGATGCGGGTCGACCGGCCGCGGTTGGTCCATCGCTTCCACACGCGGCGACGGTGATGGAAAGCGAAATAGCGAGGACGAACCGCATCCCGTTAGGCAGCACGAATGCACGCTCCATGCGTCAGGCATTGCGTGATACCCTCGCGTACACTCGCACGTCACAACTGGGGCTGCTCACTGCTGGCAGGTGCAACTGCCGCTCGCTCGGAATGACACGCCTTCTTGCTGCCGCCGGCCGCCAGTCGCCAGTCAACGACACCCCGATTCCGAGCGCAGAGGAACCGCAAGCACCGTCACAGGCCTCAAGCGCGTGCCCTCGATTCGCTTGCCGTTGTCGTCGTACTTCTCCCACGCGCTCGTGGCGACGTAGAAGAGCGAGTCACCAACCACCGTTCCAAGCGTCGGCTCGTCGGCGACCGCAGGATTGCGGTCGACCAGCTCCAGGCGGCGAACGGACCGACCACTCGAGTCGAGGCAGAACCTCGCCACGCGCGCGGGGACCACCCCGTTCTGCACGCCAACCAGTGCCCCGCGATGCAAGTACAGGCCGTCGACACCGAGCAGTGTCATGCTTTGCGGTGCGCTGAGCGGAGTCACAGCACGGGTCGCGAGCGAGACCGACAACAGTCCGTGCGAGTAGTCTGCCACGTAAATGGTCGCGCCGTCCGGCGTGATCGCCATGCCCTGCAGCGACCGGAAGAGCGGGTGGGTGACGAATCGGGCGAGCGAATCGCTGCCATTCGCGAGCCGGAGAATCCACGGCGCCTCGCTGTCGGAGACATAGACGTCGCCGTTCGGCGCGACGGCGACGTCACCGAACGTGTGAGCCGTCGACGAGTCGCGCGGCATCCAGGCTTTGCGCACCAGCCGACCGGTTTCGAGGTCATACCCATAGACTCCGACGCGCCCACTGTCCGAGAGCGTGAATCCTTCCATCCGCGGCAACGCCGTCGTCGCGATCCAGAGCACGCGTCGTACGGTGTCGACCGCCATGCCGAACACGCCGCCGATACCGTCCGAACGTGCCGGCACGAAATCGTGCACGCGGCCGTCCCGCTCGACCGCGACGACGCGACGCTGCCTCACGCTGCCGACGAACCAACGCTCACGGCGCGAATCGAACGCGATGCCCTCGGGGTGCAGCGTCGTATCGGCCACGGTCAGCCTAACGCTGCTTCGCGCTACCGGGGCGGTCGCGGAATCGAGCCGCGCCGCCGCGGCAACGAACGCCGCGGCGGCGCCCAGCCCACGAAACACCGTATCGGTCTTGACTGCGCTACCAATACCAAGCTGCGCAAGCCGTGCGAGCCACCGCGCGGCATCTGTCGTATCGCCCGTCATCGCGGCGAGCTTCGCGGAGGCTTCGAGGTAGACCTGCTGCGTTGGCCACGCCGCGGCAGCACGAAGCATCTCACGGCGAGCGTTCGCGAGGTCATGCTGCCCATATGCCGCCATCGCGAGCCGAAACGCCGCCCGCGCGCGCTGCGCCGAGTCGGCTCGAGGAGCCGCGAGGCTCGCCTTCGACGCCGCTTGCGGATGTGCGGGTCTAGACGTCGCGACGGCCAACGCGACCAGCATGGTCGCACGAGTGTATCGTGCGAAGCGCTTGTGCGGCATGTGTGGGACCTCGGACGGTGGCGCGAGCGACGACGATCCGCGTAAAAGAACAGCGCGCGGACGCTGGCCAGCCAGGTGCTTGTGACGAGTCGTGCCCTTGCGGCGTTAACGGATGTCCGCCGGCTCCGTTCTGCCGATCGGAACGGTGGCACGATACCAGCGCTGTTTACACCTACGCGCGTATACGTCACACCGCGATGTGCCGCGAAACCCGACCGATGCCTGTTAGCGCCGAAACCCCACTGACACGTCCCATTCCATCGTCGGGCGAGCAGATCCCCGTCCTTGGACTGGGAACGTGGCGAGCGTTCGACGCGGGACATGGCCAGTCGGCACGAGCGCCACTCGAACGGTGCGTCTCGGAATTCGAGTCATTGGGCGGCCGGCTCATCGACTCGTCGCCGATGTACGGTTGGGCCGAGGAGGTGGCCGGCGAGATCCTGACGTCCCTCGGCCTGCGCGACCGGATGTTCATTGCGACGAAGGTCTGGACGCAGGGTCGGGAGCGCGGCATCGCGCAGATGCGGGAGTCAATGCGGAAGCTGCGCGTGGACCGGATCGACCTGATGCAGGTACACAACCTGGTCGACGCAGCGACGCACCTGGACACGCTGCGACAGTGGAAGGCGGAACGCCTGATTCGATACATCGGGGTCACGCACTACTCCGACCAGTCGCATGCCGACGTCGCTCGCGTGCTGCGCCAGGAGCCATTGGATTTCGTGCAGATCAACTACTCGGTCGCGGAGCGCGCGGCGGAGCAGACGATCCTGCCGATCGCGGCCGACCGTGGCGTCGCGGTGATCGCGAACCGCCCGCTCGTTGCCGGGGCCGCGTTAGGCCCGCTGACCGGACGGCCCGTGCCGGCGTGGGCATCGGAGATCGGCTGCACGACCTGGTCACAGCTCCTGCTCAAGTTCGTGGTGTCACACCCTGCCATTACCTGCGCGATTCCAGCCACGTCCAGTCCGGACCATCTGCTGGACAACATGCAGGCCGCCTTCGGCCCGATGCCGGACGAGTCGCTCCGCGAAAAGATCGCCCGAGCTGCCACTGGGCGCTGAGGGAGTCAGGCCTCGAACCGGGCCGATTCGCTGGGGGCGTTCGCGGACCGAACAGCGGGCTTTAACCGCGGGGCTCGCAGAGGCCCGCGCTATGCCGCCAATGTCGACAATCGACGTATTGTCGGTAGATTGTATGGCTTGTAGGCTTAGTTGTACGGGCCACGGGTTGTATGGATCGGCCCGGGAGGACGTATGCCCTGGACCCCGCGCA
>Ga0207674_10000547_pt1 | contig 49335 bp, 77 predicted proteins | sample KBSCornC72_FD_184303 | JGI IMG/M metagenome (GOLD analysis project Ga0207674, IMG submission 184303) | Corn rhizosphere microbial communities from Kellogg Biological Station, Michigan, USA - KBS Corn C7-2 (SPAdes) (version 2) | ecosystem: Host-associated > Plants > Roots > Rhizosphere > Soil ... | reverse complement strand
GGACGAGTTGCTGCCGGATTCGACAGAGAAGGGAAGACGAACCCAGCCTTCCTCGTCCTTGTCCTGGTAGAGTTGGGTGTTGGGCAGGCTGAGCACCTGGCAGGACTTCATGTACTTCTCCGGAATGATAGGTGAGCTTCCGCTCAGAGCCTTGTTGATGACGTAGTCCCACGGGAAGTTCGGCCCTGGGTCGGTGTGGGTACCGTCTCCCATTCCCAGGGTCCAGTCGACGTGACCGATCACACCATCCCAGCCCGCAGCGACCTGGTTGGGGATGAGCTTGAGGATCGGCACACCGCGAGCCTGACTACGCGAACGAATCCACGCAGCAGCACGATCGAGCATCGCTCGAGGGTTCACGCAGCCGTCGACCGTACCGGTGGACAGCCACTGCTCCCGCGACCAGTGAGCGAAGCCGCAGATCTCGGCATTGTCACTGATCGGGTTGCCTGAACGGAGCGTCCACGCTGCACGATCGTACGGCACGTACTGCAGGGTGTTGTTCGCATCGATGCCGACGTGACTCGATGCCTGGATGTCGTCACGCCAGAAGTACGAACCGAGCGAGGCAGCCGTGCGCGAACCCTCGGCCGTGTGGATGGCGATCTTGTCGACGGGGCGCGAGCCGCGAGGGCTGGACTTGTAGGACATCAGCTCCCACTCCACCCTTCCTGTTGCTCGAGCCATGCCTGGCCTTCGGGCGTGTGGAACCAGGGATCACGCAAGTCGTTCTCGTGTCCCTTGCCCATGTGCATCTGGTCGTGCTCGTGCGAAACGACATCGTCGGGCGTGGGAACGAAGACGGTCTCGTTCTCCAAGTCGCCGATGTCCAGTTCCTCTTCGGGATTACTCATTTGACCTCCTGTTCTATAGCGGGATTACGGTCGAGATATCGACCACTCCGGGACCTGCAACAGGTAGTGACAGCAAGAAAAGCTTCTTACTCCACTCACCCATGAAGATGCAGACCTCGTATTGCCAACCTCGTGGAATGAGGTCGGGCTCATCTGTAGCAGGCATCGACCAAGCAAATTGGCCGGAGCCGTTGAGGAAGCACTTGATCGGTGCAGGCACCAAGATCGTAGGCGTGGCTGCTGTAGGATCCTTCAACCACATCAAGTTCGACTTCTCATACTTCGGGGTGAACGTGACGAAGGTGGAAGCCGTAGGCCCTGTGAAGGGAGTACCGTCACCCTTCAGGAAGGTGCCGGTGACAGTCTTAAGTGTGATGTTCGCCGGGTAGGCCATTACCGTACTCCCTCCTGATGCGTTCGAGCTCTGCTTCCTTAGCCACCAGTTCCTTCGACATGGAGTCCATCTTGTTGCGAAGATCTGCTAGCTCGGCGTTGGCAGTGCCAAGCTTTATAGTCAGATCGAAGACCTGTGTGTTCGCTGCCTTCAGCTGCTGCTCGAGCTGTACAGCACGTTCAACTGCTGGCGCCAGTAATGCTTGAGCGGAACGTTGAATAGTCTCTGCTGCGGTAGCTTCTGAGACATTGCTGTCCGCCTTGAACTTCTTCAGCTGGGCGCGAATGAAGAACGGCGAGCCTACGCCTGCCCCCAGGCCAGTTATCCCGCCCAAGGCTACGACGATCTGCACCCACGGTGGCATTATGCATCCTCTCTCAGCATCGTTCTAGCCGCAGCAGCAACCTTCAGATACCTCTGAATTTGCCAGATACGTACTAGGTTCGCGACCGACAGACCCGCCATCAGGATACCAAAGCCTGCACCAGGCTTTCCTGCGACGCCGAGGATGATGATCGCGTAGGTGACACCGTATAACGACTGACCGCCCAGGCCAACTTGTTCGATGATGGCTCCAAGCGGGTTGTTCTTCCTCCAGTAGATTCCAACCAAAGCGATAAGCGACCAGATGGCGAGCCCGGCATACAGCACGTGTCCCCAGGGTATGGGAAGCGAACGTACTGAAGCCGAGGCAACTTGACCGAAGGCGAAGACGCCAAAGGTGCCCCAGAGCAGTAACACGGACAGCCACCAGATCTCGTGGGGCTGCTTCGCGTGATACAGATCCTTATAGGGCGACACGTCTACCTCCTACGTACCACGATATTCGAGCACGATGTGGTTCTGTCGCCCAGCACCTGTCTCCAATGGCTTCGCCGAGCCAGAGTTGTGGAAGACGGACGTCTTGATGACATCACCTGCTGTCACAGGGAAGCCAGTCCAGATGTTCGCCTGTAGTCCAGTAAGGCCGTTTGTACCAACGACAAGCGTGCCGTTCAACTTGATCTTGAGTTCGAAGCCAGTAGTGCCTGCTGCCATACGGATGCACGTTCCTGCATCCACAAAGCCCGTCTTGACGCACGTGTAGTTCGCACCTGAGACAGTGAACAGTGACGTGTCAGCACGTACGACAGTACCGAACGGAATGTCGGTATCCGTAGCATTCGCACAGCTTGTGCCCGTGTTCGTCTCGTAACGAACTGCTCGAGCGTTCTCCAGACCCTGAATCCTGGAGATCGCAGTACCGCCCGACCAGGCACCCATGTTGGCTTCGACCGTCGTCAGGCGTCCAGACTTGATCCAGGTACCTGAAGCCAAGTCGAAGGACAAGATGTTCAGGTTCGCGGGCGTCGGTGCGTTCACGTCCGACAGGTTGTCCAAGATGGTAGGCGCGATCGTGAAGACGGTAACGTCGCCGTTGACGTTCGGAGTGATGCCGTTTACCGACTTGACATACAGTCCCGGGGGTGCAGGGATGGCAGGCACGTTGATGATCGCTGACAGATCAACCGTTGCAGGTGAAGCCGACGGTAGGCTGAAGTCGAACTCAGCAACCTGTCCAGTACCTGACACCATCTTGGCGTGCCAAGTCCAGTTGATCGGCGAGAGGTCAGGATCATCCGTACAAGGTAGCACAACGGAGATCGCACCATTGGCATCCATCTGCGCAACGGTTGGGGTAGGCACCACTACCGTGGTGGCGGCAGGGTCCAAAAACCACACGCCATTGGGTGGTGACGGGGTGAAGGTCACACTACCGGAGGCGGGCAGCTCCGTCTGCATGTCGTAGAAGGTGCCGACGACCGTCTTCGTCGAGATGTTAACTGGCCACGCCATACTTCACCTCCTACACCTTCTGCGACATCTGTACTTCGAGAACGGTAATACGTGCTTCCAGCTCCCGGATCTTGTCGAGCAGACCGGCCATTCGAGTACCAGCGAACTGACCCATGATGTCACGGCCTGCAGGACCGTACTGTGCGTTCGGAGGCGGGCCGGGCATCGGTGCTGGGTTGGTGCTGTGGTATGGACTAGTCATTAGCTACCGTCCGCTGTGATGGTCGACAGCCTGTCGACGATGGAAATGCCAAACTGTTCGGGACCGTCATCAGACGGCGGCTTGAGTACCCACCCAGCGACACGTGCCTCGCCCTTACGCCCGCTCGGAAACCTCCACTTGTCGGTAACAATGTAGTCGAAGTAGTCACCGACATCCAATCCGGAGAACGGACCGTTGTACGGAAGTGAGATATCGCTGTGCGAGACATCCAGTTCGAAGGTCGGGTTCGTGATCGGCTGCTGGAACAGTGGTGCGATGTTGGCCAGTGCAGCGTTCAGGTCGGCCTGCACGGAGATGGTTTCGTCGTACACCCTCTTCGACGTGCTGACCATGGTGTTGCCGATCAGGGAGTTGTTGTTGACTAGACCGAAGGGCGTTGCGGCTTTGGTGGCACCTTTACCAACCATGTAAACGGAGGATGCACCACCTGCACTAACACCAAGGCTTTCCGGCCACCAGTAGTTGGCGATGGAACCTGGGTACTGGATGGTGATTGACTTCTGCGCTTTCTTGAGGCCAACGGTAAACTCCGTACCCCCTGGAGGTGGCGGCCACATGCCGACCTCAAGAACGTTCCAGCGCCCAATCAGTGCACTGAATTCCGACGACTGCATGCGGTACTCGCCACCCCACTTGACACAGGTGTCGACGAGACTCGCTAGTGTCGGGGCCTGGTAGCCGTCGACGTTGATCGTGAAGCCGGAGCCGAAGCCAGCCTGCAGTGCAGGGATAGCAAAGTCTCCAGGGTAGCGACCAACGAAGTAGAGCCCAACGATCGTAGGAATCTGTGCCCACAGGTTGATGATCAGGTTGTGTGGGAACTGGAAGTCGGTGTAGTTGAACGGGAAGATGACACGATCGAGATACGCATCAGCAGTCTGTGCTGTACAGTTGACCACTCGCCCGTTGCTCTGATACGTCCTCGACCAGATGATGCCACTCCAAGCGAGGTTGTTGTCTCGGTAAACCCAGATGGTCCTCTGTCCAGGACGCGTCCAGAACTCCATGTTGGACTGTGACATCAAAGGGTTGTCGATGCGGAACGAGAACGTCATGTTGCCGGGCTTGCTGAGGTTCTTGTCCATGTAGAGACCATACAGGCCAATCAACTCACCCATGAAGTTCGCCTGATTAGACACGCCAGGATTTGACGTGTCTGTGATCAGGTACCTGTATACCGGGTTAGGATTCGCCATGTTAGATCCACTGGTCCTGAATGTCTAGGGTCATGGTGGGTGCGCCACCGCTAGTCTTCGTCAGCTTGATGACGTTCGCACCAGGAGCAAACCTGAACCATCCCGACTCATTCGTGACTCGGTTCCTCCAGTTGGTCGAGCTGAAGCCCTGCATCAAGAGAACGACACGCTGGCCGAGGTCGATCCAGATTTCATAGCCGCCAACGGGTACGGTGGCAGTGATAGGGATAGCACTACCAAAGCCTGGTGCTGTCAACGTCACGACAGGATTCACAACACTGTCAGCGTTCTTGATCTTGATGATGCCTGTGTTGGGGTAGTTGCCTTCGTTGTAGTACGTCAGGCCTGCACCAACCGCTACAGGTCCAAGAGTCTTGCCCGTCAGTGCATACCACTGTGGCTGCGCACACTGGAGCATGATCTTGAAGGTCTGCGAGTTGAAGCGACGCGTGTTATCCCAGACATACTTCACACCCAGACTGTAGGCCTGAATGAACTTCTCTGGAGAGCCCGGCGCCTTAGCATAGAAGAACCCACCGGACTGGGGAAAGCCTTGCGACCAGTCTGTCGGGGCAAAGTTCTTCTTGAGCTTGTCAAGCCAGAGCTCGAGGGAGTCGCTAGGGTGGCAGAAGAGCGTTCCCTCCAAGACGATCGTCCGCTGCGAGTAGAACTGAGCCTCGACGGCACCACCGTCATAGCCGTCATGGTCTTTCGAACTCACCTTCACGTCAGGCAAGTCCATACCGTCGACCTTCGTGATGTCCCAGATGGGGTTGCCTACTGAAGGTACGCTGGCACTGTTGTTGAGAATGATGCCATCGGGCTTGTATCGGAATTCGTAGTCACCCACATACATCAGCCAGCCACCCCATTCGCCAGTGCATAGCCCAGGTCAGAGGCGTTACGCTGCGGGTCGAGCTGTGCCGTGTAGACACCGACCGATTGGTAAACGACCGTACCTGTACCTGCAGAACCAAACGGACCAGGACCGAAGCCGTTCGACGGGTTGTAGCCACCGCCGCCATAAGGCCCTGCCCACGGGTCGTCGCCATAGCTACCGGGAGGAGCACCAAAGCCCCAGCTTGGCACTGCTGCCGCAGCAAGTGCATCGCCAGCATCTTCAACGTCATCCATCATGTCACCCAAGCCCAAGACCAAACCCTTGCCTGTCCAACGACCCATCTCCCGGAAGAGCTTCGAAGGTGAGCTGATGCCTAGGAAGTTCTTAGCAGCATTCCAGGCACCTCGAACGATGTCGAGCAGCTTGTCCTTGATCCTACCTGCGAAGTTAGCAATGCCGTTGAGCAAGCCCTGGATCAGATCGCGACCGGCATTGTAGAGCCAGTTGCCGATGCCTGAGATCATGCCCCAGATCTTACCAGGCAGATCCCTAAAGAACTGGATGACGTTGTTGATCTTCTCCCCAATGACCCTCCGCATGTTGTCAGTCGTACTGACTAGGAAGTCCCAGCCCTTCTTGATGCCGTTGACCAGTCCCTGGATGCCACTGATGATGCCATCGATGATCGGCTTGAAGAGACCCTTGATGGCGTTCCAAGTGAACATCCACGTCTGGTAGAGAGCCTCGAGGGCGACCTGTACGATGTTCTTGATGAAGTCCATTGCAGGCTTGAGCGTGTCCTTGATGAACGTAATGCCTGCTTCAACGATACCACTAATCGCAGTCCAGACACCTTCGAAGATCCCCTTGATGGCATCCCAGATGCCAGTGAAGATCTCCTTGATACCTTCCCATGCGAGCTGCCAGTCACCGGTGAAGATGCCAACGATGAAGTCGATCAGGCCCTTGATCACGTTCCAGATGCCCATGATGACACCGGAGACGATCTGCCAGGCACCCTTCAGGACTGCAACGATTGTATCCCAGGCGAACTTGAACGTCGAGATCAGGATGTCAAGAGCGTCCTTGACAATGTTCTTGACGTTGTCCCAGATGCCAACGAACCAGTCGATGATGGGCTGGATGAGGGGTTGGATCTTACCCCAGAGCTTCGACGTCCAGTTGACAATGTCGTTCCAGAGGTTGACTGTCCAGTCACGGACCGTAGTCCAAGCTTCGACAACCTTAGAGCTGATGTCCTGCCAGATGGCATTGAGCTTGTCGCCGAAGTTGGTCTTGATCCAGTTGTACACACTCTGGAAGACACCGACGATACCGTTCCAGACCTTCTCAGCAGTAGCCTTGATCCAGTCCCAGTTCTTAACAACCAGGTATCCGATGGCAATGATGGCCGCAATCGCAGCCACCACGGCAGCACCGATGCCGATGAGGGCACCAACACTGATACCTAGGGCTGCTGCAGCACCGGAAACCATCATGATCGCGCCGGCGACAGCAATGAGTACGCCTAGCACAATAGCAAACGCTGCCGCTCCTGCAGCGATCCAGATGATGGTCTTCTTCGTTCCCTCGCTGAGGTTGTTCCACCAACCGAGTACAGCAGACAAGATCTTAAGCAGTTCGGTCAAGACAGGCATCAAAGCCTCGCCGACCTCAATACGAACTAGCTCCCACTGGTTCTTCAGGACCTGAGTCTTGCTCGTAGCAGTGCCTGCCATCTGGTCATACGCGCCAGTAAACGCACCAGAGGCGTTCTGCATGTCGCCAACAAGACCAACAAACTGCTCGGCAGCGCCCTTATCCTTGAGCACCATGTCGTAGAATCGCCGTGCCTGAATAGTTCCACCCGCACCCAGGAAGAGTTGCTGGAGGGCAGCCGCGCGCTGAGGGTCAGTTAGACCAGACATCTTCTTCTGAAGGTCGGCCATAATCTCCGACATGCCACGGAATTCGCCCTTGTTGTCGCGAACGGTGACGCCCATCTTCTCCAGACGCTGGACAACCTTCGGGTTCGCGAGCGCATCGAAGGCGCGAGCGGCCGAAGTTCCTGCCTGGGCGGCGGTCATACCGTTTCGGGTCATGAAGGCCATCATGCCGGCAAGCTGCTGGACGCTCTGTCCTGCGCGTGTAGCCGACGGGGTTGCCTTACCAATCGCCGTGGAGAACTCCTGGAAGGTACCGACACCCTTCCGAACCAGCTGGAACTGCACGTCGAGGACGTCATTAACCTTCGATACCGGGATGTGGAAGGAGTTCATAATACCGATCGTGGCGCGCGAAGCGTCCTGGATGCTCACCTGACCAGCAACAGCCTCCTTAGCGAAGGCTTCCAAGAGCTGTTGCGCCTGTGGTACCGAAACATCCATCGAGGAGAAGATGTCGTACAGACCAGAGCTGAGCTCTTCGATCGGAACTGCAACGTCCTTAGCGACAGTCTTAACGACCTTGCCGAGCTCTTGTTGACTGACCTTCACCTTGTCAGTCTGAGTAGCCACTCGTGCTACTTGCTGTTCGAAGTCAGCAGCATCCTTAACGGTACCAGCCATCCAGGCAAGTGCTGCTGCACCGGCACCTGCAATGCCAACACCTAAACCAACTAGTGCCGACCCTGCAGCTGTCTGGTTCCTGGCAGCCTTCATGGCAGCATCGTCGACGTTGCCAAAGCCACGACTAATGCCGTTCAGCATACGAGAAGCTTCATCCCGCGCACGGAGGATGAGGAGTAGCTCTCGTGTGCTGAGGGCCATTAGTGTCTCTGCCTCTCTCGCTCGTTCCTCTCCCACTCGGCATCTGCCGCGAGGACGCATTGGATCTTGAACACATCCTCTGCGTCCTGGTCGAACAGTCCACCTTGTCGGGGGAGGACGCCTAGCGCCTTACAGGTGTGCGCTGCTTCAATCCAGAACGAGATGTCTGGGTCCGGGTCTCGATTCAGGACGACTGAGGACCGAACCCTGTTCCGAAATCCTCCTTGGCCTCTTCGTCCGCTTCGAAGTTGTTGAGCTCGTCGATGAGGTTCGATACCTCTTCGCCGATCTGCGGGTCCAGGTTGTTGATGTCGTTCGGGTCGTGGAGGTTGAGCGTACGCCCAGTCTCGTCTTCGAGGTTGTGTTCGACGATGCAGTGCCTGAAGTCGAACAGCGTCGATGCGTGCTGGAGCATCTCGACGTCGGCCTTCGCGTTCTTCTTCCCGCGGCCGCGTCCCATCTCCATCGTCATCTTCATCGCTTCGCTGGAGCGCTGGAGCTTCGCTCCGTACGGAAGCTTGCGAAGCACGACGTACCCATCGGGAAGGGTCGTCAGCTCCTTCCGCACTGTGGCGGTGGTATCGACTGTTGCACGAGGCATTTGAGCTCCTCAACTCTTAGAAGCCTCGGGTAGTCTATAAGGAGTCTAACCCATCTAGACCTTAGTTAGACTCCTTTTAGCCCTACCCCTAATATCATTACGCGGGGCTTGATCCTTTTTAGTTAGACCCGAAGAGAGACCTTTCGATCTATAGACTCGGGGTGGTGCAACCTACAACTCCACACGCCCGATCACACAGGAACGGATTCCAGCGTCTTCATGGTGAGGGTGTAGGACTTCTGTGTCGCGACGTCGAAGGTGCCCATGTAGTTGATGCTGGCCCTGACGAGATCACCCTGGCCGCCGAGTGCGATCTCGTACGTATCCTTGATCGCTGACGGCATGTCGAACTGGAAGACCTCGCCGGTTGCCTTGACGGCCTTCAGCATGATTGCCTGAGCAGTCAGCGCCTTGTACGCGTCGTACTCGGTTCGACTGAGGAAGTCTCGCTCGGTGGAGACTGTGACGTTGCGCTCGCCGAACTGGACGAACTGCGCACCGCGGCCGGTGTTCTTCAGACGGAACTGTGCCGCAGCGTTGTCCTCGACCGAGACCTCGAACGTGTCGGCATCGAACACCTGTGTGGCGGTGGGGATCTCGATGTCGTACTCGCCGGCGCCGAACGGCTGCAGCTGGTTGGTGTACGTCGGTGCGGGGAGGCTCTGGCTCGCCTCGTCCGATCCGATGATCGAGTAGGTCGCCTTCAGCATGCCGTTGTCGATCGAGTACTTGAACGTCCCGACGACACAGCCCGTGTAGCCGAACACCCGACCGTTTCGGACGATGGTGATCGACAGCGTGCGTGTGGCAACACCAGCAGCCGTCGGCGTTGCGACGTAGGTGTAGATGCTCGACACGGGACCGGACTTGACGATGCCGCACCTCGATGCCGCATGGAAGTACGGAGCGACGTCCATCAGGGCTTCCATCTCGACGTCACCCTCAGTGTTGACGTTCCCCGGCACACCACCGAGGTTGTCGACGTTCTGACGGATCGGCCGGCGCCACTGCGTGTCCTGCTTGTAGGACAGACCTTCGGTGAGGAACGGGAAGAACTTGGTCGGTGCGTAGTACGTGTTCGGATTGGCTGCGGTGTTGACGGTCGGCAACGCCCCCGCCGGAGTGAGAGCGCCGGTGTCGATGTAGGTGAGGACGTTGCCGAGCGTGGTGAGCAGAAGTTCCGTACCCGTACCGCCACCGACGGCGAGCACACGGTAGACCTTGTAGCCGGTTGCTCCGACGACGGCGTTCCAGTTCACCGTGACCGTCGAAGAGGCACCAGTCGTGACCTGAGACATCTCGTTGGAGGGCAGCGTCTCACCGTTGGCGTTGATCGCTGTGATCATGTAGCGCCACGTGCCAGCAGCAAGCGTGCCACCACTGGTGGCCGTCGAGGGTGCTGTCTGCACGGGAGGGGCGAGCTGCTCCAGGGCAATGCCCATGAAGCCGCCACCGCCGATGCCAGGACTCGTCATCAGCTGTCACCTTCCTTCTTCTGCTCGGCCTCGCGGGCTTCGTTGTCGGCCGACCCTTCTTCGAACTCGGCCTCGATCTGCTCCTGCGTCTTCTCTTCGATCGACGCTGTGGACTTGATCGCGTCCGGGTCGTCCTGGTGGACCTGATCGTCGACCTCGACGTACTCGACCCCCGGCTGGAAGTTAGCATCCCTGAGCTCGTAGCCGTGCAGCTGCCTGAACTGCGGCAGCAGCTCCTCGGGCACCTCGTAAGTGCCCGGGTTGATGACAGCCCCGAGACCAGGAACCTCGACCAAACGCTTCGCGCCTGCCAGCTCCGGCAGGTCCACCTTCAAGTAGTGCCTCATTGGTTGTACCCCGGTCTCATCGGCAACATCGTACGGTTGATCAACTCCAGGGTGAGGCGTGCCGTACGGTACCTCGTCCCTGCCTTATCCACTACGCCCTGCTCGTTGGATCTCACCAGACTACCGATGACGATGCCACCAAAGGTGAGATCCTCATGCAGTACCTCTTCGAGGTCGTCTGCCAGTGTGAGTGCGTCACGGTCGATGTCTGCCTGTGTGCTGATCTTCACAACGTACAGGTCGCACCTGACTCTGAACGTATTGGTGACCAGTCGAGGAGCGCCACGGTCTTCCCGCTCCTTGGTGTCACCGATCACACAGACAGCAGGCAGACGTGGAAGCTTGTCGTGTTCGCCGAACCAGACGTCCTGCAGGCCAACATCGACCTTCTTGGCGAGTACCGCCTGGTAGACCGCATCGGTGACATCGACGAGACGGTCGGAAGGGTCAGCCATGACTACCCCTTCCAGCCGGCTTTAGCAGCACGTTCACCGAGCCACTTGTTGAAGACACCACCGATAGCGTCGTAGTCCTCATCCTGGAACATCACGAACGGCCGTGCAGGTATATTCGTGGTGCTATGCTTCGCTGCCTTGCCAGACAAAATGTCGGCGTCGATCTGCTTCTGAACACGTTTGGCTGCCTCGCCCGGGGAGAGCTTAAAGCCCTTCTTAGCAGCCTTCTGCATCTCGTTCTTCATACGAGTGCGCATGGTGCTAATGCCCTCTTGGTGGACCTTCCCATACCAAACACGCGGCGGAAGATCCTTGATGATGGCATAGTCCTGCGTGATGTCCCACATGGTGGTGTAACCCATGTTTCGCATCAGCGCACCAGTACGCCGCAAGATAGGTCCGCTCAGACCGAGGCGGTCCCGAAGTAGCTGCGTGTCCTCCGCGAGGGGCTCCCACCCAGGACGCCCTTGCTGAGTGAAGTTCTTCTTGATCGAAGGGATCATGACTTCTTTGACAGCGCGCCGCAACGGCTCTCGGAATGAGCGGATGTCGAGGCCGAGCTTGTCGATGTCCCGTGCCAGGATGCCGACACTCGGCTTGAACTCAAAAGACACAATGCCATCATGGAGGCGCAGGCCTCGTACGTTAGGGAAGGCAGGCATCAGAAGACTCCCCACATGTTGAAGCTCGCAGGACCGAGCGAAGGCTCAAGGTCTGTCGGAGCAAGCACGGAGGAGGCATCAGTCGGAAAGAATTCGGGAGTACCGATGTTCTCGGTCTCCTGTCCAGGGATGACGATACTACCGTCTACCAATCCTGCCAGTAGCGCAGCTGCCTGCGCACGGAGGAGAGCCGCGTAGTCGTTACCCTGTTCCTGATCTTCGCTGTACGACCTGTCGTACAGCCATGCCACGTAGTTCATGGCAATGATGGTCTTGACGATCGCCGGCGTGGTGGTGTCGTCCACCCAACCAGTAATGTCGAAAGCGTTGTCCAGAGAGGAGACGATCTGGGACTCGACCTGAGCGAGGAGGGCAGGCTCAAGCGTCGCAATGGTCAGCTTGGTTCCGTCGAGCCAAGCCTGTGCATCAGCGACTACAATCCGCGCCATGAGCCTACCCTCCTCTCCAGACTACTTCTTCGCCTGCGGCGAGGCCTTGCCCGCCGCCTTGCCCGAGCTCCCCTGGGAACCGGGCTCCTGAGCCGCGACCGGCTTGGCCGCCTCGTTCACCGCAGGCTTGGCTGCCGGTCCACCCTTGGCCTCGGTCTCCTCGGCGCGCACGGAAGCCGCGTCGTTCGAAACCACGGTACCGCTCTCGGTGGCCGACTTGCCGTCGTCCGTCTTCGCTTCGGTACCCAGACCCGGCGGCTGGCCGGTGCCCTCGCCGCGCTGCGCCTTCGCGGTCTCGACGTCCTCGTCCGTCAGCTGCTTGGCGACGTCCTCGTCCGGCGGAGCGTTGGGGTCGTCGACCACGGAACTGCCGAACCCGATCCGCTTGAAGTGGATGAAGCCCTGCTCGTCGACCTTGGTGTCCTCGGTCACCTCGACCAGAACGCCCTCCTTGACGAAGGCCTCGAACTGGTCCTCGCCGAGTGCTTCCTCCCACTCGTCCTGACCGGCGGCCTTGTAGGGCGGCAAGTACTCGATCTTGCGCGGTCGTCCTTCGTCGGCCGTGTTGACCGAGATCTGGGTGGTTGCGTAGTAATCCGTCATCCTCTACACCTCCTCGATGGTGACCTTGTAGTTCTTGCGGGGGTCGATCGGCACCGACTGCGGGCTGGTGTAGGCCAGATTCAGATTGACCGACACCACGCCCTGGACGCCGGGAACGTTTTCCTGGGACAGGCCCAGGTCCACGCCGCTGCCCGCGTCGCGAACCATGAGGTTCCCGACCTTCATGTTGTTGAACACGTACGCCGACATCAGGCGATCGCGTTCTTGATCAGGTAGGCAGTGACCAACAGGCCGTCACCCTCCTGACCCACGAGCTTCAGGTCGTACCGACGCGAGCAGCGGATGAGGTCCGACTTGCGCGGGTCCTCACGCCACCGATCGACGACCTGGTCCTGGGGGTAGCCCCAGACGAACTCGTAGCCGGTGCCCATCTGCTTGATGCCGGGACGGCCGGGCACGTAGGCGAGGACGACGTCCTTGCCCCAGAGGTAGGTAACGTTCGCGCCGGTGACCGGAACGCCCGTCGCCGCGGTGGAGTAGCCCACGCCGGGCACGATGATCTTCGGGATGCCGAAGAACGCCGCGATGATCTCCTGCGTGATGATGCCGCGCTCGGAGTACTTGATCCGTTCGATGAAGTCCGGGTGGTCTTCCAGGTTCGACATCACGAGCCAGGGGACCACCGCCACCGTGGGCGGTGTGAAGATCTTCGAGTGGATCGCACGGATGCCGGTACGCACGTCGGAGATCGGGTCCGAGGTGCTGTAGTTCGACGTGTTCCATGACGTACCGCCCGCACCGGTGGTGAGCGTGACGCTCATGCCGGCGGCGTAGTTGGCGGTGTTCGTCACCATGTCCTTCATCGCCTTCTCGCGGCCCAGCAGGATCCGCATGGTGACGATGTCGGTGGCGTCCTGATCCGGCGTCAGCGGAGCGTCGGCGTTCGTACGCTCTTCGTCCGTGACCGCGATCTGCAGCGAGTGCTCGTTCGCGTAGTAGGTGTCCAGCGAGATCCGGGGACCGGGAATCTCGTTGGCAACCGACCCGGGCGCTCGCACGTCGTGCATCTCGAGCTTCCAGGTCTCACGATCGTAGATGTAGTACTTGTCCGACTGCTTCTTGACGTTGATCGACGGGAACAGCTGCTCGCCCACGAAGTCCGTGTTGCCAGGCCACTGCATCGAGATGTTCGTGAGGACCTGATCGACGTGGACGTTGCCGCTGCCCGACGGGCTGTATGCTGCCATTTAGCGAGCACCTCCTTCCTGAGGCTGGTTGGCGGAGTGTTCGGACCAGATCGGCATCGTGACAGGCATCACGTACCACCGTTGGTCGCGACGCCGACCGGGTTGATGAAGACGTCGATCAGGTCGCCCGCAGCGGCCGCAGCCGTGAGGGCGACACCCGGAGCCTGGATGCTCGCGCCGGCAGCCGGAGCCGCCGTCACGGCCCGACCCGTTGAGTCGGAGGTGACTCGTGCGCCGATGACGACCGCAGCGCCGGCGATCATGCGACTGATGCCGAGCATGCGGACGTTGATCGTGGCCTTGCCGGTCGCGACCTTGGCCGCGTCCATGCCGACGATCTCGTCCTGGTACACACCGACGATGAACTCCGCGGCGAGCGGAGCAGCACCAGCAGTGGGAGCTGCCGAGGTCGTGACCGTGTCGCCGGTCGTGCCGGCGTTGAACTTGCAGAATCGGCCTGCCTGGACGTTCGTAGCCGCCGCGGCGACCTTGAAGCCCTTGTCGAGGACGAAGTTGGGACCCGCCATATCTCTCTACCTCCCCTCAGACCGTCTCGCCCGAGCGGACAGCCTCGAGGTAGTCGAGCTGCAGCTGGGGGTTCTGGACACCGACCTGGTGCACGGCTTCGTTGAACGACATCTTCTCGTTCGTCTTCTGCAGCTCCGAGACCGCCTCGTTGAAGGCCTTGATCGCCGACTTGCCGCCGCCGTGGTTGCCCGCCGAACCCATCTCGCCGAACTGAACCGTCGCCGCGCCCTTGGTGATCGTCGTCAGCAGGTCCTTCAGGCCCTGTGCGCGCTCCTCGGGCTTCTCCGACAGCATGAGTGCCTGCGCGGCATCCTTGGCTGCCGGCGACAGCTTGACGTTGCCCTCGCCAATGCCGTCGAGGACCTCGCTCGCCTTGTACTTGGCGTTGTCCGCGGACAGACCCTTGATGACGTTGGCCTGCGTGGTGATCAGGCCTTCCATCCGCTGCACGGCTTCCGCCAGCGCCACTGTCGTCGGGTTCTTCTTGTCCTCTTCGGACAGCTGGATCCCCGTCACGTCGCCGGCACCTCCTTCGCTCATCTGGGGCGCCGGCGCGGGGTGCGCGGGTGCCGGGGGCTTCGGCGGGTTCGGCGTACCGTCGCCACCATCACCGCCGTCGTCGTTGTTGTCCTTGGGCTTCGGCGGAGCGCCGCCACCCGTCGTCCCGAGCTTCATCATCATCGCGCCCAGAACCAGGTCCGGACTCGAGTTGTTCGGGAGCTTGAGGAGGCCCGCGAGCTCGCTGACCACCTTGTCGGCGCTCTGCGACTGGGGAGCATCGCTCGAACCGCCACTGGAACCGCTCGAGCCACCGCTCGAACCGCTGTCGCTTCCGCCACCACCCGGCGGCGTCGGCCCGTCTGCCATCATCAACTCCGAGAGGTTGATCGGAAGGATACCCTTCAGGAACGGTCGGTTGGTGAGCGCACCTCCAAACAGGACGTTCTTGTGGACTGCTTGCGTCGCCGGGTGCGTCCACTCGTCGGTGAACTCCGGGGAGAAGTAGCGGTACTCCTTGTCCTGAAGGTGCTTGAGGGCCTTGTCGGTCCACTTCACGTTCAGGTAGAGCCCGTCTGCGCGAGCGTCGGCGGCCGTGACCCAGCCTGCAGCGACGCCATCGCGCTGCTTGTGGTCGTAGTCGATGTCGAGATCCTGACCACGAACCTTGTTCGCCACGTTCTGAGCGAACTGTGCGACCTTTTCCGGCGTGATCTCGATCGTGCCGTACTCAGGATGTTCGTAGGTTCCGAGCGGGAGCGCCTGGATCCACGTACCTTCCGACTCGTCGAACTTGATGCCGCTGACGTCGACCCAAAGACCGTACTGTCCCATCTGAGGAACCTCCCTTCTCGGTAATTTTCACCTAGGTTAACCTTGGACTACAACGGGATTGTCTGTTACTGTAACACGCGGGAAGGTGATTCCAACCTCCACACGCACGATCTTCATGTAGTTGTCAGTGGTGCTTCCAGACGTTCGTCTGACCATGGGTCGAACGGAGGTTCACGTTCCCGTTTCCGTTCAGCGGAACGCCCTGATTCGAAACCAGCTTGACGACAGAGGCGCTCACGACCGAAGCAACCCTAGCAGCCGTCCACTTCCACGGACCGTTTGTGGTCTTTGTCAGGTAGCTGACCGGCTTCCCTACGTACAGATTCGGCATGATCAGCTCCCTGAACGGTCGATTCCGGCATTGGGACGAGGTACCCCCACCGTGGGGACCGGGGCTTGCCGAGGCGGGCCTGCTCGTCCTGGACCAGGCGGAGTAGGTGTGCTAGCCTGTCCTCCTGGAGGAACGGGCGCAGGTCCACCGGCAGCTCCATTCTGGGGTGTCGGCGGAAGACGAACCGTCTCAGGATCCGCAGCAGGGAGGTCCATTTCTTCACGGATGTTCTCCTCGAGCCTGTCATCGGGCCGAATAATACCGGCACCAACCATGTTGCGGATCGCGAAGGACATCGTCCTCCAGTCCGCCTGCTCACCGATTCGGCGGGCACAGATCTTCGGGTAGCCGACACGCTGCCAGTTGTAATCGACAAGTTCGGGGATGGCGTACTTGTTGATCACGTCAACGACGATATCGGCGGCGAACCGTGCACTCTTCAAGAAGAGGATTCGGTCGTCGTCCTTGCCACTACCGGACGGGTCGTCCATAAAAGCAGCCAGGATGTTCTTGACGATCTCGCCATTGTGGTACTTGATCGAGTCAAGTACGTTAACAGGCTGACCCTTCATGTCGGCGAACAGGATCTCCCACATCGGAGGGAGCACGATGTGAGCCTGCTCGTTCGTACGAAGGTTGCGCCCCAGGTTCTGTGCGAGGATCTTGTCCTCAGGCTTGTAGCCGACCGGCAGCTTGATGATCGGGATGCCGATGCCGTGACGCTCCTTCTGGATCGCGTCGATCTTCTCGAGCTGCGACTTGAAGTACCACGGCTTGAAGGCTGCACGAAGCAAGGAGATGCCGGTCATGTCGCCGGCCTCCTTCTCGTTCGTGAACACGAGCAGCTTCGAGATGGGGATGGCAATCTCGTGACCATCCGAGTTCATCATCCGAACACCTGCCGGCCCACCGTTGGCGTCGGTGAGCCACTCCGTCACATCCATCGGGTGGCGCGGGCCGAACTTCTTCCACGTCACACCCATACCTGCAGGCGCGTTCGGGTTCTGGTCGGTGAAGACCTTCTCGAACATATAGTAGCCGAAGTCCAGCATCAGCAAGGCCTCGGTCAGGAACTGCGGCCAGCTCGTCGACATACCTTCGGTGAGGTTCCACCAGATCTTCTTCGCCACGTTGATGTCGCGGCTGCTCTGGCTTGCCGGCTCGATGTACCAGCGCGCGCCCAGAATCGGTGTCTTAGCCAGCTTCAGCGTACCCTTGACCGTCGAGTCAGAGCGCCGCATCTCGTCGTACTTGCGCAGACCATTGTGGCCGCGGAGAACGTTGTTGTACTCCCTGCCGAGCCAACTGGTCCAAGGGCTCGAAACAGCCGACCCAAGCTCGCGGTAGTCGACCTGCTGAGTGTTGGCGAACTGCTGACCAGGCCTTTCAGCAACGGTCAGCACGCTGGTTTCGGTGTCCGCGTCGACAAGATCGTACGTGTCGAGCACTTCGTTCAGGTGGATGTTGCGCGGCTTCGTCAGAGTGACAGGAGCAGCCGGCTGGTTACGCTGCTGGCGCGGGTTGCTACGTCCCGACTTCCGGCTCTTACCCATCAGAACACCCCGCTCTGCGTGAAGATCCCTGCCATGTCGTCAATCCATCCGTCTGCATCGGGGGCTTGTGCAACGAACAACCCGGCGTTAGGGTTGGTATCCTGCGGCACATACAGACCACTACTGGTCTGTGCGAAGCCATCAGAGCCGTAGATGTCACTCAAACTGGCCGTTGCACCCAGTTCGAAGATGTGCATCAGGCCATATCGCAGTGCATCCAGGGCGTGGTTGGCCGCATTGGCCGCAATCTCCGGTGCGTTCTGGTCTTCCTGCGTGCGTGGCTTCTTCTTGACCTTGTAGTTGTTGAACTCGTCGACCAGTTCTTCGCAGCTGTGGTCGATCTTCATGAGCGACTCTTCGATGGGAACACCATCGAGGTCCTCACCAATCACGCGGAGCTTCAGGAACCGCTTGACCAGCTCAATGCCCTGACGCCAGTTATCCTTGGCCTTGTTGTCGGTGATAACCGGAATCCCGAGCTCACGCGTCATCTGCAGCGCGGCTTCGGGGTCGGCAGCGTCGCCAAAGCCCATCACAATGTGGTAGCCCGGCGGTTGCTCGCGCGCCATCATCATGCGAGCGTGGTCAGGGATCGTCAGACCTGCCTTGTAGTGCACTCGCCATACGTGCACCTGGTCCGAAGGACCGACCTGAAACTCTACTGCCGCCAACGGGTTCGTGAATCCCCAGTCAAAGGCAATGTAGTTCGGCCAGTTCGGGTTGAAGGTCAGGGTCTGAACGTGGTCCGTTTCCTGGAACTCGTTGTAAATCTTCCCCACGAAGGCCGTGAAGTCGGCGCCGATCTCCTGGTTGAACCAGTCCTTGCTCGTGGTGTTGAACATTTCCTGGATCTCGGGGTCCATAAACCCTTCAGGATAGATGTGGGTGTTCTTCCAACTCGGAAACGACCACGACTCATACGCCGGGTGATCAGGGTTCCTACCCAGTCGCCACAGACGGTGCAGCCAGTTCTGCCCCTCAGGCGTTGTTGGGAAGGTGGCCCAGCCTCGCTTGTCGCTCAGTGCCGGACGAACGTGACGCTTCCACGTCTCCTCGTGCTGCTTCGCGGCCTCCGACATGATCGCGCCAGAAAGACCTTCACCAACCAAGGTATCAGGATGACGTGCAGAACGACACTCAACGCGAGTACCCCAAGGAAACTCAATGTACATCTCCCCTTGCTTCTTGTTGTAGGCGCGCTTGACCCTCTTGTCCTCTACAAGCTTGCGGCCCACCATCAGGTCGTTCCATAGGATGCGGAACTCCTTCTCCGCAAGGTCGTAGGTCGGACCGACAATCCAGAACCAGCCACCGGAGCGATCGATCAACTTCGGCCCCAGGTCGCGGGCGGCCATCGTACTCTTACCGAACCGCCGCCCGCAAACCGGAACCTTGAAGCGTGCCTTACTGCGGTGGTAGTTGCGCTGTTCAGGGTGCGGCCTGTAGCCCACTGTGCGGGCGTAAGCCTCCCAAGAAACATGCGCAGCCACGGTCTACCGCCTTCCGAATACCACACGCCCTCTGTTGCTGTAACGTACTCTAACGTTTGGCAGTTACAGTAGCTTGTCTGTCAGTCAGTCAGTCAGTCAGTCAGTCAGTGGACGGGCCCTCTGCCGTCGAGTAGTCAGGCTGGTTTGTGTCCTCGCTGTCGCCCAGCGCCTCGAACAGCTTGTCCAGCTGCCCTGTCTGGTCTCCGAGCTTGTCGGCCGAGACAGGCGTGCCAAGAGCGCGGTTGAGAATCGACTCGGCCGCCTTCAGCCGCACGGACTCATTCTGCGCAGACTTGGCGAGCGTGACGAGCGTGGTGGCGGCTGTCGCAGCATTCTCTTCGAAGATCTTCGACGCCTGTGCTTTTGCAAACGTGGCGCTGATGCCTGAGGTGCTGGAGGCGTTGGCGCCGTAGACTGACCTGGCGAGCTGAGTGGCTTCGCTCAGGTCGTCGTCGCTGACCCACCCATCACGGTCTGCCATGCTGAGGCACCTCCTTCGTCTCCTTGTATATTATATGGTACAACAGGTGTCACACAAGAACATGGTGACTTACAGTAACACATGCTTTTACTCCTTGCTCCAATGGTACCCCACGGGTCTTGTATGGATCTTGCGTTATGCGATATAATATAGTTACAAACAAAAAATAAAAAAAAAAACAACACAACATCAACTCACAATTTTATAACAACTCAATAATCAACATACTACACAACTACACATAATATTACATACCACACATCTCACAAAAATATAGGAGATATATTATGTCACTCACACACTCAAACTTTCAAGAGTTTCGATACAATCAAAAGGGAGAGTATCACAACAACACAAGCAACCCTACTCACCCCTTCAATCGCAAACCAATTAAGCGCCAAACCAATCTCACCAAATTGTGTCCCGCATGCTACATTGTACGTAGCGCTACTAACAAATGTGAGTGTAACTCCTAACAACATCCTCTCAGTATCGAAGCTACTTCGATACGAAGAAGGATATACATCTACCTAACCAGTATATGTATAGCCCTCCTCGTACCGAATCAGTACGAGTTCAAGTTGAGCCCTACATGAAGGGATGCATCATGTCCGAGCAGACCAACATCCAGATCGACCCCAACCAGACCCAGCTTTTCGAGGTGGAGGTTCCCATCTCGGAGGAGTCCTACTCCCCCTATCAGTGCGCGAAGGTGATCAACGAAGAGTTCGTCAAGATGGGGGTCGACAAGGTTCTCCCTCCTCAGATGTTCTACACCTACACGAAGAAGAACATGATCCCCTCCTACCTCGAGAACAACAAGAAGTTCGTCAAGCACTCCGATCTCGTTGAGTGGTTCGTGAAGTACTGCAAGAAGAACAACATCAAGTAGTAGGTGTACTGGTTGGTTGGGTAGGGTACCACCACCCTCTCAAGGTGGTAGAGTACCCTACCCCTACCTGCAAGTATACCCACCTACACAGACAAGGAGGTCTAGACATCTCATGAAGATCAAACTTCCGGCCACTCGTAAAGGGCGCATCTGGGCGTCAGTCGGTACGGCGGTGGCCGTAATCTCCATCTACGGAACCATCAGCGACGCGACGGCACCCGACTCGGACAAGCAGTACAAGGTATGCATGGACGCGTACCACGATGCCAAGCACTGCTACGAGGATGTGTACAACCACCGTACCCCAACCACGGTCCCCTCACCGACACCCACAGGTACACCCTTCAACGAGTTCCCTGATGTGCCTCCTCCGACCACTTGGAACCCCGAACCTGCATCCCACTTCTTCTTCTACCCTGACGCGGAGCTCGACACCTCTGAGGTCATCGACCTTCGGTAACGCGTCGACACGTAGGTTACAAGCTCACCTAAAGGATCAAGCCTCAATGGGATAATATGGTATCATTGAGGCTTTGAGGCTCTATAGAAAAAAAGAGGTGACGTTTCAGTAACAATATAACTATATATAACATATAATACATAATACATATACTAATACCTCAAAGAGACAGGTTAGACATTCCTATCCGGATCGTTTGCGCTCCATGTTACCTTGTAAAAGTAAAGGTCAACGCGAGCCTTACCTATGACTATAAAATCTCTATGAGACACCTTAAACACTTCTACTATATACCTGTAACATGACTCTACCCTATACACGGTAACACATAGCGACCTAGGTCACTACGCCAATCAGGTTGTTACCAGTATATAACAAGCGCGGTCTATAGACCTATCGTCACTTATATAGACTCTTATGGACGGTTGTTACATTACCATAGTGTTACATGTTGGTAACGAATCGTCTAGTCCCGTTGACTTACCCGTAGGTACTACTCTATAATAGAATCAACACCGCAAGGTGGTGCTGGTTGTATTGTAGTGTTCTATGTATGGGCAAGCACGGACCGAAAAGTAGACACAAGCGTATACGAAACCCACCAACAGAAAGCCGACAACGATGTCGCACACACTGTCACTGCACTGGGGCGGCGACTACCAGGAGCACTACCTGCCCAGCCCTTACAAGGCAGTTCCGATCCAACCCAGCACCAAGAACCCGAACATCCTCGGACCGTGGTTGGTCCTCCACCGCACCACCAACGAGGTGGCCTGCAAGCACCAGACGGAACCGGCTGCTCGCATGTGTGCCCGTGGTGAGCGCTGTGTCAAAGGACGCCACCTGACCGCCACCTCAATGCGCTGACTCGAACAAGACCAAGGAGCCCTTCAGATGGACGCACCTGCTGCCACATACCTCCACAACACCCTGCACCAGCAGGCACGTTGGGCCTACGAGAACGACCTCACCAACGTGCTCGCGAACAGAGAGTACGAGTACTGGGTGGCTGACTACGTAAACGTGGCCCCCAGCGAGCGGGTGTCGGTCGGCTACGTGCTCGACTAACCCAATCCACTCACCGAACAAGGTGAAGGTTGCACACAACACAGGGCGTGTGGTGCTGTGTGCCTCCTTGACCGTGTGACGGCTAAAGCAACACAAAGCAACACAGCTAGCACACCTTCAAAGTGGGTCGCTAAAAGGGCTTGAAAGGTTCTCGCGACCTGCTGTAGAATAAAAAGAAAAACAATTACATACAGCAACACCTAAACAAGGCAACAACCACAATTACATACCACCAGTCTGCCTACAGAAGAGGGCACTGAAATGGGAATCGAGAAGGTTACCGAGCAGCTGTTCCGTATCAACCACGACGACGAGGACGCACGCACTCGCTTCGAGAACTTCGTGCAGCACTTCGTCGAGAACGCCACGCAGGAGGCGTGGACGACGATGCGGTACGCGCTCGAGGAGTACGCACAGGAGTGCGAGGACAAGCTCATGGAGCTGCTGCACACCACCAACACCGAGGCACGCCGCATGAGCAACCGGAAGCCGGGTCACCACGAGGAGGTGGCACTGGCTGCGGAGCTGGTGACCAGCTGCAACGAGGCGCTCATGCACTTCAAGATGGCGCAGAGCGAAACCGGTGCGGATGTCTGACGCACCCAACGTCAACGCAACAGGCAGTTGCCTGCGGCTCTTCGGTCGTGCGATCGTCATGACGCCCGTTGGAGCCGTGGGCATTGCTCTCACCTGCACCATCATTGGTGCACCGCTGGGAATCCCGATCCTGCTAGCGGCAGGCAAGTGGATTGCAGCCCCATTGCAACAGCACCCGAACTTCAAGATCCCTTCGAGGGAAGAGTCACTACGGGCCAAGCAACTGCGTGACGGTTCGTACATCGAAGAGCAGTACCTGAACGACGCACAAGGCTACGAGAGCCCCACCGAGTGGATGGAGGAGCGGTAACATGCCACCGAAGGGCTACACGGTGGTGACTGTGAAGGAGGAAGCTGCACAGGCACTCCTCAAGTGGAATCTCGACGTGCAGGCCAAGCTGGGCCGTCGAGTGACACTGTCGGTGGCCCTCCAGATGGCTCTCGGCACAGCACAGCACCACATCTCCGACTACAACACGGAAGAGGACTCCGAGATGGACTTCGTTACCTTCAGCACCATCGTTGCCGGTCTGCAGACGGTGGCGGTGCACACGATGACGCCGGAAGGCTTCGCGGCCTTCACGGAGTCGATCAGCCAGATGCGTGCCGACGGTCTGCCGCCGAAGGAGATGGTCAAGCACCTGACCAGCGCGGTGAGCGACGCGGTGAAGGTTCTCTGATGAAGAAGAACTACACCGTCCCAGCCAAGGACCGTCCTGCGCTGCCGAAGCGTACGGTGAGGTACCGGGGTGCGTTGGTCTGCACCACGCAGTTCAGTCTCCTCTCCCAGGACATGCACCGCAGGTGCAACAGGATCCTCTTCGACACCGAGACCGCCTACCAGAAGGCTTGTGCCTCATTGGGCATCGAGCCGAAGCCTCGAGAGGAGGTGATCGCCCTGTGAAGGGAACTCGAGTGACGTAGACCGTCACACACCAACTTCGTCTACGCGATGACAATACACACCGCCCGCCTAGGTGGCTCTAGGCGGGTCATGGGGCGCTAGGAAGTAGGGAAGAAGCTGACAGGTTAAAACGGGACTGTCAGCAGGAGCCCTAGGTTAGGACCTACGAGCCTGTTCGAGCCAGGTCGCCCCACTCAGCAACACTCCACCCCTACCTGAAAGGAGCATACTGCTGCATGGGGACGCAGCATGGGTACAGTGAGAAGGAGTGTAAGGTTTGTTTCACGGTCAAGAGTCGGGAAGAGTTCCCGGCGTTCGGTGGCCTCACGTGTCGCGAATGCATTCGTGTTCGTGACCGGGAGAATTATCCGAAGCGATACGAACGAAACAAACAAGACCCCAAGTACGTCGAAGCGAACCGTCGACGTGCACGCGAATACAAACGTCGGAAGAAACTCGAACGGGAAGGAACACCAAGCATGACACCCCAGGAGCTCGCGGGACAGTTGAACGGCCTCGCGGAAGGTGTCCCGTCCGGAGCTGCAGCCGAACTGGCCGGCCAGATGGAGACCCTGAAGCAGGCCGTCAGCAACGCCATCGGCGACCAGTCGCCCGGCTACGCGGAGATCGCAGGCGCGGCCAACAACGTGTCCGCGGCGGTGAGCACCGTGCAGGCGGCTCTCGAGGAACTGAAGACCACCATCGCTGCGGTCGCTGGTCGGGCTCAGGCAGTCTGACATGGCTGGGGACGACGACAAGTCAGAAGACAAGGACGAGCCGGTCAGGCCGGATCCCGACAACCCTTCGGTTGAGGACCTGGCGAAGTTGGTCTTTGGTGACCCGGCGTCAGCAACGGACGACGCGGTCGGGGACATCAAGGCAGGTAAGGACCCTGCAGGCTTCGACTCGTTCCTGTCTGCCATCTTCACCAGCAGCGACGATGACATGGACTGCATCGTCTGTGGCAACATGACCGAGTGCCAGCAGTGCGGTGGTTCGGGTCACTGGCCGGAGTATCCCAACGTGCCTTGCACGCACTGCAAGGGCTTCGGCACCTGTCCGCACAACCGATAGCACAACCGTAACACACAGCCCCCTCTCGCATCAATAAAAGTTCCCAAAAGATCTTGCGAGAGGGGGCTTGTGGACCTCTCAGCGCTTGCTGTATTATTAGAGGTGAAAGCAAGACAGCAGCACAACAGCATCCCACCCACAACAACGGAAGGCAATCATGCCCAGCCGATCCCGCAGGAAGAACGTCCAGGAGGACACCGTGAGCACCGACACCAACACCGAGGCCACCGAATACGACGGCAACACGATCGCGCTCGACGCCGACCCCAACGCCTTCGCGGGTGAGAACCCGGCCGAGGCCGCCGTGCAGGAAGACCTGGACGTCGAGACGCCGACCGAGCCGGACGCCGACGACGAGGTCGAGGAGCTGCCGGCCGGCACCGACGCGAGCGAGGACGCCAAGCCGAAGGCGGCCAAGAAGGAGAAGGCCCAGCCGAAGCGCGGCGAGCTGCCCGACGGCTACGTCACCCCGATCGGCCTGACCAAGGCGATCAACGAGCGCGGCCTCTACCGCAACCGCGAGGGCGAGGTCGCCGAGCTGAAGCCGCAGATGGTGTACTCGTACATCAAGAACGCCCCGAAGGACCGTCCGTACCCCGGCGAGACCGTCACCGACTCCGTCGGCGCCTCGCGGGAGAACTGCGTCACCCTCGAGAAGGGTCTCGAGTGGTGGAAGCAGAAGAACGCCGCGGCCGACGAGCGTCGGAAGAACGCCGCCGAGAAGGCCGCGAAGGCCAAGGCGGCCAAGGAGAAGAAGGAAGCCGCCGGCGACGCCGCGACCACCGAAGCCGAGGACAACGAGCCGGCGGGCGTGGTCGAAGAGGCGGAGTAACTCCCACCACCCCGAGCGTCCGGGTGTTCCCGATAACACCCGGACTCGGCGGCCTGGCCCCTTCGTGGGCGTAAGAGGATAGGTGCAGCGGGTGTCGTCATCATCCGTCGGGAGTTGCACCTCATCGGAACCCTCCAGGCTACGCAGCTACGTCCTGAAAGCAGTCGTCACCTTGTTAGTCGTGCGCGCTTCGTCGTTGCCTTCAGAGGTGCAGTTACTGTCAGTAGGGCTAGCAGCTGGGACAGGTAGGCAGTGTGTTTGGATACCATACCGGCACTGCAGGCGCGTAGCGGTTTGGGTGTGCGCACACTCCCACTGCGCGAGGTTCGATTCCTCCTACCTTACTGGTAGAGGCCACGCGCCCTCTCCCCCTAGTGTCGGTACCCCCGTGCAGCTGCAACTGCATCCGACACTTACTCAGGGGCGTGTGGTCTCTGCCGTTAGCTTTTGCCCCTTGTGTTCCACTTAGGGCATACTATATAATAGATACAACACTGAAGGAGGTGCACAATGCCTGACATCGAAGAGCAGCCGCCGTTGCCGGCGATCTACAACCACTGCCTGCGGGCGTACGAGACCATGCGCGCGCAGGCTGGGGTGCGTGAGTCGGAGGGAAAGCGCATGCTGGTCTGGGAGGGGTTCCTCACTCGCCTCCTAGGCGACGAACTCAACCTGCCGACGCCGTACTACACGAGTGTGCGTACGCACCTGGTGAGGATGGAGTGTGTGCGGCAGCTGCAGCGAGGTGGTGGGAACAGCCCCTCGCAGTGGGAGCTGGTGAAGAAGCCGACGCCGGAGTTGTTCCGGGAGAAGGCACCGAAGCGTTCGCAGCGTGACCGGGAGCTGGAGACCCTCCGCGGTCAGGTCGGTGACATGCAGCGACGCATCGGCGAGCTGGAGAAGATGTTCCCGGAGCTGGTGGCGTTCGTCAACAAGCTGGCTCCTGCGAAGGACAACTACGAGAGCACGACAGACCACACGCACAGTGGTCATGTCGTCGTCAAGCAGGAGGTCTGATGGCAACGTGGGAAGAGGCACGCTGCTGCCCCAAGTGCAGCAACGCCGGTCGTGAAGACGGACGAGTGCCGACAGCCAAGCGGGGTGTGACCGCCGTGAAGCTCACGTGCGAGAACCCCTTGTGCAGGTGGTTCGAGACGCCGTGGTTCGTCCAGATCAACCCCGACGGTTCGATCCCGGACCCCGATACCTTCTCGAAGGGTCCCAAGCAGTTCGTCATCCCCCGCTCGGACGCCGAGGCTGAGGCGATGATCAAGGCGGCCAACTTCGCCGGCGAGCAGGCCTTCAACACCACGCACGGGGAGATCCGAGGGAGGTAGCAATGCCCAAGCAGTGGTACGGTAGGGGCATCCAGCGGTGGTGGTCAGTCAGCATGTGGGCAGCCTTCGGCTTCTGCATGGCCATCCCGCTGGCTGCCCTGATCTTCGTCTGGGTGGCATCATGAGTGACTTGGGCATCCTCGCACTCGTCATCGGCTCGGCACTCTGCCTGGCATCCCTGATCACGGCACTCGCCTTCGCATACCGAGTGAGGGTGGTCGAAGACCAGATCAGAACAATCCTGAAGGAGGTGTTCAAGGATGACTGACGGACCGAAGCGTAACGACTACTACAACAAGCCGCACCCGAGTCACGGACGCTACACGAGCGGCAGCTGGGTCGTCTCCCTCAACGGCCGCTGTGTGCCCAAGGGGGAAAAGGTTCAGGTCTACACGTGGGAGGATGGTGCCCTCACCTACGAGGCACTGAATGCTGCACGCAATGGCTACGTGCCCGTCGACTTCTCCCGTGCCGACATCCAGTCGGTCGGCGACGTGTACAAGTTCCTCGGCCACGAGACGACGTTCACGTGCAAGGAGTGCGGGCGGGAGGAAGAGCCCAGCCAGTGGTCGCACGGTGCACACCTCAAGCGGATCGAGGAGTGTATGCACTGCAACGTCTGGCTCGATCGGATCCGCCGACAGGACACCGACCCGAACGTCATCGACCAGGACTGGAACCTCTACGGCATCGGCAAGGAGCCTTCCCTCAACGAGAAGGGCCACGTCAAGGGCGAGCGAGCCGGTCTCGGCTACGGTGGTCGCCGCTTCGTCTTCCAGCCGGTCAACGACCTCGAAGCGAAGTGCCTCGTGAGCCACAACGTCTGGTTCGGTGGCAAGGTACCCGAGCGGTTCAGGAACAGGTTGTTGCAGACGCACGAGCTGGTCCCCGAGGCGGCGGCCGACAGTCTCCTCAAGCTTCCGGACTTCACCAAGGGTGATTGAACATTGACCAGAGTCTCGCTTAGAGTCTAACTCCAAAGGATCTTGCGGGGTCATTTAGGGGGTTAAGGCTAGGCGGTCCTCTGGTCTTTGTTGAGTCTCAACTGGTTAGACAACATAGAGACCCCAGCTCAGCCCACAAGCAAGAGCTCAAAGTGGTACCGTGGGGTGGGCTTGAAGTGTACTACGAACCTCATATAGAATTATTGTAGGAGGTGAAAGCAAATGGCCAACACCAAGGCAGACATGCAGCTCGCACTCGACAACATCGAAGCCCGTCTGGACGAAGCGGATGGCTTTGCGGAAGCAGTCCGAGCGACGCTCAACCTTCCGATCGCACCGCCGACGGGAGACGAAGACACGGGCGAGTACGCCGGCAAGGTCATCGAGGAACTCGCACGGCAGCTCGGGCTGAACGAAGAGTTCACCGCTCGGGACAAGACGTGAACATCGACGAGCTGCGGAAGCAGATCGAAGAGGACGAACTCAAAGACAAGCGCGAGAGTGTCACACACATGTCGGTGAGTGAGTACGCCAGAGCGATCGGCGAACAGCCTCAGCTCGTGCACTACTACATCAGGAGCGGACGTATCGAGAAGGCACCATGCGAGTGCTGCGGACGCCCAGTCATCGAGGTAGCGGAGGCTGACAAGGTCTTCGCAGAGGCGAGAGCGAAGAGGGCAGAGCGATGAGCAAGTCGGAAACGCCAGTGCTCGACAACATCCTCGCGTGGCTCGACATCGATCGGGACGAGGAAGCGAAGCAGTGGCTCGCGCACGTCATCAGGACGGAGGAGCCGTGCGGCTGCGTCATCCAGGACCACGAGTGGATCTACTGCGAGGAGTGGCAGAAGGTCCTCGACGAGGAACGGAAGCTGAAGGCGCGCCGGGAAGAGATCGCCAAGGAGGAAGAGGCGGCCAAGGCGATCGCACGGATGAAGAAGCGTGCCGAGGCTCTCGACGTTCCGTTCGAGTTGTTGCCGTGAGGCTGCGACGCGTCTGGAACTACACGCTCGGCGGCTACACCTACGACGGTGTGACGCTTACCAAGTGCCAGTGCAACACGTCAGGCGGCGGTTGCAAGTGCGGCCACTTCGAAGAGGACAAAGCGAAGGAGCTGGCACGTCGTGAATCACTTGCCAGGCAGTCGCGAGCCGAGACCGTTCAGACGTCGTACGAGACGGTTCCAGGGAGCAGCCTGGACACCACCTTCGATGTCAGCCGACAAGGGCGAAGGCGAGTGGTGTCGCGTCTGCAGGAAGCGGCACGGGTATAAGTCGCTCCGGATCAAGTACGAGGAACGGAAAGACGTCGGCTGGGTCATCATGTGGCTCTGCCCAGTTCACCTGCACGTGTGCGGGGAGCTACCACTCAAGCAACACCTAGCCAAGGAGCAGGAGAGGGCGAATGGCGATCAGCGATGAAGAGGCGGACTACGCTCTGAAGGATCTCGAGACACTCGAGGACTTCATGATGGAGTACGGCTCGAAGCTCCAGCAGCAGATGGAAGCAGGAGACATCCCCTTCCACGCACCGCACGGGCTGCTGACGTTCTGTCACGTCTACTACCACCAGGCCTTCATTGCCCAGCGTGACGCCGAGGCCAGGGCGATCTTCGACAAGGCGGAAGCGGAGGGCATCGACACCGAGAACGTCGACCTGGACCTCGACAGCATCCAGCACGACATGCTCTGGAAGATGTTCACCAGCCTGATCATGTTCGGTGTGCACATGGCTGAGGAGGGCGTCTACAGGAAGCTCCGCCAGTGCAACTGCACCGAGCTGGACGAGAAGGGTCTGGCGGCGTTGCTCAACGGTGGCGAGCATGACCACAACTGACCTCGAACGCTACAAGCTCCTCAGCTTCCAGCAGGACGTGATCGATCGCTTCGTGCACCGTAAGGACGTACGCAATGTCCTGATCGGTGACGACATGGGTCTCGGCAAGACGTACGAGGCCTTGGCTCTCGACTGGGAGCGTCGCAAGAAAGACAACTACGGCTGGACCTCTTCGCAGCTGGAAGGTCGTGGCGACCCGAGTAGGCCGTGGCGACCGTCTCTCATCCTCACCAACATGTCCGTCGTGCCTGCCTGGGAAGACACGTACGCAGAGGCACTTCCTCACCTGCGCGTGGTCTCTCTCGACCCGAAGCGGCGTGGCGCATTCGTTGAGGCAGTGGAGAACAAGTCGGCTGACATCTACATCATGCACTGGGATGCTCTGCGGCTCATCCACGACGCGGTGCGACCCGTCAAGTGGTTCCACATCGTCGGTGACGAGATCCATAGGATCAAGAACCGCAAGGCGAAGATGACGGTCTGTCTCAAGCAGCTGAAGACGTTCTACAAGACCGGCATGTCAGGCACGCCTGCAGACAACAAGCCGCACGACCTCTGGTCGATCCTCAACTGGTTGTACCCCAACGAGTTCAGGTCGTACTGGAACTTCTACAAGAAGTACGTCGACTATCGTATCGACCCCGTCGACGGCTACTACAAGGTGCTGGGCGTACAGGAGCACCAGCTACCTCAGCTGCACCAGGAGCTGCGTCCGTTCTTCATTCGTCGACGGAAGATCGAAGTCGCCAAGGACCTCCCGCCGAAGCGGTACAGTACGCTCTGGGTGGACCTCTCCCCGCAACAGCGTCGCGCCTACGACGAGATGCGGAAGGATATGCTCACGTGGGTCGGTGAGCAGGACCCACAAGCGATCGCCGCACCAGCTGCCATCACTCGTCTCGTCCGTCTTCAGCAGTTCGCCCTCGCTTCGATCAGGACCGAGGAGCGTACGAAGAGGAAGTTGAACAAGGAGTGGGAAGAGTGGCGGGCGCGTTGGGACTTCCACTACCCTGATAAGGCAGGACAGTACCCGGAGAAGGACCCACGCTACCACAAGTGGAACCTTGTCAACTACATCGCGTACCTCCTCAACGATCCTTCGTCCAAGCTGGACGCTGCGATGGAAGTGATCGACAATACGGACGACAAGCCACTGGTGTTCTTTAGTCAGTTCAAGACCATGAACTACCTATTCGCAGCACGACTCAAAGCAGCTGGAATACCACACGCCATGCTCACTGGGGACGCTACCAAGGACCAGCGCGGGCAGATGATTAGGGACTTCCAAGCAGGCAAGCTGAAGGTCTTCACGGGCACCATTGCGGCAGGTGGTATCGGTATCACACTGACTGCAGGCTCGGACGTCTTCTTCTTCGACCGTGCTTGGAACCCAGCATTCAACCTCCAAGCAGAGGATCGTCTGCACCGTCTCGGTCAAGTCAACCCCGTCAACGTCTACGACATCATGGCACGGAACACCCTGGACTTCGGCCGAGTGCAGGGCATCAACATGAAGTGGACGAACATCCAGAAGATGCTGGGCGACAAGGTGTTCGACTACCAGCGCCAGGCAATCCGTGACCACCGCAACCTGTCACTGTTGGAACAGATCGCAAAGGAGTTGGGAAACTAATGGGAGAGGTACTGCAGGAGGGTGACTTCGAGTTCACCCTGTTCAAGCACCTGTACAACGAGTACCGAGCACTGGTCCTGGGAGCGGAAGGGCTCGACAGGAACAAGCGTCGCGAGCGGTTCGACAAGGCCGAGGTGATGTGGGATGCGTGGGCGCAGTACGTTCCGACAGGCTCGGCGTGGATCGGTAGGCGTTGGCTGTCGAAGATCGAGGTCGACTACACCCAGGTCGCTTACTGGCGAGCTCTGCTCGGCGAGCACTTCGCTCAGGCCAAGGCAGCGGAGCCGAAGCAGGTCAAGTATCCGGCCGGCTACGAGCAGGCGTTCCAGTCGATCGTGTATCAGTCGAAGACCGAAGAGGCCGAGTCGATCAGCCTGGACGCCCTGATCGACTGGTCCAAGTTCTGCCACCTCCACGAGAACCTCCGCAAGACCTGGGACATCGAGCTCAGCACGGACTTCTACACTGACACCTCGGGCCAGCCGAAGAAGCTCGGCACTCGCAAGCTCAAGGACAACCCGCAGGCGTGATCGACGGGATGCCGTGGTGGGCGATCGCCGGACTAGTAGTGATGGTGGTCGCCTACGCCCTCCTTTGGGTTGACGAGCTTCGAAGAAAGTGAGTCTTGAGTTCCCCCTAGGGACCTCTATATAATAGATCTTAGGAAGGAGATCATCGCCATGCGGCAGCTCTACGTGTTCAACCCCAAGGTGATCAACGAGCAGAAGTGTCGGGAGGATGCACTGAAGCTGCTGCAGGAAGGCAGCGAGGTCCTCGTCGTCATCCACAAGCACAAGACCGGGGAGCAGTGCACGTTCGATGTGCAGTCGATCACCAACATGGGTGCACAGCTCTCCCACGCCCACGACCTGCAGTGCTACAGCTTCACGAAGGAGACGAAGTGAGTGACACGAAAGGCAAGATCGAACTGACCTTGATCGTGAAGGTTCAGTACGACGTGGACCTCAAGGACGAAGCCTACCAGCACGTCAAGACCCTGGGTGAGGCGCTCTGCTACGACATCCACGTCGCACAGGACGATCCCTTCATGCACATGGAGGGAGCGCAGGACATCGAGGTCAGCGGCAAGCTCCTGCAGCCGGTGCCCACGCCTGAGGACCTCACGTGAGGAGGGCTCTGGCATGGGCAACAGCAGCGACGGCGGCGGGAGGACTCCTGCTCGTGACCACGATGGCTTCTCCCACTCCGAACACTTCTTCGGGGATGCGTGTCCCGGTGGACACCTCGATGCCGTCTTCGACACCGAGCTCCAGCCCTATTCCACCCACAACGACCCCTGGCTGGGACTTGGCCTCGGTGACCGGCGCGACTTCGGTCGGAGCCCCACCCAGTGGCTCGACGAAGAAGAGCGCTCCGTCAGGGAACTCCGAGGCGACGAAACGTTCGCGTGGGAGCGCACCGTCAGGGGTGAAGTCGTTGCCGACATCAGTCGCGCACGGCTCCGGGAGCGGGAGCGGCGTCTCCAAGACGCAGAGGAAAGCTGGGAGTCCCTCAACCCCTACTACGACGGAACGTACGAATAGTCCGAACATCGTCACCATCTGGCGAGAGTTCGACGACGTCATCTTCGGTCACTACACCGTCTGGTGTCGAGGCGAAGAGGGTCACATCTTCATCACCGACCTGGGCGAGTGTACGAACCGGAGGCCGTGATGCTGGAGCTGGTCGACTGGATCAAGGAGAAGGTCGAGCTCGGCAAGATCAAGCACAAGATGCGCAACGCAGACCCGAAGGTGCGTGCGCTGGTACTCCTCATTCACCGTCACCCTAACCTGGTCCAGTCGAACGCTTACGACCGTGCGATGGAAGATCACTTCGCACGGCACCCAAGGACTCGACAGACCACACGCCCGACTCCATACAAGCGAAGGAGGCCCGCTCTTTAATGGCACAACGGCTGAACAACGAGGAAGCCAGGGAGTGGAACAAGGCCCAGGCTGACCTCATCCGAAGCGTCGCCGATCGAATCGAAGCAGGCGAGTACTACTCACTGACCGTCGACAACGGCTCTCTGTTCGGTCTGGGCCTCCCGCGACCGTCGATGCCGAAGCAGCGTCGACTGACCGTTCAGGTCGAGTACATCGAACAGGAGAAGGCGGATGGCTAAGTACGTCCTGCTCGAGTTCGGTGACGACGAAGAGGCCGAGCGCTTCATGGAGGAGATGAAGGCTGGGCTGATCGGTGTGCTTCAGGACATGAACATCACCAAGGCCTTCCAGCCCCTCCTGCGGGCGGTGTACAAGAAGCCGACGAAGTTCTGCGAGTGCATCGGCGACATGAAGAGTAGGGGGTTCACTCGTGGTCGCAAGTACGGCTGGTGGGTCTGCACAAAATGTGGACGTCCTACGCATGCCTGGGGTCGTGGTGACCACTGGTTCCTTGCCCTCGGGCGAAACCTTCTGCCTGTTGATGACGGGGCAACGGAGTACCGTGGCGACGGAGTTTACGGTCGATATCGAAAACAATGTCCTAACTGTCAGCACGACTGTGTCGCTACCCAGGGGCATGGGACTTGCACGGTCTGGTGCAACAACTGCCAGCAGTACGTCTAAGGAGGACAAGTGAAGCTGCACCCGCTCATGCGTCTGACCAAGGAGGAAGCCGACAAGCAAGAGAGGTGGGAGCGTCTGATCCTTCGCGACCAGGAAGGTTCTTTCTGGGAGTGGGATGAGGACAACCAGAAGTACTACATCCTCGGCCTCGACGGGCAGATCATTCAGGACAACAGGTCGCCTGGTGTGACGCGTCCCCAGATCGAACGGCTCTACGGATCGACCGAGTTGGTCCCGCCGCACACACCATTGCAGCAGGCCATCTCTTCGTTGCACCAAGACCTGCGAAACGCCTACATCATCGACTGAAACAAAGTGTAAACGATCTTCAGGGAAATCCTGTTGCGTGATCACTTTGAGGTCATTATAATAGAATATAGAACATTCGTAACGTCCAAATGTAAGGATGCGGATGAGCACGGCAACGCTGGAAGCAGTGAGCTTCCCTATCACGGTCGAAGACTTCATCGATCTCGACCTCACCCACTCTGTTCACACGTCCGAACGTAAGTCCTTCAAGGGCTGTCGACGTCGTTGGAACTGGCTCTTCCGCCAGTACTACTACCCCCGCACCACCGCCAAGCCTCTCGAGTTCGGCGTGGCTTTCCACAAGGCCATGGAAACTCTGTACGAGCCCAAGCTGTGGGACAAGCCTCGAGAACCCGTGTTGGAGATGGCCATCCAGGCCTTCCGTCAGCGGTGCATCCGACAGTTCAACGAGTACGTTGGCTACCACGGCGAGCCCGAGAAAGAGGTCGTCGACGACTACAACGAGCGCATGGAGCTCGGCGAGTCGATGCTCCGCTACCACGACAAGTTCGTCATGGACCAGTTCCGTGGCTCCTATCGGCCGGTCAAGGTCGAGGTATCGTTCGAGGTCCCGATCAAGGATCCGGAGACACACCTGCAGCTCTGGTGCAACTGTGTCAACTGCATGCAGCGTCTGCACCAGTTCAAGATGCGGCTCACACCCGAACAGCGGCGAGCGATACCGCACCGCTGGCGTGAGCGTGGACTGCCCGTCACCTACGGTGGTCGCATCGACTGTGTCATGGAGAGTCTCGTCGACGGCCGCCAGTGGATCTTCGACTGGAAGACAGCCGCGCAGCTCTCCGAAGACCGCAACGAGTTCCTCCTCCTCGACGACCAGATCAGCTCCTACGTCTGGGCTCTGTACGAGCTCGACATCGACTGCGCCGGCTTCGTGTACGTCGAGCAGCGCAAGGCCTCGACCGACGAGCCGGAGCCGATGAAGACGATCCGTCTCGGCCGACGCTTCTCGACCGGCAAGACGACAGTCACCTGCGGGGCGGAGATCTACGAACGCACCGTCGCCGAGAACGACGCCGAGGCCTACGCCGCCGGTCTGTACGATGAGTTCATCGAGTGGCTGAAGAAGAACTCGAAGCTGCACGCAGCGTACGAAGTCCACCGCAACGCCGAAGAGATCATGCAGACGAAGCTCATGGTCGCATACGAGGCGATGGACATCATCGATCAGAACCTCCGCATCTACCCGAACGCAGGCCGCTTCAGCTGCGGCTCGTGTGCCTTCCGTCAGCCCTGCCTCGAAGCCAACGGTGGTGGCGACTACCAGTACGCCTTGGACACGATGTTCGACAAGCGCAAGTACCACTACTGGGTCGACACCGAAGCCTCCACCGAGAGCAAGGGCGGCCAGTGATGAAGCCGATCACGATCGACGTCAACTACTGGGGCGAGCGGCACAACGAACGCGTGACCGTCACAGAGCCCGAGAAGGCTATCGAGGACATCAAGACGTTCCTGTACCAGCCTGAAGTACGTGGCGTTCAGATGACCGTCGAGAAGAGCTGGCAGCACGAGGAGGGCTTCTGATGCCTCACATCGTAGACACCCTCGAACAGACCAAGATGTGGTACGGGCAGGACGGTCGACCCTACGTCGTCGAGGACATGGAGCAGAGCCACCGTGTCAACGTTCTGAACTTCCTCGAGCGTCGCGCACGCGCTCTGATGGAACACGCTCGCTGGCGAGAGCAGCAGCTCATCCTTCGCAACGCTCCCGACGACGTCTTCGACGCCTACATCGACCAGTGCGCTTCAACCATCGAGGGCAACCCGAAGGACTGGTTGGCCTCGAAGCCCTTCGTCATCAACCTCAAGGCTGTCATCGGACGCCACGGAGCTATCGAACCCGACTCACTCCAGATCGAAGGCTGACATGTGGGTGCTCATCGTTGTCGGTATCGAAGTGCTCGTGCTTCTCATCGGCATCCCCGTTTGGCTGTGCTGGCGCGAGCTCACCGGAAGGAAGTAATGGAACCCAAAGAGGTACCACCTGCAGCATGTCCACCGGTTGTTCAGGACTCGGAGGCCTTCCACAGAGCTCTCAGGATCCTGACATCAACGTTGTGCGTGTGGGGTGGTGATAGCGGATGGTCCCCGATGACGGAACGAGAAGCACGGATCGCCGCAGCAGCTCTCGACCGTTCGCACATGCTGGTGGTGCCACCTGACGTCACCACACGCAACATGGGCATCCGCCCTGTCGAAGAACAACCCTCGGAGGATTGATGCCTGGGACAAGCGTTGAGGTTCTGCGGCCTCGTCAGCTCGGTGGCCTGAAGATCATCAAGGCCAAAGAGCGGCCGCCGCACATGAACATCCTCATCTACGGCGAGAGCGGTGTTGGCAAGACACGCCTGGCGGGGTCAGCTGACAGCGTACCCCGGATGCGGCGGGTGCTGGTCGTCGACCTCGAGGGCGGGACGCTCACGCTCGAGCAGAACAACCCCGACGTCGACATCATCCGGGTGAAGACCTGGGCCGAGATGCAGGCCGTGTACGACGCTCTGTACGCCGGCGACCACGACTACGAGACGGTCATCATCGACTCGCTCTCCGAGGTCCAGAAGTTCAACATGTACGATGTCATGAAGAACAGGGTCGACACCTCGTCGGCCAACATCGACATCGACGCACCTGACATGCGTGCGTGGGGTATCAACCTCGAGCAGATGCGGAAGTTCGTTCGTGCCTTCCGTGACTTGCCTGTCAACACAATCTTCACAGCCCTGATGAAGGACGACAAGGACAAGAAGACCGGTCTGTCCATCAAGAAGCCCAACCTGTCCGGGAAGCTCGCCAGCGAGGTGGCGGCATTCCTGGACATCGTCGTGTACATGTACATGAAGGAGGTGGATGGGGAACAGACTCGCCTGCTCCTCAGTGCCGCGACCGACGACGTGGTCGCGAAGGACCGTACGGGCAAGCTCCCGGTGGTCATGCTCAACCCGACCATGGAGACGATCATCGACCTGATCGAAGGCAAGGCCAAGGTCGAAGAAGCCGCCGAAGCGTAAAGCAAAAGTGACACGCTAAGCGAATCCATCGAACAGAGGAACTGAAATGACCGAAGGCTTGAGGGTCAACTTCTCGGACAAGGAGGCCGCGTCCGAAGCGCGGTCGGTGGAGCTCCTCCCGCGGGGCGAGTACCACGTGTCCATCACGGACATCGAGCTGCGTGAGTCGCAGTCCGAGAAGAACTACGGCAAGCCCTACTGGGGCATCGAGTTCACCATCCAGGAGGGCCCGTACGCGGACCGCAAGGCCTGGACGAACTGCATGCTCTTCGAGGGCGCGCTGTACACCCTGTCGCAGCTCATGAAGGCCACCGGCTACGACATCACGGCCGGGGACTTCGAGGTGCCCAACCCGTACGACCTCATCGGCAAGGAGGTCGTCGTCTCCATCGTCAAGCAGGGCAAGCGGTCGAACAAGCAGACCGGCGAGGAGTACGACGAGCGCAACGAGGTCAAGGGCATCAAGGCCTACGACGCCGACACGTTCAAAGTCGGCGCCACGCAGAAGGCGGCCGCGAAGTCCGGCGGGAAGAGCAACCTCCTCCCGTAGCAGGTGAACGCTAGGGTGGGCCGTTGGCGGCCGGGGCAACGAGGATACGGGAACAGAAGCCGATCTCCCCCTCCCCACCCTTTCCTCCGAGGAGTAATGTTGTCAAAGCAAGTCGAGACGTTCTTCAAGCTTCTCCTCGGCCCCCATACTGAGGGCTTCATCTGCATCGCAACCCTCGCCCGCGACTCCGAGATGTTCCAGGAGCGCTTCTTCGCCTGGCCATCTCAGTTGCCGCAGATGATGGAATTCATCGACAAGGTGACACCTACGCACAACGTCTACTTCTGCCCGCAGTTGCTGCGCAAGCCTCGACGGATCAAAGACAATGTCAAGATCTGCACGAACGCGTGGGCTGACTTGGACGAGTGCGGGTACGAGAACATGCTCGTGGAACCGAGCGTGGTCGTGGAGTCCTCTCCTCTCCGTTATCAGGCATACTGGATCTTCGAAGAGGACCAGCTGCCTGAAGACACCGAAGCTATCACCAAGCGTATCGCATACTACCACGCGTTCCAGGGGGCTGACCGTAGTGGATGGGATCTCTCGCAGTTGCTCCGAGTTCCGGGTACGCAGAACTTCAAGCCGCAGTACCAGGGTGCACAGGTTCGCATCCTCGAGATCAATCGGAACAAGTACCGGCCCGACGACTTCAAGCAGTACCCGAAGATCATCGTCGAGCAGCACGAGAAGTTTCCCTTCCCAACAGACATCGATGACGTCACCGGCGAACTCTTGCTGGAGCGATACGAAGACATCCTCCCTCCTCAGGCACGGATGCTCTTCGAGACCGAGCCTGACGGTAGCTGGAATGAACCGCTCTGGAAGCTGGAGATGGTCTGCTTCGAAGCGGAGCTGACACGAGAAGAGACTTACGTCATCTGCCGTGACTCGGCGGTGAACAAGTTCAAGCGTGACGGTAAGCCGCTGACCTACCTCTGGGCCGACGTTTGTCGTTCGTGGTCCAGGCATCAGGAGAACCGGAAGCTCCTCAATCCGGAGACCACACGCAAGCAGTTACCGCTCCTGACGCAGGAGGAAGAAAGTCGCATCAGTGGCGTCACCACGTTCGTAGAGGAGTACATCGAATGGGCCAGCTCCCTGGGCGACGCAGCACCTCAGTACCACCAAGCGGGGGCCTTGATCTTACTAAGCTCGCTGCTCTCCGGAATGGTCCGGTTGCCCACTTCGTTTGGAACGATCAAGCCGAACTTGTGGTTCATGATTCTAGCCGATACAACCCTTACGCGGAAATCGACCGCTATGGACGTCGCTATGGACTTGATCGAGGAGATCGACTCCGCACGCATCCTTGCGACCGATGGCAGCATCGAGGGACTGATGGGGTCACTCTCGACGAGGCCAGGTCAACCATCCATCTTCCTGAGGGACGAATTCAGTGGCCTTCTGGAGGCTATGGTAAAGAAGGACTACTACGCTGGGATGGCCGAAACCTTCACGAAGCTCTACGATGGCAAGCTCCAGAAGCGGATCCTGAAGAAGGAAATCATCGAGGTGAAGGACCCGTGCTTGATTTTGTTCGCAGGTGGTATCAGGAACAAGGTCTGCGGCCTGCTGACGTCCGAGCACGTGTCGAGTGGTTTCATTCCTCGCTTCGTTTTTATCACGGCGGAGTCGGACGTCGGCCGGGTAAGGCCGCTCGGGCCGCCCTCATTAGCGAATACTACCGCTCGCAACAGGATCATGGACAAGCTGAAGGAGATGGCAACCCACTACAAGGATGAGCCGTCCCTTCAGACTGTCGGTGGGCAACTCGTTTACCACCAGCCTCAGCCATGGTCGGCAATGCTTACTCCTGAAGCGTGGAAGCGGTACAACGCACTCGAAGCCATGATGATGGACGCAGGCCTTAAGTCCCCGCACCCCGACATCTACACCCCCACCTACGACCGACTCTGTAAGTCGATCCTCAAGGCAGCTGTCCTGATCGCAGCGAGTCGGCAGCGTGTTCCCCAGGGAAGGGAGATCCGAGTCGAACTGAATGACCTGCTGGTCGCCATGCGATACGGTCAGCAGTGGCGTGCCTATACGAACGAAGTCGTGAGCAACGTAGGACTGGGATCCACCGAACGAGAGTTCGACAAGATCCTCACAGCCATCCGACGAGACCCTGGCGTGGCACGTTCTGTACTCATGCAGAGGTATCACCTCACGGCAAGGACAGCAGACTTCATCTTCGGCACGCTGGAGCAGCGCGGACAGATCGACCGTCAGCGTCAGGGCGCGACAGAGCGTCTCTTCCCCTTCGGGGGCAAATCCCACCCAACAAAGGGAGTACCAACCAAATGAGTAAGGCAGTTGTCGTCCTCAGCGGTGGCATGGACAGTGTGACCCTCCTCCACCGCATCCGCAAGGAGGGCTTCGAACCCCTCCCGATCACCTTCTTCTACGGGCAGAAGCATGCCACGCGTGAGATCGGCTTCGCAAGGTACTGGGCCGACAAGTTCGGCGTGCGTCACGAGGTCGTCGACCTGGGCAGCCTCACGCAACTCCTCCAGTCGTCGGCACTCGTCGACATCGGTCAGGAGGTGCCGGAGGGTCACTACGCCGCCGAGAACATGAAGGCGACGGTCGTCCCGAACCGCAACATGATCATGCTCTCCATCGCCACGGCCTACGCCGTCGACCAGAAGGCGGAGATGGTGGCGACCGGCGTGCACGGTGGTGACCACGACATCTATCCGGACTGCCGACCGAACTTCGTCAACGCCGCTGAGAAGGCCGCACAGCTCGGCAACGAAGGGTTCGCCAACGATCCCTTCTACTTCTACGCGCCGTACATCATGCAGCGCAAGGAGGACATCGCCCTCGACGGCGAGGCGCTCGGCGTCGACTGGACGGTCACCTGGTCCTGCTACAAGGGCGGCGAGCTGCACTGCGGCAAGTGCGGCACGTGCGTCGAGCGCAAGGAAGCCTTCGAGCTCGCCAAGGTCAAGGACCCGACCGACTACGAGGACCGTCGCGTCGACATCCCGGGCCTGGGGGTGTCGGTCAAGAAGGGCCTCCTGGATGGCTAAACACGTCATCGAGGTCTGGCGTGCACCGGGGGCTATCGTCGGCGTAGCAGTGAACCGGGCAGCCCGCTGGGAGACCGTCTGGGAAGATAGCAGCGACTTCGCTACCCTGGACTACTTCAAGCAGTGCAAGCAGAACTTCGAAAAGGTCCGGTGGACCTGGAAGGAAAAGATCGAACCGTGAGTGTCGAAGAGGATTGGACCCACCCCGTGGCGCACGCCAACGACGAGACGTCGAAAGACCACACGCACAGGTTCAGCGACCCGATCCAGAAGACGGTCGCCGATCTGCGTTCGGAGCTCAGCCGGCTACTGTGCGTCATCGGTGTGCTGACCGAACGCCTGCAGGCCGTCGGCGACGGCGCGGACCCGGAGAAGGGACACGAGCACGTGGTCGAGCTCTACGACGAAGAGCTCATTCGTGTCAGCACACGGAACCTGAAGATGGAAACGGACCCGGTGCGACGCTGCATCCGGCTGAAGGTGGAGGACTGATGCACGGGCAGGCGTTGATCAGTATCAAGCACAACTTCGAGACGGCTCACCGCCTGCCCTTCCTCGAAGGAAAGTGCACCAGTATCCACGGGCACTCGTGGTGGGCAGACGTTCAGCTGCAGCGCTACGACGTGGACCAGGGCATGGACGAGAACGGCATCAGCGTCGACTACAGCACGGTGAAGAAGATCGTTCGCAACTTCATCGACGAGTTCCTGGACCACGGAACGATGCTCGGCAAGGACGACTCGCTGCTGCAGGTCTTCCTCGACGACGGCTGCAAGGTCTTCGTGTTCGGCGAGCCTGAAGACCTTCAGGGCAATGCCATCTTCTGGCCCGAGATGCCCTGGCCGACGGTCGAAGCAGTGGCAGCGATGCTGGTGGAAGAACTCCAGCAGACCTTCGACGAAGTGTACAAGGAGTCGAAGACCAGGGTCTGGGTGGAGAAGGTAACGGTGAGCGAAGGACCTGTCAACAGTGCGACGTGGGTCCAGTCGCTCGGCAAGGAGGAACAGTGAGGCTGTCCGAGATCTACACCAGCGTGCAGGGTGAAGGCCCTGGCGCTGGAAGCATGACGCAGTTCATTCGGTTCGCAGGGTGCAACTTGCGTTGCCCGGGATGGCCCTGTGACACGCAGCACGCCATCGACCCGGAGAAGTACCGGCACGAGTGGAAGAATCTCCAGCCCCAGCAGATCATGGATCTCGTCCAGCCCTACCCGCGGCGTGTGGTGTTTACCGGAGGTGAGCCCTTCCTGCAGCCGGACGAAGAGACTCGTGAACTCTTCCAGCTCCTGTTGCGCGAGGGCTACACGGTCGAGGTCTTCACCAATGGGACTCTACGCTTCCCTGGCTGGGTCGGAAACGAACGCGTACGAGTGATCATGGACTGGAAGCTTCAGGGCTCAGGCGAGGATCCGTACAACCCGAACAGGATCGGCAACATCCGCCTCCTGAAGCAGAAGGATGCGATCAAGTTCGTCATCGCTAACGTGAAGGACTTCGACGAGGCTATCGAGCTCTGGAACGAGCACATCTTCCACCCAGGTTCTCCTGTGCAGGTGTACTACGGTGTCGCCTGGGGAAAGCTCGAGACGGCGGAACTGGTCGACTGGGTCATGACGAATCGCCTGGACTGGAAGCTCAACGTCCAGGTGCACAACTACATCTGGGACCGCGACAAGAGGGGCATCTGATGGAGTTCGTCGGACCGCCGCATGGTCAGCTGCGGCACGGTAGCCACCCACTGGACAAGATCGAGAGGCAGGGAACATTGTTCGATCCCGAGACCAAGGGTATCGCCCAGGACAGTGTCAAGGAACAGTTCCCACTGTACCAGGATCCCTACCCGATGGGCGGCTCCTACGAAGAGGACCCGATCGACAAGCTCGACCTCCTCGCCCACCACGCCGGTCAGATCCTGGACATCGTCGCCAAGGGCTGGCGTGACCAGGGACACATGAGGGAGACCCCACTCAGGTACGCCCAGCAGATCCGGGACCTCACGCAGCGTGAAGAGTTCAAGTTCACGACGTTCGAGGCGACGTCGGACGAGATGATCATCCTCGGTCCGATTCCGTTCTACACGCTCTGTGCCCATCACGTGATCCCGTTCTACGGCCAGGCCTTCATCGGCTACGTACCCAACGAACTGATCGCCGGCCTGAGCAAGTTCGGCCGCCTCGTCAAGTGGGCGGCGAAGGGTCTGTGGGTGCAGGAGGAGCTGACGAGCTTCATCGCCGCAGAGCTCCAAAGTCGTCTCAATCCCCGAGGTGTCGCAGTCATCCTCGAAGGAGAACACCTCTGCATGGCGATGCGGGGTGTGGAGATGCCGGGGGTCGTTACGACGACGTCCTCGATGCGTGGCGTGTTCGGAGACCACACGCGCACTGCAAAGGCCGAGTTCATGCAGTTGATCGAAGGGAAGCGCAAGCATGGCTAAAGAACAGGTGCCCGCACACCTGCTGAACCAGCTCCAAAGGCAGTGCGTACACGACAGCAAGCGGTGGTTCCCGACGGCCATCCCGATCGACTCGCCCGAACAGGCCGATCAGATCAAGGCCCTCATGCATCACACCCTCTCGCTGTGCGGCGAAGCGGGTGAGGTCGCGAACATCGTCAAGAAGATCGACCGTGGTTCGCTCGACTTCGCGGCGGAGATCACCCAGCACGACCTGGCCGAGGAGCTCACGGACGTGTTCATCTACGTCCTCAACCTCGCCGGCATCCTCGGCATCGATCTCCTGGCGCAGTACATGGCGAAGCGAAACAAGAACATCGCACGCTTCGAGAAGAAGGTGAGCTGATGCCGGAATTCAACCTCGAACCGGAACACGAGACCCTCGCTGAGAAGGTCGCGAACTTCTCCGAAGAGTTCGACGCTCTGTGCCAGGAGCGTCACGACATGGGCGAGAAGAAGTACGGGCCCGGCAAGTTCCTCAACGTCGACACGATGGACGAGGCTCTGATGGAAATCATCGATCTCGCCAACTACGCCCGCTACACCTACGTCAAGGTCCGTCTGCTGCAGGATCGTATCCAGGCAGAGGAGGTGGCACGTGAACAGGGAAGCCCCGACGCCGGATGAGCCGAAGGACGAGTACAAGGAGAAGGCGGTCAACCGACTCACCCTCGGCTGCATGATCATCATCCTGCTCTTCTTCGTCAGTCTGGTGTCACTCGTCCTACTGACGGCCTTCGGAGTCATCCACCCCTTCGGCCTCGGAGAGGTCTGCCGGTGAAACTCGCACTCATCCCACCCTTCAGGCACATCAACGCCATCCGTCACACTGGCTACCAGATGGCTCTGCCCATCCACTGGAGCCACGAAGGCTCGGTCAAGGCCTTCAAGACGGCGCACAAGCGTGGCGACTACATCATCCTGGACAACGGTGTCGCCGAGGCCGAGATGGACCCTCTGGTCAAGACGCTCGGCTCCCAGGAAGTCCAGGACCGTGCCTACGAGATCTCCGCACACGAGATCGTCCTGCCCGACGTGATGGGTGACATGGAGGGTACCAAGAAGCTCGTCATGGAGGCCTTACCCTTCGTCGACACCCAAACGTTCAACTTCATGGGTGTCCTGCAGGGCCAGACCCTGGACGAGATCAAGGCGATGATCCACTTCTACCGGAACGAGACGCCGTTCGTCACCTGCCTGGGCATCCCTCGGCATCTGTTGACGACGCTGTCGAGTGAACGTGCTCGTGTGGAGGTGGCCTACTACATCCGCTCCACCGAAGGTCCCGGCGAGGAACCGATCGACATCCACCTGCTCGGTACGAACCCGAAGGTGGCCGACGAGCTCAGCGGCTACGGCCGGCACTTCCGTCAGCTGAACGTTCGAGGCGTGGACACCTCGATGCCCTTCCACGCCAGCATCCAGGGCATCACGCTGAGTAACGACATCACGGAGGTGGACAGGGTCGAACACTACTTCGGGACGAAGATCCCGACGACCAAGAGCAACCAGACCTGGCAGAACATCGTCGCCGTGAAGGAGTGGGTCAGGGGTGACCGCGGCTAGGGTTCTCGTAGCCCTGCTGTCATTGTTCGTGTTCGTCTCCACGGGACTGCTTTACCATTACTACGGAGTTTAGATGACTGAGCCGACTGTCGTTCGTAAGCACCCGGACGCCGAGTGTGAGAACTGCGACCTCTACGAGGATGGGGTCTTCGTTCCGTCGAAGGTTCCGGTGAACCTGGGCATGCCGAAGATCATGGCAGTCGGTGAAGCGCCCGGCCTTCAGGAGGCGGCTAAGGGAGAACCCTTCATCGGGCCCTCTGGTCGCCTCCTGAAGGTCGTTCTGGATCATCACCAGATCGACCCAAACGAGGTGTACCTCACCAATGCCTGCCTCTGCCGACCGAAATCGAACGCGACGCCTTCGCCTACTGCCATCGCTGCCTGCGGTAAGCGACTGGTCCGTGAAATCGAGGGCGCCGGAGTTGATGTTGTTCTGTCGCTTGGGAACACTCCAAGCCAGTATCTACTGGGAACCAAAAAGGGTATTCTGGCAACGCGTGTTGGTCCGCGCCGCCGAGCATACAGGACAGACGTCGAGATCGTTCCTACTGTCCACCCCGCGTACTGCCTTCGGAATGGAGACGCGTTCAAGGATCTTCTCCTCGACGTCGGCAAAATTAAACTGCCCCCCACCACCTGGACTCCGCCTGAATGGCGAACCGTTGATGATGAGGAGGGCGCTCTCCACGTCATTGCGCAGCTTATGGGGGAAGCTTTTCCGAAGCTAGTCATCGACATCGAGACCGGCATCGACAAGGACAAGGAGTTCGTTCACCCGAACCACTACCAGATGCTCTGCATCGGCATCTGCTACGCCAAAGGCAAGGTGGTTGTCTTCGGGGAAAACGCTTGCCAGTCGAAGCTGGTACTGGATGCCCTGAAGCAACTCTTCGCTTCCAAGTTTCTTATCGCACAGAACGGCAAGTTCGACTGTGAGGGACTGTACCCTCTTATCGGCAACGTCGACGTCCACGGCGACACGATGCTGGCTCACTACGTCACCGACGAACGTCGAGGAGGACACGACCTCGAGACACTGGGTGTGGAGCTTCTGGGGGCGCCTAGCTGGAAGGACGAGATCGCACCGTACCTGGGGGAGAACAAGAACTACGCGAACATTCCTCGACCGATCCTCTACAAGTACAACGCCTACGACGATGCAGTCACCTGGGACCTGTGGGAGCTCTTCGAGAAGGAACTCGACGCTCCTGTAAGTGATCCTGACAAAGCCATGGAGGGCTTCAAGACCCTCCGAGGGCTTCACGACTTCCTTGTTCGGGCTGGCAACCAGTTGAAGTTCGTCGAACTGAACGGTGTTGCCTTCGACAAGAAGTACAGCCTGGACCTGTCGGTAGAGTACACCGGCGAGCTGTCGGAGCTGGAAGAGAAGATCGACGCAGTTGTTGACAAGGACTACGACGTACGGGGTGGAGGTATCAACCCTCGGAGCCCCAAGCAGGTAAGGGAGTTCCTCAGTGATAAGAAGATTAGGGTCAAGGATACAAGTAAGGACACGCTGGAAAGGCTTCAACCGAAGTTTGCGCCGACGTCTCAAGTCGGTCAGTTTCTCACGCTCCTCCTCGATCATCGATACAAGACTAAGCGCCACGGTACATTCATCAAGGGACTTCGTAGCCGTACTTATCGAGGACGGGTTTACACGACGTACCTACTGCATGGAACTACAAGTGGAAGGCTGGCGAGCCGAAACCCTAACCTTCAGAATGTTGTCCGTGACAAGCGAATCCGCAACCAGTTCACAGTCACAAGAGAAGGGAACGTTCTCGGTCAAGCCGACTTCAAACAGGCAGAAGGGCGCGTAATCTGCACGGAGGCTAAAGACGAGTACCTGCAGAGGATCTTCTGCGACCCCGACCGAGACCTGTTCGACGAGCTCGGCAGGGACATCTACCACCACGAAGCGCCGTTTGACAAGGAAGAACGCATTCGTGTGAAAGCGTACTTCTACGGACTGGGCTACGGCCGTACTCACTACTCGATCGCTCGTGAGTACGAGATCCCTGTGCACGAAGCCGAAGAGGGCGTCCGCATCTTCAAGAGTCTCATCCCCGCAACTGTTGCCTGGCAGCAGGAGACACAGCAGCAGATCCTCGATGGTAAGGATCTCGTCACAGCCTTCGGACGTTCTCGGCGCTTCATGCTTATCACGAACGAGAACCGTGACGACGTCCTGAAGGAAGGATTGTCGTTCAAGCCACAGAGTACCGCCTCTGACATCTGCCTCAGCGCCTTCGTCCGTCTCCGTCCGATGCTCCGCGGCATCGCTTTCTTCCGCCTTCTCATTCACGACGCCCTCGTGTGGGAGTGCAAGGAAGAAGACAAGGAGATGGTGGCCCAGCTTGTCAGGCAGGTCATGCTCGAAGAGGCTGCCAAGTACACGACCTACGTCCCCTTCGAAGTGGACGTCACCTACGGAACCCGATGGGGTGAACTGTAATGGCCCGAGGAGCTGCAGCAGCAGTCGGCGACGAGCGGTGGAGCGCAAATGGCTACCACTACACGAAGACGGCTCGGGGGTGGATCCTGACCCACCGGATGCTGATGGAGGAGAAGCTGGGTCGTCCGCTTCTTGGCACCGAGCGTGTGGTGTTCAAGAACCGCAACAAGCGTGACATTCGGATCGACAACCTCGAGCTGGCGGAAGTCAAGACCGACCTGAAGAAGCTGAAGCAGAAGCTCGCTTCCATTCAGGACAAGATTCGGGAATACCAGGCGATGGAACAGGAGACTCTGGAGCAGATCGCCACGTTCGAGAACGAGAAACTCAACGTGGGTAGCTCCTAAGTCTATAACGTGTCTAACCTATCTAGACTCAACGTAGACTAATTTAGTCATAGCCCCACGTATAAGGAGTAGGGGCAAGATCCTCGCTAGTCTAACTAGAGTCTCTTCGCACAAACTATATCCGTCAGCACCGGTGAGAGCCGAAAGGAGACCACACGCCGTGATCTATGTGGTGGCGTTAAATATGGTGAGGTTCACTCATCTGTGCCACGCAGTCAACTTGCGTGGCGATGGTCGACACCCTGTGACTGGGGAGCAGGCGATGCAGTACATGCACCGTGCTGAGACGGCTCAGAGGATCGATCCGCGTACGGATAAGATCTACCTCAGCGAGGGGTGGACCGAACGAGCCGACTACTCCAACTTCATCGTCTGCGTCAAAGCCTTCCGAATCCTCGGAGGCGAAGTGGAAGGGGCAAACCTTGAACTCATTGGTCCTACGCAGCGGCGTGACGAGTATCCTGGCTCTCGACCCGGGAGGAACGACTGGCTACGCGTTGTGGCGGGCAAACCTGATCCTCAACCCCGACGGCGGCGAGGAATGGTTCGATGAGAAGTGGCACCAGGGTGAACTCGGTCCTGTGGCCCACCACGACGTCCTCTTCGACATGCTCGGTCGATTTCAAACGACGAACTATATCATCGTATGTGAATCGTTCGAGTACCGTCGCAACCCTCGTGATTCCCAGCGTGATAACATCGTGCTGGACTCTAAGGAGTACATCGGAGTCCTGAAGCTGTTCCAGATGCAGAGGATGCTCGCTCTGGAACAGTCAGGTGGAACGCAGCGTGTGGTGTTTCAGACGGCTTCCGAGGGGAAGGGGTTCTGGTTCAAGCAGAAGAACCCCGACAAGTTGAAGAAGATCGGGCTGTATCGACCTGGTAGCATGCACATCAACGACGCCACCGCGCACCTTCTGCACTACCGGACGTTCAAGATGGGCCATCGAGAGCTTCTGAACCGCCTGAAGTAACACAGACGGAAGCCCGCCACCCGGAGGATACGCGCCCCGCAGCGCAAGGTGGCGGGCTTCCTTATGCCCCGAGGAGGGGCGCTTGTGGTGATTGCGGGGATAGAATTACGTGATCGCGCGTTTCAGAGTCCCGGACGACAGCAGGTACTGCGGCGCCTTCGGCGGGACCACCCCCAATGCACCCAAGAAGGCCACGATGACCTGGATCCATTCCGCGGTGGTCACGCCGTCCGCGAGCAAGGTAACGAGCAAGGTGCCGGCTGCACCGAAGGCTGCGACGCCAAGCTTGGCGTACTTCGCAGCACCTCCCGTGAGGTTCGGTACCAAGTAGACACCGAACAGGGAGATGAACACCAGACCAGCGTTGGTCCACTCGAGGGCGCTGATGTAGTGGTCATCCCAGAAGCCGATGACGGCCATGATGAACGCCACGAAGAACGTGACGATGGGTTTGCCGACGGTCATTTCTTTCTCCTTACGCCTTCCCGCGGAACGGGAGGGAGATGCTGGCACGTGCCGAACCGTTGTTCCGGTACGTGAGGGTAACGAAGCGCGTTCCCGACTTGAGCACGAACTGACGGAAGTCGGTGCCCAGGATCTTGTCCTCTGCCAGGTCGGAACCGTCGCCCGCGCCGATGAAGTCACCCGAGTCGTTGCCGAACCAGAGCTTGTACTCGGTGTTGCCACCTTCACCGAAGTCGACCGAGACGATGTTGATCCACATCACGTCGACGATGGACGAGTTGCTGCCGGATTCGACAGAGAAGGGAAGACGAACCCAGCCTTCCTCGTCCTTGTCCTGGTAGAGTTGGGTGTTGGGCAGGCTGAGCACCTG
>Ga0207674_10000545_pt1 | contig 49406 bp, 40 predicted proteins | sample KBSCornC72_FD_184303 | JGI IMG/M metagenome (GOLD analysis project Ga0207674, IMG submission 184303) | Corn rhizosphere microbial communities from Kellogg Biological Station, Michigan, USA - KBS Corn C7-2 (SPAdes) (version 2) | ecosystem: Host-associated > Plants > Roots > Rhizosphere > Soil ... | reverse complement strand
CGCGACGGATTTCAGCATGGCATGTCCAAACCGGAGTTCCAGCGTCCGTTCAGAATTGGCTGCGCAGCGAATCGTGGACGCCTATCGCGGCCGCCTCGCGCATAGGCGACGTTGTTGTGTGGGACAGTGATGTGGACCGAACATAGCAGCGCCGTCGCGCGGCGTCACCATGCGAGCGAAAAAATCGATCGCAATCCGAATGCCGCGTCCCGCTCCTGCGGGCGTGATGGTAGCCGTTGAATGGAATCTCCGACAATGCCGGCAATGGTCGCGGCGTTTGATTCCGGGCTCAGCGAGAAGGACGATCGGGGACTGGCATCGATATTCAGCGCTTATACGATAACCGCGACGCTTTGGCTGCTGTTTGCGACCGCGGTAGGCATCGTTCTCGCCTACAAATTCGGCGCACCTGATTTCGGAGCGGGTGCCTGGTTGACGTTCGGACGGCTGCGTCCGATCCATACGAATGCAACGTTCTATGGCTGGGCTAGCATCGCGCTGGTGGGACTGGCGTACTACGTTGCGGCGCGCAGCTCACGCATTTCCCTGTACAGCGTGAAGCTCGCGTGGTTGGGGCTTGTGCTGTTCAACGTCGCTGCGGTGGCCGGTACGGTTGCGCTGGATCTTGGGTACAACGACGGCAACCTCGAATACCGGGAATGGCCGTGGCCGATCCGGCTCATTTTTCTGGCGGCGCTGGTCGTCACCGCCTGCAATCTGATCGGCACCGTGGCGCGACGCAGCACCGCAGGCATCTACCTTTCCAACTGGTACACGATTGGCGGCGTGCTGTGGACTTGCGTCATCGCGCTGGTGGCGATTCTTCCGTGGTACCAATACGGTCTCGGGCAGGTGTCGGTGTCCGGGTATTACATGCACAATGCGGTCGGCATGTGGTTTACGCCGCTCGCTCTCGGCATCTTCTACTACGCGTTGCCGAGGCTGCTCAGTCGCCCAATCTATTCCTACGCACTCGGGGTGCTCGCGTTCTGGACCAACCTCGTGTTCTACCCGATTATCGGCGCGCATCACTTCCTGTTCAGCCCGCTGCCATGGTGGCTGCAGACCACGGCAATCGTGTTCAGCGTCGCAATGCTCGTGCCGGTGTGGGGCGGGAGTGCGAATTTCCTGCTGACCATGCGCGGGCGCGTGCGCGATCTCGCCAATTCCTATCCACTCATGTTCATCCTGGTCGCCGTGATCGGTTATCTGGTGGGCTCGACGCAGGGCACGGTGGAAGCGTTTCGCTCATTGCAGGAGGTCTGGCATCTGACCAACTTCACGGTCGGCCACTCGCACTTGACCATGTACGGCTTCGTCACGTTCGGGATCTGGGGTGGCGTTTATGCGCTACTGCCGTTCGCCACAGGCAAAGCGCCCGGTCGGTTGGGATTGATGCTGCACTTCTGGATGGCTGTCGTCGGTAGTTTTATCTACGTGATCTCGCTGTCGATTGGCGGCACGATTCAGGGAATCAACTGGAAAAGCGGCTTGCCTTTCATCCAGTCGGTCGTCGACATGCAGGCGTACCACGTATGGCGTGGCGTGGGTGGCTCGCTGATGTTCACGAGTCACATCGTGTTTGCCTGGAATGTCTGGCGCATGACCTATGGTCGCACCGCGAAGGCCATACCGCTTGCTACGCTGCCGACCGGTGCGACCGCTGCATGAACAAGCTCGTCCTGATCGCGGGCGGTTCCACGCTGGTTTACACGGTCCTGGCGGTGGTAATGGGCGTGTTGCCCGGCATAACGCTATCGGGAACGGCACCGGGTCCCGGTGTCGTGCCGCTGACCGCGCTGCAAGCCGAAGGTCGCGACGTGTATGTTGCAAACGGCTGCAGCTACTGCCATACGCAGCAGGTCCGCCCGTTGCCACAGGACAAGATATATGGCCGCCCCTCAGCGCCAGGAGACTTCGCGTACCAGACGCCGGAGCTGCTTGGCTCGGAGCGCACCGGGCCGGACTTGACCAATATCGGCGTGCGCCAGACAAGCGCTGTCTGGCACTACATTCATCTCTACAATCCGCGTGCTGTCGTGCCGGAATCGATAATGCCGGCCTTCGATTGGATGTTCCAGGTCGTCGACCATGCGCCGCCTGGCGTAACGCCGATCGCATTGCCAAAGGCGTATGCGCCGGCGGACGGTGTGGTGGTGCCATCGCACGAGGCGCAGGCGCTGCTCGCATATCTGCTGTCGCTGAAGCAGCCTCCATTACCTGGCGATGCCGGAGAGAACGGCAGCGCCATGCCGGCCAAGGCTACGCCTCGCGAGGGCGCGAGCAGCGCCGCCAACGCTGGGGTGGCCGTTTCGACTGCAGCAGCAGGATCTGCGGCCCTGGCCGCTGGCAGTGCCAACGATGACGCGGTCAAGGGGCAGGCGCTGTTCACGGCCAACTGCGCCGCCTGTCACCAAGCAACCGGTGAGGGCCTTCCCGGAGCATTTCCTCCCCTGAAAGGCAATGCAGCGGTCAATGACGCCAATGCGACAACGCACATCCGCGTCGTGCTGCATGGGCTGCAGGGTGCCGATGTCGACGGCGTCGTCTACTCCAGTCCGATGCCGCCATTCGCCGGCTCGCTCACTGATGTAGATATCGCGGCCATCATCAATTACGAGCGCCGCTCGTGGGGCAACCACGGGCCGCCGGTAACGCCGCAACAAGTGGCGGCCGAACGTGCGAAGGGCAAATGAGATTGGGGAATGTCGTGCATGATCATGTGATCGGGCCGGTTCTTGGAGTGGCAGTCATCGTCGCTATGGCGGGTGCCGTAACGGTCGCCTGCTTCGTGGCCATGATCCGGATGCTGCTCCGCCCTGGCGAAGCGGACCATCATCATCCAAAATATGAGGTTCTGCGTGACGACGGCTGAATCGGTCGCAGGCGATCGCAAACCGCGTGTTCGCGTGTTTCTCGACGATGATCCACGCCCCATCGTCGACCGGGAACTGCCAACGGACGTGGTCCTCGATACGCGCGGCATGGAGGACGGATCGCATCGGCTGACGATACGTGCTCAAGACCAGAGCGGCCGGGAGGGCATCGAGGAGATTCCATTTCAGGTCAGGAACGGTCCGGGCATCATCATTTCCGGCCTAGACCCCCACGCGACGCGGCGTGGCAACGTGCGCTTCACCGTGGACGCCTTCAGTGCCGACGATCCATTCGACCCACGCCGGGCAGAGGCCCGCGCGTTGATTCCCGTGTGGGTGTGGGTGCTGTCGCTGTTCGTCGTGGCTTGGGCCGTCTGGTATGCGGCCCGCATGTGGGATGTGCCGGCCGAATTATCGCAAACGCCCACCTACAGCGATCGACCTGCGACGCCGGCGGAAGGGAAGAGTCGGTAGAAATACGAATACGAGGGCGCGAGCCGTTGAGCTTCACAGACGCGCAAGCGCCGCCTTGACGCGATCCGGTGTGTACGGCGCAGTGCGCATACGCGCGCCCGTTGCATCGAATATCGCATTCGCAAGCGCCGACGGCACCACTGCGCAGATCGGTTCGCCGGCGCCCCATGCCGGCTGGTCCGGACGATCAATGAGCGCGATCTCGATCTTTGGCACGGCATCGAAGGCGAGGATTGGGTAGCTCGCCCAGTCGACGCTCGTGACACGCGATGCGTCCCACTTCACCTCCTCGATCAGCGTGCGCGACAGCGTTTGAATGATCCCGCCTTCGATTTGCGCCCTTACGCCATCGGGATTGATCACGAGACCACAATCGTGCCCGATCACGAAGCGGGTCGCGCGCACGTGGCCATCCTTTCGATTCACCTCGACTTCGCACACGGCCGAAACGTAGGTTCGCGCGTTGTCATAGAAAACGTACGCGAAGCCGCGTCCGCTAACCACGTCGCCGGTGCCCGCGTCCTTGTTGGGTGAGGGTCGTGCCTGCCAGCCGGCGGCCTTCACACAGGTCGTAATGCAGTGTGCACCGCGATCGTCCTTAAGGTGCTTGAGACGAAAGGCCACCGGATCCGCACCCGCGGCCGCGGCCAACTCGTCCATGAAGCATTCGTTGGCGTACGTGTTCTGCATGCGTCCCGGGCTGCGCAGCCAAGACGGCCGAAAAGGCGTGCTCGCAACCCTGTGCACGGTCGACAGTACGTTGGGGAATCTGTACGGTGGCTTGGCGTCGCTTTCCATCGTCCCGGCATTCATGTTGTCGGACGCCTGGACGGCGACGTCACCCTGCACGAGATCTTGTGCCAGCAACGGCACGTCGACGGTGCCCCCGATGCGGAACGGCAGCCAAGCGGCGAAATTCCAGGCGAGGACGTTGCCATCTGCATCCAAGGCGCCTTCGAGGTCGGCGACATACGGCGGCGCTTTCGGGTCCCAACCGTGTTCGTCCTGTCGCGTCCATTGCACCCGCACCGGGCGGCCAATGGCCTGCGACAGCACCACGGCATCGGCGGTGGCGTCCTCGTGACCGTTGCGACCGTAGCAACCAGCACCCTCGAGATAGATAATGCGCACCTGCTCGGGATGCATGCCCAGCATCTTTGCGATCTGGCGCTGCGTCCAATGTGTGCTCTGCGAGGCCGACCAGATCAGCACGCGATCGTGCCGGACATCGGCGATCGAGCAGGATGGACCGATCGATCCGTGCGTTTGCACCGGGTATTCGTAAGTGGCTTTGAGGCGTTTCGCCGCGCTGTCGAGTGCGCTGGCAGCGTCACCTTCCTTCATCGGCGTGATGGTCTGTTCGACCCGCGTCTTCTTCACGCTCGCATAAACCTGATCCATCGCCGGTAGTCCGGACCAGTCCGACCACTTGCATCGGATCGCCTCCATCGCTTTGATCGCGCCCCATTCGGTCGCGGCGACCACGCCCACGAAGTTGCCTTTGACGACCGTTGCAACGAAGCCGGATATCTTCTGCGCCGCGACGTCGTCGACCGATTCGAGCTTGGCCTGCATTGCAGCCGGGCGCACGACGCGTCCGTGCAGCATGCCCCTGACCTCGAAGTCGTGCATATAGATGAACTCGCCGGTCACCTTGCCTGGAATATCGACACGTGCGATCGGCTTGCCGACGATCCTGAACGCGTCCGGCTTTTTCAATTCCACCTTCTCGTCGAACGGCACCTCGAGCGCGTGCCTCTTGGTCAAGCTCGCGTACGTAATGTGCTTGCCAGCGCCAGAGATCACGCCATTCTCGATCTCGAGGTTACTGGACGCTGCGCTGAGCTCCTTCGACGCGAGAGCCAGCAGCGCCCGTTTTGCACATGCCGCAGCTTTGCGCAACTGCAGTCCTGCCACCTGAATCGTGAGGCTGCCCCAGGTGGGCCCTTGATCCGGTGTGAGCAACGTATCGCCCTGAATGATGCTAACCGCGGTGAACGGTACGTCGAGCTCATCGGCCACCATTTGCGTCAATGCGGTCTCAACGCCCGTGCCAAGCTCCACATGACCGCTATACACCGTCACGCGGCCGTTGCCGTCGATTGCGAGCCACGCGTCTACGGATTTGAAGTCCCTGGGCACAAACGGCATCGAATGCCCCATCGCCTCTGCAATCGAGTCAGCAAGGCTGAAGCCCACCACCAGCGCGCCACCGGTCTTGAGGAACTGCCTGCGCGTTACCGCGAACGCGGCGCCCATGTCAGGACTCCCGCGCGGCGCGCATGACGGCGTCGATGATGCGTGGGTGAGTCCCGCAGCGACACAGGTTGCCAGCCAGCGCACGCCGGACCTCGCCTTCACTGGGCCGCGGATTCCGATCCAGAAAGGCCTTGGCGGTCATGATCATGCCATTGATACAGTAGCCGCACTGCGCAGCCTGTGCATCGATGAACGCTTTCTGGATCCTGTGCGGTCGGCGACTGGATCCCAGCCCCTCGAGCGTCGTTACCGCTTTGCGGCCAACGCTGGAGAGGGGGGTAATGCATGAGCGCGCCGCCTTGCCATCGATGATCACGGTGCACGCGCCGCACTGGCCGAGGCCGCAGCCGAAGCGGGGGCCTCTGAGATTGAGGTCGTTGCGCAGGACATAGAGCAGCGGCATGTCGGGTTCGGCCGTTACCTGCCGGCCATTGCCGTTGACTTGCAGTGTGAAGGTTTTCATCGTCTCAGCGCCCTTTATGTAAACCGCGGCGCCGGTATCCTGGCGCAACATGCGTTGCTTCAAGTGTGGTCGGCGGCGGTATGGCGCGACCATCAGGAATCCTCGATGATTCGTGTAGGGAGAGCTGGGCAGCACGCAAACCGCGCGATGGGCCAGTCGAGCTTGTGAGCCGTGCCGAACCGTGCAATTGATCAGCTGAAGACCCCGGTACGCGACTTTTTGCAGCATTCAACTACGACAGGGGGGGATGATCGTCATCGCCAGAGACAACATCTTCCGGCCTAGGCGCTCGTTTGCGTCCGCGATTAGATGGAGCATTCGCCGCTCGCCGCAGCTCAACGGTCCGGGCGGTCCCGCGACTGCGCGGGCAGGGATAGTCGTCAAGCACGGCACACGCCATCTCTGGTCGACGTGCCGGCGGCCTGAATGCACGCCTCGGTATGACGAATTCGTTGCGACGCACGGCTTAGAAACATTGGGTGTGCCGGGTTTGACTGGACGCGAAACATTGACGAGGTAAACGCTTGGTTGGCGTGACTGAATATGTGACGTTCATTGTTACGCTTACAGCGGTTGTGGACGCCTTTCTCGCGGTTCCGTTCTTCCTGGCGTTCACGAGGATTCGTGGGGCCACCGAGCGCCGACGGCCCGCGCGCGTGGTGACGCTTACCGTCTTCTTGGTGCTTGCGAAAGCGACGTTCATAGGTGAAGCGCTACTGACCCTGATCGGAGCCAGCTTGCCGGCATTTCGGGTGGCTGGTGGGCTGGGTATTGCTGCTGATGGCGCTCGCGATCTTGAACGCGCAGGCGAGTGGCCGTCGCCAGTCCGAGGCGGAGATATATGAGTTCGAGACAGGTGACGTTAGCGGTATCGTTCCGCTGACGGTGCCTTTGCTAGCGCGACCGGGGCCATCAGCACCGTGATCATTGCCGGCGAGCACGGCCGAGTTGCGCACCATCTCGCGCTGATCCGGTGCATTGCGGTTGTGTGCCTGGTCTCAACGGTCGCGCGCACGAAAGCACACGCAATCGCTGCCCGGATAAGCATAACCGGACTCAACATCGCAACCCGAATCCTCGGGCTGCTCCTTGCCGCGATGGCGATGCAGACGACCGGTGAAGGTCTGAAGGAGCTTCTGCCTGGACTGGCTTGATCGAACGAGGGGATCCGGTTCGCCGCCTACGACAGTGCATGTTGGATGAGCCGCGGGACTTCTTGCGCCGGGCGCTGTCGTGTCAACGGGTGAGATCAGCGCAGGATCAATGCAGCATCCGCATCTTCCGGCTGGCGACGTACGGATCCAACCGCGCCAGCAGCCAGTGAGCAGCGCGCTGCCGTAGCTTCTGTAACCACGTTCGTGCGGCGATGGTCGCGGCTTGGCTGTACAGCAGGTCGATTTCGAACATCTCGCGTGCCTGCGACGCGAGCAGCGGGACGGGCAGGCGCAGCAGTAGCTCGTAGTTGATGACACGGCTGCGAACATCGAGGTTGGCTGACCCGATATACACGACATCGTCGATCACGAGTAGCTTGCCATGCATCATCTGCGGCAGATACTCGAAGAACTGGATGGCGGTGGTGCCCATGCGGGCTATCGCATGCCGGGCGGCAAGCTGGGCCAAGGCCACGTCGCTACGCGCGGGCAGCAGAACCCGCACCTCACCACGGCGTGCCACGTTGGCCAGCAAACGACCGAGCTCGCGCGAGGGAAGAAAGTACGCAGCATGGATCGTCGCGTTGGAAGCCGTGCGCAAGTCGTCGTGTAGCTGTCGCCGAAGCTCATCGGTGCCGGAGCCTGGCCCTGCGAGCAGGAGCGCCGGAAGCGACGTATCGCCCGTTACCGTCGATCGTCCCAAGGCGAAGTGACGCAAGTTCGAAGGCCCAAACGGCGCCAGAGCCCACATGCGCTCGAAGCTCCGGGACAGTGCATCGACGGTTGGTCCTTGCAGCTCCAGCGCGAAATCCCGCCAACCCCGGACCACGCCATCGCCGTCGTATTCATCAGCGAGGTTGAGGCCCCCCACAATCGCCGTCGCGCCGTCCGTCAGGACGACCTTGCGATGGTTCCGAAAGGTCAGGCGAAACAGTCGCATCGGGTTAAACCAGCGCAATTGCCCCCCGCACGCTTCAAGTTCGCTCCAATAGCCGCGAGCGACTTCGTCGGAGCCGAAGGCGTCGAGCAGCACTTGAACGCGTACGCCGCGCAACCGGGCCGCGATCAATGCAATGCGAACACGATCGAGCACGGCTCCCCGTTTGCAGATATAGAACTCGATCGCAACGCTGTACTGCGCCCCGTCGATGTGGCGCACCATGGTATCGAAGGCGGCGGCGCCGGTCGCCAACCATCGAAAGACGTGCCCGTCCGCCGACACCGGGGCGAACGCCTTCCGAGGCACCTGGCTCGTTATCCCAGTCGAGGGTCCGTTCACCATCGAAATCGAAGCAGACGCGAACACGGGCCTCCCATGCTTCACAGCGCAAGCGATACGACGACTGTGGCGCCCCCTGGCACTTCATCGACATCAAAGCCGAGCCGCCGCGCGAGCGCGATCATGCCCGTGTTCGACGGATCTACCAGCCCGTAAAGCAACCTCACACGGGTTCGCGACAAAACGCGATGGCCTTCTGAAGCAGGATTCGGCCGAGCCTTTGTCGCTGGAGGTCCGATCGCACGGCGATGGCGAACTCGGCGCGCGCGCCATCTATATCCTCGTGTACCCGTACTTCGCCGGCGATTTTGCAGCTTCCAGTGGCTGCCCGCATTATCGCGACAAAGGTCGCCTCTCTTTCGTGATGGACCCTCGTCATGCGATGGACCTGGGAATGCGGCACTTCATTGACGCGACTGCCGAAGCGGAAACGCAGGTCGTCGGGCTTGAGCCGCGCGATAAACTCCTGGTGCAGCGGCGCGTCGTCGGCCCGCATGGGTCTCAGCAGGACGTCCATCCCATCTAGGTTGATCAGCTCATCCATGGGTCTTCGCGCGACACGACGGGCGAACAGCGCGCCGCATCAACAGTCTCGCGAGCTTCATATTATCCTGAGGATGGCCTGCGTAGCTGTCATTAGGCGTTACAAAGCTCCGGATCAGGCTACCGTCTGAAAGGGTCCACTATTAAAAGCGCGTTCGGGCGTGGCGGCATGCGGCAGCGCATGCTGCTGCTTTCACCCAGGCGCTAATCACACAAATATCGCAGACTGCGGTGTGCAGTCGTCACCACTCCGCGGATCAGCAGCTTTGTCGCTGGCTGCTCCTGAGTTACGACCGGCTGTGGTCGAACGACCTAGCGATGACGCAGGAGCTGATTGCCAACACGCTCGGCGTACGTCGCACCGGTGTGACCGAGGCAGCAGGTAAACTGCACCGCGATGGCCTGGTCGACTATCACCGCGGCCACATCACGGTTTTAGACCGGGCGAAACTGGAAGAGCGTGTATGCGAGTGCTATGCGGTGGTCAGGGCCGAATACGACCGGCTGCTCGGTTAATGACGCCCGGCGGCTGGCGCGCCGGGCGACGCGTGTCCACCGGGCGGAGGACGCAAAAGGCCCGCAGCGCGGTCTGAGCCGCGGGTCGGTGGTTGGAAAGCCCAAGCGTCCTGTCGCATAGGCATTGCATCTGCAGCAATTCGATCTTCGTTACGATGCCGTCGCGCCAATGTCAATGTCGTCGAACACGAGACCGACATTACCCTTGGCGTCCTCCCCATAAACGCTCGATCGCGCGCTGATCAGCGAAAGCTTGTCTTGTGCGGCGACCCTAAGCAAGCCTTAGAAACAGTGATGTTCCGAACGGTCCTCTTATGAGGAAGTCTGCGTTCGTATATCTTTGGGTAGGCGAATCGCTGAGCGCGCAGTTTTGCATTGGCCAGGAGGGCGATTTTGCGGCGGTTGCGCCTCTTCAAGGAGATGGGCATGAATCGTGGAGCTGCAATTGAACAAGTCTTGATCGGGGCAATGCTCGTGATGGTCGCTGTGTCGCTATTTGCCATCGCCTCGGGATATGACTTCCTCGGCTTAACGCTGTTCATGGCGGTTGCGATTGCGGTCCGGTTGCTCGCAGCAGAGCACGCCCGACGCTCGCGGCACACGGCTACACCAACAGCGCGAAACAGCTGCGCGCCGATGGCCTCACGTAGGGGCGGCTCGCGTAGTCGTATGATTTGGTGCGAGTCGCGATCATTACTCACAGGCCTTGCTTGATTGAAGCGGTGGACGTGCTGCTGCGGTGAGCAATGTTGAACCGCTTGCCGCGATCCGCTAATCGTGCGGCAGCGGTGCGTTGCCGCCGCAGTTGTCTGCCTGTTGAGCCCTGACACCCTTTGGCGGAACCGCTTCAACATGCGGTGGCGTCCCCCCGCGGCCGGAATGCGTGAAACGGTGGTGCGCCGCCACGCACGCTGCATGGCGGTCCGAACCGTGCTAATCGGCATGATTCTTTTCGGAACCCAACCCCTTTGTGGCCGAGTCGCGCGAACTATTGCGTCGCCTGTCACATGGCCGCAGTCAAATCTGGTATAGCGGACCGACTGCCGAGGATCGGGTCGGGCGGAATTTCGATGCCGCGGGTCCTCTGGCGGTAGCGAGGTTCGATGCGCTGAAGGTTACGCGGGCCGTAGATTTTTATGTATGGGGACCAACGGCATTCACGCGCGCGCTCTGCACCGACCTCGCCAACCGGAGCGTCCCCGAGCACGCGAATCCATATCGAAACGTTCGGCTCGGGGGAACGCCGCACGGCGGGCATCGTCGAGTCGCATTATCGACTGGTGCATTCATCTGCCGGGGCCTCGGGCAGCGGAACCGCTCGTGTCGGTCACGCGCAGCAATCTCGCGATTCGCTGGCATCCGAAGTATGAAAGCCTGCTGGAGCTTGCCGAAGCCTGCGACGTTCTCGTCAGATGGTCGTGCCACGATCCGCTCGAACCGCCCCGCCGACGGCAGCCTCCTCATCTGCTGCTCGCGACCACGGAGCGACGTGATCATCGATCTCTGAGTGGCCCCATTCGAGTCGAGAATGCCTGACCTCCGTTGTCGAGACTTGCCGATAGTCCCGTTGCCGGCATCCCTGTAGGCTCAAGCCCGCAGTCGACCGTCACGCCTGGCCGATTCGGCAAAACACACTTTTAGGCGAAGTGCACGACGGTCCATTGATTTGTCACTACGGAGATTCTCATGAAGAACAAGCGACCTGTACGTCCGCGCACGGCGTCCATGCCGTTCGCGCCATTTTTGCCAGGAACGATAGCCGCTCCGGCGTTGCGCCCTGTCAGGGTTCCGGTTACCCAGCATGATCAGGAAAAGGCGTTGTCGGACGGCCAAATCATCCGCCGCAAGAAGTAATGCTGCAGGGCGACGATGCGGCGGTGGGCGCCAGGAATGGATCTTTGGTGGCGTAGAAAACGAGCCGTCAACATGCGAGCCACACGCACGTTGGGTGGGAAGCGTTAAGGAATGGGAAGGGGCCAGGTCGACTTCGGAAACGGCGCGTTCAGGAGCGCGTATTCGTTCAAGTCGCGCTTCGAGGACGGCAAGGGCACCAATCCCGAAGAACTGCTCGGCGCGGCCTCATGCGAGCTGCTTCGCAATGGCAATGTCGCTCGTATTGGGCGGTGCAGGATTCGAACCCGAGTACATCGATGCGACCGCCCATGTCACGATCCTACCCCAGCACGGTGGCTTCAGGATCACGAACAGTCATCTGGTCTGCGAGGCTGCGGTGCCTGGTGTGGATGCGGCTACGTTCGCGAGGCATGCCGAGGCCGCCAAAGCGGGCTGCCCGGTGTCGCAGGCGCTCGGGGGTACCACGATCACCCTGGACGCCAAGCTCGTGCGATAGAGCAGGGCATGCAACAGCGCATCGATTACGAGCAATTGTCGCCCAATGCGTACAACAGGATGCTGGCTCTCGAAGCTTACGCTCGCAGCTCGGGAATTGAGCATCCGCTGCTCGAGCTGGTCAAGACGAGGGTATCTCAGATCAACGGTTGCGCGTCTGCCTTGACCTGCACACTCAGGACGCGCGGGCGGGCGGCGCAGCGGAGCAGCGATTACACGTCTCGCGGCGTGGCGCGAAGCGTCGTTCTATTCCGAGCGCGAGCGGGGCGCGCTTGCCTGGGCGGAAGCGCTCATGGAAATCTCGGTCAACGGCGTCACGGACGCGCTTTATGCGGAAGTGCGGCGGCACTTCGATGAAAAGGCCCTGGTTGATTTGACGCTCGCGATCGTCGCGATCAACGGCTGGAATCGACTCGTAGTCGCGTTCCGATCGCAGGCAGGAACGTACGTGCCGAAGGGCCGGAGGTCGGGGCCGGGTGACGCGCGAGTGCGTTACGGTTTCTCTCCGATCGAAGTCGGCAGCTCCGGGTGCCTGCTCCACTCGTCAAAGGAGCCGGTGTACAGAGAGACGCGCGGGTAGCCGAGTAGAGTCAGCGTGAAGTAGGTGGCGGCGGAGCGGACGCCGGTCGAGCAGTAGGGAATGATGGTCTTGTCGGGAGTAACGCCGGCGCCTTCGTACATGGCGCGAAGGTCCAGGCCAGACTTCCAGACTCTGGGCTTGGTCGCGACCGCGTTGTCGATGAACGGGATGTTGATCGCGCCGGGGATGTGTCCCTTGGCATATTCCGCCGGTGTACGGGCATCGATCAGGACCACGTTCGGATCCTCGAGGACCGATTTCACGTCGTCGAGGGTGGCGAGGGCGTCAGCGCTGGGGGGACTCTTGTATGCTTGGGTGCGACGGTGATTCGTGAATGTTCCCTTTTCGATCTTGCCACGGGCATTCATCCACGCAACGAGTCCACCGTTCAGGATGCGCTTGTCCCGATGCCCGAGGCGATCCAGGATCCACCAAAGGCGAGCGGCGTAGAGCGTTCCGTCATCGTAGATGACGACGGTATCGGACTGCGAGATGCCCAGACGGGAAAGCTTTTGCTCGATGTCCGCCTGCCAACGCGTGATTGACGAAGCCGACGTGTCGGCCAGGCCGAGCGCTGGCCAGTCAATCTGCGCCGCGCCGGGAATGTGACCGCTCTTGAATTCCGAGCTTCCCATAAGAGCGATCACCTTGACGTTCGGATCGTTCAAGTGCGCCTGCAGCCAAATCGCGTCGACGAGCCACTCGGCGTGGGCATAATTGCTCGCGGCGAGCGCAGTAGTCCGAGGCGGCCGTGGCGCCTCGGCGGTCCGATCGGTGACCGTAGCAGCGCACATCGAATTCGGCGCGGCACAAAGCTCGAGCACGAACAGAATGAGAATGAAGTTACAGTTGGTAATGCGCATCATGACTCCTTCCGTCGCAGGGGCGATCCACTTCACGGTCATGCCGAGTTTCTTACGCCGACAACTCGGTATCGAACTCGGGGTCCTGACTGCCATTTCCCAGGACTAGGCGGCTCGAAGAAGCCGGCTCAGCCATGAGGACCAGCGACGCAAATCGCCTTGGGCACGACGGCAGCAACTATCATAACGGTTCATTTTCCATAAACAAACGGACCATGAATGTGCCCTGCTTGTCGCCGTTGCATGTTGCGACGCGATTGTTCTAGTCCCCTATTGGCCGGTTCATTGGCTGGCAAAGGGTGCAGTTCTTTCGGTTGCCTCCACTACTCCCTACTGTAAGAGACCAAAATGGCGGAAGCCGCGCAACCCAAGAACGAACCCGAAGAGTCCCCACTGTCGCCCTGGTGGATACGATCGGTGCTGATCGTGATGGTGGCAGGCTTCGCTGGGCTCGTAGCGATCACCGAACTCGCATACCGCAATGCGCCACCCATACCGGGGCGCGTGCTGGATACCAATGGGGCCGTCGTGTTCAGCGGCGACGACATCAGCGATGGCCAAGCACTGTTCCTGCAGCACGGGTTGATGGATAACGGCACCATCTGGGGGCATGGTGCGTATCTCGGCCCCGATTATTCTGCCGAAGCGTTGCACCGCATTGGTGAAGAGACCGCTACGGCATTGGCTCAGCAGCAATATGGCAAGCCTGTTTCCGACTTAGCACCGACTCAAGCGGCGGCGATACGCGCCGAAGTGGCGGTGACCCTAAAGCTCAACCGCTACGACGTCGCCAGCAACACACTGCAGCTGACCGCGCCGGAAGCGGTGGCCTATCGACAGCAAGTCGGCTACTGGAGAGATTACTTCCACGACCCGGCCAAAAACGGCGGCCTCAAGGCCGACCTTATTACCGATCCTGCCGAGTTGCACCAGCTCACCGCGTTTATCGTTTGGGCGGCATGGGCCTCGGTCGCAGACCGTCCGGGCGCCGATTACTCCTATACCAATAATTTCCCCTACGATCCCGATGTTGGCAACGTGCCGGTTCCTGGCGCGTTGCTGTGGAGCGCGCTCAGTCTGGGCGTTTTGCTCGGTGGCATAGCAGTGGTGCTGCTGGCATTCGGCAAGTTCGATTATTTGGGCTGGGTCACGCGCGGTCACCATGTGCACCCGCAAGTAATTCCCGGAAACGCAAGTCCTGGCCAGCGCGCGCTGGTCAAGTTCTTTGTCGTGGTATCGCTGCTGTTTCTGATGCAGACGCTGGTGGGTGGCGGGGTCGCACACTACCGTGCCGATCCGCGCAGCTTTTACGGCTTCCAACTGGAAGCAATTTTCCCCAGCAACCTGCTTCGCATCTGGCATTTGCAAACCGCAATCTTTTGGATCGCAACCGCCTATGTTGCCGCCGCCTTGTTCCTTGGACGTTCGCTGCGGACGAACGAGCCGCGTTGGATGGTGACTGCAATTCATCTGCTCTTCGCCGCGTTTGCATTGGTCATCGGCGCCAGCTTGCTCAGCGAATGGGTCGGCATGTCCTCTCTGCTCGGTGACGACTGGTTCTGGTTCGGCAACCAAGGCTGGGAATACCTGGAAATCGGTCGCTTCTGGCAGTACCTGTTGGTGATCGGGTTGTTGGCGTGGTTCGCGATGTTGTGGTCGTTGGCATGGCCAGGCGAGGTCGTCAATCGGCAGGCCCGCCCGCTGGCACGGGTGTTCCTGTATGCGTCGTTGGCGATCCCGGTGTTCTATGTACCCGCACTCCTCTTCGGCGCCAAAACCAATTACACGGTGGTCGACACGTGGCGCTTCTGGATCATTCATCTCTGGGTGGAGGGTTTCTTCGAATTCTTCGCCACAACGATTGTTGCGCTGACCTTTTTCCAGCTAGGTCTGACGCGGCTGAACACTGCGCTACGAGTGATCTATCTGGATGCGATTCTGTACTTTGTCGGTGGCGTCATCGGCACCGGCCACCACTGGTATTTCACCGGCCATTCCCAATTCAACATGGCGATGTCAGCGATGTTCTCGGTGCTGGAGGTCGTGCCACTGACCTTGCTGACTCTCGATGCTTGGGATTTTGTGCGTACCACTCGGGGTAACTGCGACATCTGCGGCGAGCCTGTTGCGGTGCCGCACAAGTGGACGTTCTACTTTTTGATGGCAGTCGGCTTCTGGAATTTCGTCGGCGCCGGCGTGTTTGGTTTCCTGATCAATTTGCCAATCATCAGCTACTACGAAGTCGGCACCATACTGACACCCAATCACGCGCATGCGGCGCTGATGGGCGTTTTCGGAATGCTGGCAATCGCGCTGATGGTATTCGTGCTGCGCCAGACCTCCAATGATGTTCGCTGGAAGAGCATGGAAAAATACATCATGGTGGGCTTCTGGGGCACCAACATCGGATTGTTGATGATGGTGGCGCTGAGCCTTTTCCCGGGTGGCGTGCTGCAAGTCTGGGACGTCGTCCAGCACGGCTATTGGCATGCCAGGAGCCTGGCCTACATCGGGACCGACACCGCGCATACGATCGAATGGCTGCGCCTGCCCGGCGATCTAGTGTTCATTATTTTCGGTGCGGCCCCCCTGACAGTGGCCGCGATCAAGGCCTATGTCGGCGTACGCATGCGATCGATTGAAGAGGGTGTACTCAAGCGTAGCAGCGCCTGACCGGTAGGACCATTGAGTAAGTATTCCCCACTGCGATGATCACCGCCCACACGGTGAGAATCCAGATCATGAATGCGGTGACGTGTTCAAGGGTTTCAGCTGTCTCTCCTCTAGAACCAATCGTAGCGTCCGAGTCTGGATTGGCAAAGGCCAATGAGCGAGATGCATGCCAGTTTTGCCCTGTTGCCTGCGCCGGCGAAATCATCCCGTGAGAATCGCGTAAATCAGTCCGGCTCAGTGGCGCGCGGTACGGAAGCGATGCAGGGTCCGCCGTGGCGCAACTTGGTGATAATAATGGCGCTTTTGACTCAAAAATCCGGGTACGAACCGGGAGGTCACTGATTTGAACGTGCTGTACGAGCACGTTAATCAGCGGCTTGCAGAGACGCGAGGGCCGTTGTCTTCTCCCTTGGCTTGCGTCGAGCATTTGCGGAGGTCGCTTCGCGGCTCAGTGCGGGACGCCACGATGCGGATACGTCGGATCTCGTGCAGCACTGCGGGGAACTGGCTGACGTCTTAACCGCTGCGGTTGCTCAGCTCGAGCCGGGTCCGGAGGCCGACGCGATGCGTCAGCTCGCAGCAAGTATGGCGGCCGACGCGGCGTTGTTCGAGCGCGAATATCGCCGACGCGACGTGCACTAGCGATCGTCAGCTCAGCGCTCAGCGCACTGCCATGTACGCAGCCATCGCGTGCGGCTCGGCTCCCGCAGCGCGTCATTTTCTTTGCTGATTTGCAGGATGGATCACGCGAAGGATCGCCGAAGCGCGCAAGCAAGAAACGATACGTCCGCGGTTCGGTACAGCGCGTGGTTAGACGTCTGGTTCATAGGTGTTCAGCTGCGACCCAAAGCCCGTCGAGTCCGACTTGCCGGAACCATGCCTCGAATTGTGCCCGGTACCCTTCGAGCGGTTGCGGCAAAGGCCTGCGTGGATCTCGACTCAGTGAATACGCCATGCCTTCTCTCCACCACTCAGGCTTGAGCAGCCGCGCTCGAAGCCAACCCAGGCGCTCATTCTGAAGATGATGAATGAGCTCATGACGGATCAAATATGGACGCCAGGCACGATGGCTAATTGCGATGCCGAAGGTCCCGACGTCGTAGGCAAGCGCTTCCGCAAAGCCGAACTTGGCAGAGCAGGCAGCCGTGGCGCAGAACACGGCGCGGGGGGCCGAATGTAATTCGCCTACCGAGGCCTGAACGGCGTTCAGCGCATCGCGATAGAGCCTCTTTGCCTCAGCACGCCTCGAAGCGTCATCGATGCACACCCATTCATCACACGCCAGTCCCTCGAGCTGAGGCGCGAGAACGCGCAGTGGCTTCACCAACGCCCAGGCAGCGATCGGAGCAGCGAGGAGTAGCGCGCCAACGACGAGTCGCTTGGGCAGGTGCATATTTTGTAACGCCTAACGATTAAGTTAACGCGCGCGGCGGACGAGCGCTCGCCAGAAAGAGGAATCGAGCTGCGCGCAGTATGCCGCGACTACCCAGGCACGCAGCGCGACGTCTATTCGACGTCCGTCATAGTTTCGATGAACAAAGGGCACCGAGCCCTAATACCAAATGCGCGTCGCAAGCAATTAGCAAGAATTGAGGAACCGACAGGTTTTTGCAAGCTTTCTAGCGCACCGATTCGTCGAATTGACTTACAGTCACTGTGACGCGAGAACGCTAGCGTATTGAAATTACACCGCAAAAAAAACGGCGCGGATCATGCTTGCCGGCGCCATCGCACGAGTAGCCGAACGATGGTTTGTCTATAAAAGGAGGCAAGACATGGTCATGTTCGTCATGCGCGTCGGATGCTCTGTCCTGGCGTTGGGGGCTTGCCTGGCCTATGCCAATCCCTCCCTGCCCAATCTGCAGAACCTCAACTTTCTGCAATACACGGGGCAGGCGCCGAAGGGCAGCTTCAACGCCGTTAACCCGGTCGGATGGACCGGAGGAAACGGTCTGATATTCATCGACAAGCCGGGAACGTCCACCTCCGATCCCGCGACGGCGTGCGGTCCGACCTATCTCAGCACCTGGGGATGCCCGAGCACGCTGGCGATCCCAGGCGGATACAACGAGGTGGAAGCGGATGGCAACCCCGGGTTTGAGAGTGGATTCAACTATCTTGTTACTGGGCTGACGCCAGGTACGACCTACAGCCTCACGTTCTATCAGGCGGCGAGCCAGCAAGGACCGCTCAGTGGCGCATTCTCCGGCGATACGACGGAGCAGTGGATCGTCTCGCTCGGTCTCTCGGGCTTGACGTTCTGCAACGGCTGCGGCCCGTTCGACCCGACGTTCGGCAGCAATCAGAGCACCTATTCAAACCCCGATCCCAATGCCTCGGTCGTGGCGACGCCGCTGATGCATACGCCCTCTCACGGCCTGACCGACTGGAATTTCGTGTCGGTCAATCTGACAGCGGACGCGACGAGCGATCTGCTGAGCTTCTTGGCGTGGGGCGATGACGGAACCACGGCCAATCTGCCGCCGATGGTCTTTCTCGCCGGCGTGAACTCGCAACCCGGGCTCAACGGTGTCCCGGAGCCTGGCACGCTGTTCCTGCTCGGCGCGGCTGCGCTCATCGGCCTCGGTGCCATGTCCATGCGTCGCCGCAAAGGCGGTCGAGCTACGCCCGCTTAGGATCGGATGTCGATCGCGGGGCCGCAACGCCCCCGCGATCGACATGTCCTGTATTCCCCTCGACCCGGGACGTTTGCTGCTGCGTTGATCGACTCGCACCATCTCCTGCCGGGTCTAACGAGCATTGCACGGCAGTGCGCGTGGCTGCTGCTACTCGCGATCGTGTTCGTGCCGCTCGAGCGCCTGTTTGCGCTACATCCGCGCAAGTTCTTCTGCAAGCCGCTCGGACAAGACGTCGGCTACTACTTCATTAGCAGTCTGGTGCCTAGTCTCCTGCTCGCTCTACCACTGTCGATGGTGGCGGTCGGCGCGCACGCGTTGGTTCCTTACCGGATGCAGGCGGCCGTCGCGGCATGGCCCCTCTGGCAGCGGATCGTCGTTGGATTCTTCGTGGGCGAGATCGGCTTCTACTGGGGCCATCGATGGGTGCACCAGATCTCGTTCCTGTGGCGCTTCCATTCAGTCCATCACAGCGCCAAGCACGTGTATTTCCTTACGAGTGCGCGTGCACATCCCGTTGACAACGTGTTCATCCGCCTTTGCGGATTGGTGCCCGCGTACGTTTTCGGCGTTGCGAGTCCGTTGACGCCCAGTGGCAATCTGGTCCCGATCATGATCGTCATCGTCGCCACTATGTGGGGCTTCTTCATCCATTCGAACGTGCGCTGGCGGCTGGGGCCGCTGGAATGGTTGATTGCCACGCCCGGCTTCCATCATTGGCACCACACGCTCGGAGGCGAGCGCGACCGCAATTTCGCCTCGATGCTGCCGCTGATGGATTGGATGTTCGGGACATTGCATCTGCCTCGGAACCAATGGCCGGCGGCATACGGCATAGAGGCGACGCTTCCGCCTTCACTGGCTGGTCAATTGATGTATCCATTGCTGCCGCAGCGAGCCGATGCGGCGACATCCACGTGTGAAGTGCCCGGCACCGCAACCGATGACGCTGCCAAGTTACCTGGCACGGTCAACGGACTGCTGCCGCGCACCGTCTCGAAGTAACCGCATTTCGTGTGGCCCTAGGGCCGGATGGCAGGCGGTTCAGTCTGGTAAAGAGGCGATGCCGTGCGGCCCAAGCGTCGCATGTGTCACGACATATTCGAGCCCTGGATCGAGATTCGTATGCGCGATGCCAGCGCGCTGAAGGCTCCCGAAGATCTCGATAGTGCGCAACTTGTTACGGCCAATGCGAAGGGACTCGCGCTGTTCGGACTCCTTGTGCCGTGCGACACCTTCGGCAGCGTCCGACAGCGGGTGTTAGAGCGCGACGACGGCCGATGGCGTGCAGGACTATTCCATGTCATCAACAAAATAGCGCGTGGCCACGCGTTCTACCCAGTGCAAGCAGTTTTCGAAGGGTGCGACGGGCGCATCTGTCGACCGGTGTTGCTGGCCGTCGACCGCGCCGGGCCGCTCGGCCCGATCGAAACATTTCATATCAGCTTCGCGGAGGAGGTGAGCTCGCCGGATACAGCGGCAATGCCGCGAAACCTCGCGGTGCTGGCCAGCCTGCTTCGTTTTACCTTCCGTTTCCGATGGGAGGTGCTCGAGCAATTCGCCAGGCCTGATCTGAACGCAACGGACGTCGAGCATTGCGACATCAGTCTGAAGAGGATTCAAACCGATTGGTATTCGCGCGGCACCATCAGCGAGGACGAAATGGCGAGCGTGTTCACGCCCGTGCAGGCCGTTCGACTGCGCAACATGACGGAGACGTGGCGCACGCTTCGTAAGCCGGATTTCACCGGCGAACTGGACCGGGCGCTGGAAGACCGCGACGGCCGGCGCGTGGGCGTGCTATTGCGACGGTTCCTCCCCATGAATCAAGAGTTTCTCGAGATGGCCGCTGATCGCTTCGCCGAACTGATCGGCAACGCCACTCGCCCGCACATCGGCGCACGAACGCGCCACTAGTTCGGATCAAGGTCCGTCCGGCGTCGGGCAGTGTCGGCCTGCGTTGACGCGGTCACGAGGTGCCCTGATTCAAAGTGTAGATCGCAATGGCCAGCCCAAGCGTTCGACAGACGGCGTAATTCTGGGGGACGTCGCAACTGGACCCCGCCCGCCTGATGCTCCAACGTCGGCAATCGCTCGGGACGCTCCGCACGCCGATCGGCAGCTTAGTCAAGGTCCGAGACCGCAATGAGCTCGGCGCCCTGCAGGCGACGATGAATCAGGCTCTTCTCGACGCTCAAGAAACGGTCCATGATCTGCAAGGGTGAGACCGAGCTCAAGCAACGTCGAAGAAACGCCGTGATAGGGCCGTGTCCGTAAGACCTCGCGATGCTGCCAGCGACGCCAGCGTGTGCCGCACGCCCCCAGAGCTGCCGCCACGTTGTTCACAAGTTGAGTTTGACTGATTACGTCGGGAGGGACCCATGCCGGCTTCGGGCAACAGGCGCACCTTTCTGAGATACGCGTTCGGTTTGACCGGCTCTGGCATGGGTTTGTCACTACTGGGAGCATGCTCGACGCCTCGAACGTATCCAGGGGAGTCAGACGAAGCATGCGCGGAAGAGCCGGAGGATCCACTCGACATAGGGTTGTCACTGTCCGGAGGCGGTTATCGAGCGATGCTTTTCAACCTCGGAAGCCTTTGGCGGCTCAACGATTTCGGTCTGTTACGGCGCCTCGACATGATCGCAAGTGTATCGGGGGGCTCCATCGTCAATGGGCTACTCGCGACCCGCTGGCGCGACCTGCAATTCGTGCAGGGCGGCTTGGGCTGGCAGGCCATCAACTTCCAGGGCGAAATCGTCGAACCCATCAGGGCATTCGCACGAGAGACAATTGACGTGCCGTCGGTGCTGGAACGTCTCGTGTTGGGCTCGGCGTCGAATCAGATCGCGCGTCAGTACGACGACCATTTGTACAAGGGCCGACGGCTACAGCAGGACGTTCCGGAGTTCGACAAGGGAAGCGCACCGCGCTTCCTTTTCTACTCCACCAATCTTCAGACGGGCTCCAGCGTGCGCATCGAGCGCAAGCGCCTCGCTGACTATCGGGTAGGGGAGATCCAGAACCCCGACCTTCCCGTCTCATTGGTGGTTGCCGCCTCGAGTGCGTTTCCCCCTTTTCTCTCCCCGGTGAAGCTTACGTTCGACGAGAGTCAGTGGGTCGACCGCTGCGGCGCCTATCTATATCCGTACCCTGAGTTTAGACGCGAGGTGCTGCTGACGGACGGCGGCGTCTACGACAACATGGCCACCGAGGTCATCTGGGATCGTTGCAACACCGTGCTGGTGTCAGATGCCGGTGCGCCGCTCGACGCGACACCGAGCCCTTCCACGCTTTGGATTTCACAACTCAGAAGGATTCTCGACATCGAGGCGGAGCAGACTCGCGCACTACGCCGCCGCGAACTTGTTGCGCAATTCACGAAACACAAGCAGGGGCATTCCGATGCTCGAAGTGACCGAGGGGGCACCTACTGGGGAATCAAGACGCGCATCGATCAGTACCAGGTGCCCGGCGCGCTGGCTCGGGACAGCACAGTCACGCACGATTTGCGCGACATCCCGACTCGGCTGGGCGGTTTTTCGGAGCAGCAGCAGGGGCAACTGATCAACTGGGGATACGCGCTTACGGACGCTGCCATCCGTCGTTGGGTCTACGAAGACGCACCTCGCGCCGCAGGATTGCCGTTACCCGCCTTTCCGTTGTAACGCATCTTCGCGTTTGGAAAGAGGCCTTTGTAGAACAGCCAAGACTACACCCTGACGTGACAGCTTGAAGTACGCATGCCGGTCGAACGAAGGCAGTACATTGCGACCCGCACGTCAAGCGGCGCGACGATCGTCGTTCAACGTGGCGAGAGCAGATCGACAATCTCGGCGACGTCGTCGACCCGCTCGAGATCGGCCAGGAGTTCCAACGCGTGTTTCACACGCGCCGCCGGTGGCGGTTGGACCGCAGACGCGATGCAATCGCGAAATTTGCCTTCGAGCACTTCGCGGCTCACCGGATGATCCGGATCACCGGGCGAGCCGTGCGCCTGGTCGCGCAAGACACGCCCGTCGCGCATGGTGATTTCCACGACAGGCCGCGCCAGCGCCGAATAGCCGCCGACCGGAAGCGTGGCGAAGGGATCCGCGCGATAGGTAAAGCGATCGGCGAGCGCGAGCACGGCGGGGTCGCGCAGCGATTCCTCGGTGTAATCCTGTAACGTCACGTTGCCACGGAGCAGCATTACCGCGCCGGTGAACGGGATGCTGAACTTGGCGTCGATGGCGAGCTTCGGACGTCGCTTGAGTTCTAGCGGCTCGCACAACAGCTGCGTGCCGCCCGTACCGCCGATGATGGTTACGGCCTGGACGTCGAACGGGTCGATGGAATGCGTGTTGCGCAGCGACTGGAGCGCGGCATTCGGGGAACGTGTGTAACCGCAGGACGGCCAGATCTTGAACCCGTGCACACCGGTCAGCGGAAACGCACGTCCAAGATCGCCCAACATCGCATCCCAGTCGGGCTCGGTGCGGATGTAGGTCTTGAAGAGGCCGTAGCGGCCTTCGATGACCTCGCGCGATCCGACGATGCCTCGCTGTGTCAAATCGGTGGCGACAAGGGAGGCCTGTCCGGAGAATCCCGCCTGCATCGAGCGCAGATGCGTCGCGGCACCGACCGCCATCTGACGACTTCCGGCCATCTGCGAGAAGGCGATGCCGAATGCGTTCTCGATGTCGTCCGCGCTCATGCCAAGAAGACTTGCGGCCGTGGCGGTTCCCGACAGGTAGCCGAACAGCTGCGTGGGAAACCAGCCTTGCGCGATGGTCCAGTCCGGTTGCTTGACGGCCTGGTTGAGGCGCGTGTGCACATCCGTCCCCACGGCGAGTGCCGTGATGAACGCCTTACCCGTCACGGGCCGGTGCTGTTCGGCAATCGCGAGCGCGACCGGGATTGTGGCGATGCTCACATGTCCGCCGGCTCCCACGTCGTCGTAGTCGGCCATGTGGCCCAGGCTGCCGTTGAGAAACGCGGCGAGCGGAGGAGAGGTGCGTCCACCGAAGCCGAGCATGGACGCGATCGGCGCACCACCCAGCGCATCGACATGCTCGCGCAGCATGCGTGCCTCGGGCGCGATGCCGCTCGCCGCCACGGTCACGCCGAGCGTGTCGAGGACGCAATCGCCGAGGAGTTGTGTCAGTGTCGGCGGAAGGTCTTCGTAGCGCACTCGCGCGACGTGCTCGGCAATGCGCCGCGTCGCGCTCGGCACGTTCATTCGCTGCGGATGCCGAAGCGCTTCACCAGCGCGCTCCACTTGTCGATCTGGGTTGCAAGGAACGACTTGAACTCGGCCGGCGTACTGCCCATCGGCTCGGCGCCATCGCTTCGCAGCACATCGACCACGGCGGGCGCGTGCATCGCGGTGCGCGCCGCGGCGCTCATGCGGTTCACGATCGGCTCGGGCGTTCCGGCAGGCGCGAGGATGGCGTACCACGTCGTGGCCGAGTAGCCCGGGACACCCGACTCCGCGACGGTCGGCACCGAGGGCAATGCTGCAGAGCGCTTCGCTCCCGACACCGCGAGCGCGCGAAGCTGTCCCTGGTGGACGAACGGCGACGACGAAAGCACGCTCGCGAACAGGAAGTCGATGTGCCCGCCGATGACGTCGGTGAGCGCGGGACCGGCACCCTTGTACGGCACGTGAGTGAACTCGTGCCTCGACAACTGCGAGAGCAGGGCGCCGGCCAAGTGGCCCGAACTGCCGTTGCCCCCCGAGCCGTAGGTGAGCGCACCGTGCTTCGCGTCGGCGAGCTTCAGAAGCTCGTCGACGTTGTGCGCGGAGAAGTCCGGACGCACGACGAGCAGGAACGGCGCTTCGGCGAGCAGGCTCACCGGCGCCAGGTCCTTCTTCGGATCGAACGGCAGGTTCGACAGCGACGGATTGATGGAATAGCTGCTGGAGACGACGAGCATGGTGTAGCCGTCGGGCTTGCTCTTGGCCACAAAATCCGCGGCGATCGATCCCGAGTTGCCCGTGCGATTCTCGACGATCACGGGCTCGCCGAGGATCTCGCCGATCTGCCTGGCAACGAGTCGTGCGACGACATCGGTGGAGCCGCCGGGCGCCTGGCCCACTTCGAATCGAATCGAGTGCTCCGGATAGTCGGCCGCGGCGACCCCGGGTAGCCCCAGGGCGACCGCGATGCTCAGTGCACAAGCGAAGTTGCGCGCGCTCATGTGCGCACCGGGGGCTCTGTGCGCGCTTGCTGCTCGCGCAAGTACCGTTCGCGTGCGAATTCCGGAAGCCCGCCGACACGATAGATCTGCTCGATGAGCGGCGGGAATTTTCGCAGCGCAACGCTCGCGCCGCTCGTGGCATTGGTGACGCGTGCCGCGGGATAGTCGATGACGAGCGTTTCGCCGTCTTCCACGATCGACGTGACACCGGGCGCTAGAAAAATCGGGATCGCGCGATCAACGCTGTTGCGCAGGAACAGGCGCGCCACCGACTCGACGACGATTGCCGCGATGCCGACCTCCCGAAGGACGAGGCCGGGCCGACTCGATCCGCACCCGAAGTTGCGACCCGCCACGAGGATGTCTCCCGGCCTCACCTCGCTCGCGAATTCCGGCCGGTACGCCTCCATCGTATGGAGCTTGAGCTCGTCCATCGTGGGATACCGGTAGTAAGGATTGATGGCGTCGGTTTCCACGGAATCCCCGAACTTCCACACGCGGCCGCGCAGCACCGTGTTGATCTCAAATCCCATCGAATACCTTCCTCGGATCGGCAATCTCGCCGGCGACCGCGGCGGCCGCGACCGTGAGTGGACCGGCGAGATAGATGTCCGCATTCATGCTGCCCTTGCGACCCTTGAAGTTGCGCGTGGTCGAGGTGATGCAGACCTCGCGATCGGACAGGAATCCGACGCGCGGCTGGCAGATGCCGCAACCCGGCGTGATGACCTGCACGCCGGCTTCGAGCAGCGTCTCGATCAGGCCTTCCTTCACGCAGCGCAGGTATACCGCTTGCGAGGCCGGCGACACGAGGAAGCGCACGCCTTTGGCGACCTTGCGCCCCTTCAGCATTCGCGCCGCGATCTCGATGTCCTCGAACCGGCCGTTCGCGCACGAGCCGATCTGCGCCTGATTGATGCGCTGGCCGACCACTTCGTCGACGTCGCACACATTCCCGAATTGATGCGGCCGCGCGACGACGAAGGGCAATTCGTCGACGTCGACGCTGATCTCCCGTTCGTAATGCGCGTCCGCATCGGCGGCGACCGGTGTGTAGGACTTGTCCGTGCGCGGAGCGAGAAATTCGCGCGTGGCGTCATCGCATGCGAAGAACGCCAGCTTGGCGCCGACCTCGACCCCGTGCGCGGACAGGCACATGCGGCTGTCGATCGAAACCTGCGAGGCGAACGACCCGGTGTACTCGATCGCCATGCTGCCGGCGAAGTCGTCGCCGTAGCGTCCGGCGAGATACAGGATGATGTCCTTGGCGATTGGATAGTTGCGGGGCTGTCCGTTCAGCACCACGCGAACCGACGCCGGCACCTGGAACCACAATTCGCCGAACAGCAGGGCGTAGAACATGTCGGCGCGCGTGATGCCCGTTCCTCCGACGTTCAGCGCGCCGTACGACACCGTGTGCGAATCGTTGCCGACGACCAGCTCACCGGGGCGCATCAGGCCGTAGTCGGCCATCATCTGGTGCGCGATGCCCGGCTCGGAGTCGTGGAAACAGCGAATGCCCAGGCGCTCGACCTCCTTGCGGATGAGCGCGTTCTCGTCGGCCTGTTTCTGCGACAGCGTAGGCTGGTGATGATCCAGCAGCACGTACACGCGCTCCGGATCCCACACGCGCGGCATGCCGTCCGGGAATCCGGCCTGCGCGGCCATCTCGTGCATCGGCTCGGCGGCGTGGTAGTGCACCATCGCGCCGTCGATGCGCGCCTCGAGAACATCGCCGGCCCGGACTTCATCGCCGGACAAGTTGTGCGCCGAGAACAGCTTCTCGGCCATCGTCAGGCCCATGTCATGCCTCCGCGGCCGTCTCGACGTATTCGGGGAACAGCAATTTCATTCGCTCCTTCTGCGCATGCAGGATGTGGAGCTGCGCCGCGGCTTCCGCCGTGGCGGGATCGCGCTTCTCGATCGCGGCAAACAGCGCGGCGTGCTCGCGTGCCGCCTGCTTCGCGCGATGCGGCAGTCGCATCTGGCTCGGTCCGAGCAGCCACATCGAATCGTTCACCGCGTTGAGGCTCTTGGTGAGGTAGCGGTTGTGCGCGCCGTGGTGGATCGCGTTGTGGAACCGCCGATTGTGCGCCACCAGCGCGTCGGCATCGTTGATCTGCAGCTCGAGGCGCACGAGCTCGCCGAGCTCGACGATCTCGAGCTGGGTCGCATTGCGCGCGCAAAGCCCCGCCGCAGTGACCTCCAGGAGCTCGCGCATCGCGTACAGCTCCATGACCGCCTGCCGGCTGAGAGACGCGACGACGAGCCCTACGCGAGGCTCGATCTCGAGCATGCCTTCGGTCTCCAGGCGACGCAGCGCCTCGCGCACGGGCGTGCGGCTGATGCCGAGCCATTCGCCAATCTCGACTTCCATCACACGCTCGCCGGGCTTCAGCGTTCCGCTGCGGATTGCCGTGCGGATCGCCTGGTAGGCGCTTTCATTGCGCGAGCCATGGGCGTGCCGTCGCGGCGCCGGCTGCTTGCCGAGTTTGCGTTGTGCGGACATGACCGTCATGCGTGCTGCACCCGATGTTTTGCAGTCGATGCATCAGGGTGTGGCGCTGTGACCACGACTTCGTTGCCGTCGACCCCGAAGTAGTGCGGCATGCCGTCGGACGCCCATTCCATGTAGCGAACCGCGTCGTCGAAGCGCGGATCGCCCGCACGCAGCACTTCCGGGCGAAGGTCCCGGTCGATCATTACCGGAAGGAAGCCGACGCGCTCGATGCCGCGCCGACCCATCGACAGGCGTGCGATCAGGCTGCGCTTGGCGTCGACGCCGTAGGGCAGATGCGGATAGTCCGGATCGAGCTCGACGCGGTAGCGATGCTGGAATATGTGACGCCGCTCCGCAGACGCGGACGGCGCCGACATGATGAAATTGCTGAGGCTGTAGAAGCACGCCTTGTCATCGATTACCTCGATTGCCTTCGGGACGTGCGCGTGATGGCCCACGATCACGTCGGCGCCCGCCGCAATCACGGCTCGTGCGACCGCCGGCTGGTAGTCCGCGATGAGACGCGGAATGAAGTGAAGGCCCCAGTGCAGCGATACCACGACGACGTCGGCGCGCGTGCGTGCCGCGCGGATGTCATCGAGCAGCCCGGCGAGATCCTCGGCAAACGGCTCGGTGATCACGCGCGGTGGCATCCCGGCCTGATATTCGGCGGTTTCGTACCGCGTGTGCACGCGAAGGGGCGCCACGCCCGGACGGTGTGCCGTCGCCTCATAGCCGTCGCGGAGCACCGAGCAGCGCGCGAGGAATGCAACGCGCACGCCGTGGCGCTCGAGCACGGCCGGTGTGCGCGCGGCATCGAGGTCGATGCCTGCGCCGACTGTTGCGATGCCGCGTGATTGCAACGTTGCGATGGAGTCGAGAAGGGCTTCGGCGCCCCAGTCCATGGCGTGGTTGCTTGCCACGGACACGACATCGAAGGCGCACTCCGAGAACACGTCCGCCATCGCGGGGTCGACCCGGCTGTGCCGTTCGCCGGACCGCGCAGGCTCGGTGCCGCGGTTCGAATAGACCCGCTCGCATTGAGCAAACCGCAGGTCGGCCTCTGCCAGCGTCGATTTGACGCGCAGCGCATACCCGCCGGCGAGACGGTGAATCGGACCGACGTCCCCGCAAGCCAGCAGTACGACGGGCGGCATCACGCGGCTGTCGATGCCGGCATGCGCGACGTCGCCGCGTGCGACGCCGCTTGACTCCCGGCAATGCGTCCGAAGACGGAACCCGCCATCAGGCCCGTGCTGCCGGGATAGTTGAAGTAATACAGGCCGCCCACGAGCTCGCCCGCCGCGAAGAGGCCCGGAATTGGCGCATCGTCGATGTCCAGCACGCGCGTCGACGTGTCGATCTTCAGGCCGCCGAAGGTGAAGGTGATGCCGCAACCCACCGAATACGCCTCGTAGGGGGGCGCGCTGATCGTGTTCGCCCAGTTGCTCTTGTTCACCTCGAGCCCGACGGTACAGCGACCGTCCTTGACGTTGGGATCGAACGGGACCTCGGTGCGGACGGCAGCGTTGTACGCTTGCAGCGTCTCGATGAGCTGCCGGCCGTTGACGTCCTGGAGCCGATCGGCGAGCTCTTCGAACGTGTTGGCGACGATCTTGGTGGCGCCGCGCAGCTTGTACTCGTCACGCAGCAGGGGCTTCACCTGCTGGTCGAAGATCTGCCACGCGAAGCTGCCCGGTTGCTGCAGGACCACGCGACCGTACTTCGCATAAGTGTAGTTGCGGAAATCGGCGCCTTCGTCGACGAAGCGCCGGCCTTCGGCGTTCACCATGATGCCGAGCGGATAACTGTGTCGATAGCCGGCGTGCGGGTGGTCGACGTCGCCGAAGTCGGGGGCGTAACGCTCCCAGGCCACGGAGTGACAACCCGACCACTGGCCGTAGGATTGCGCACCGATGTCGAGTGCCATCTGGATGCCGTCGCCCGTGTTGTAGCGCGTCCCGCGCACCTTGGCCATGTCCCAGCCGGGCCCGAGGTAGCGCGTGCGCATCTCGCGATTGGCCTCGAAGCCCCCGCATGCGAGCACCACGGCCTTCGCGTGGAGGATCTGCTCAGCGCCACCGATGACCGCCCGAACCCCCGCAACGCCGTTCGCGTCGACGACCAGGTGGCGCGCATGCGCGCCGTAGCGCACCGCGATGCCCCTCTTGTCGGCGACCTTGTAGAGCGTGTCGACCAGGCCCCGGCCACCGCCGTTGGCGTAGATCACCACACCGCCGAAGAACTTGAAGCGGCCGCCCACGTTGTAGGCCTGCCGCCCGTAATTCGGGACGAAGCTCACGCCTCGTTCACGCATCCAGTGCACGGTGTCGGTGCTTCGCCGCACGATGATCTCGGCGAGATCCGGGTCGATGTAGTACTGCGTGATGCGGCCGAGATCGTCGAGATAATCCTCGGCGGTGTAGGTGCCGAAGTCGGTGCGTGCGATGTCGGTGTCGGACAGGTCCGGGACGATCCGCCGTATGTCCTCCGCGCCGTGGTGCACCATGCGGAAACCGCCGCCGGTGAACGCCGAGTTGCCGCCGCGTCGATCCTCGGGCGCGCGCTCGAGCACCAGCACGCGTGCGCCGCCTTCGCACGCTGCGAGCGCCGCGCAAAGGGCGGCGTTCCCGCCTCCTACCACGATCACGTCGAACGGCTCTGCGGACATCGAAACGGGATCTCCCTGCCGGTAGCGGGTCGCGCGCGCCGTGCACCACGCACGCCCCGCGGCCTGCCGCGCTCGCGACACGGACACGATAACACAGCCGCGCATTCCTATGTATACTTGTGCGCGCATCGAACGATCGGAGACGGGATGGCATCGGGAAGCGCCGAGCTGCGGCGGCTCATGCAGCGGAACGACCGCGTGCTCGCGGTCATGCATCCGCCGTCGGCCAGCCATGCGCGGCTGATGCAGGAGCTTGGATGCGAGGCGGGCTTCGTGGGCACGGGCGGCGTGGTCGGTTCCTACACCGGCCTCGCCGACGTCGGTGCGCTCACCATGATGGAATGCGTCCAGGTCGCCGGCTGGATCGCCCAGGCGGTCGGCTTTCCGATCATCATGGATGGCGACACGGGTCACGGCGGAATCATGGCCGTTCGGCGCATGGTGCGCGAGTGCATTCGCGCAGGTATTGCAGGTGTGCGCATCGACGACCAGCCGCTGGAGAGCAAGCGCCGCACACAATCGCAGGGCGTGGAGGTCGTCCCGCTCGCCTCGGCGCTGGCGCGTTACCGCGCGGCGGTCGAGATGCGTGACGAGCTCGATCCGGACTTCGTGATCATGGCGCAGTGTTACGCACGGGACGCCGTGGGAGGAACGCTGGAGGACGCGATCGCCCGCATGCAGGCTTATCGTCGTATCGCAGGCGTCGACTGGGTGCAGCTCGAATCGCCGCATTCCGTCGAAGAGGTTCGCGCCGCGCGCGCGGCGATCGAGGGTCCGTTCTCGTTCATGCAGGGCAAGATGCCGCGCCTTCTGGCCGAGCACGAGCTGCTCGCACTAGGCATCAATCTCGCCTGGTATCCCGGATTCACGCATCACGTCATGTGGGCCGCGCTGTCCGACTTCATGCGCGACTTTCACGAACACGGCATTGCGGCGTGGGAACGGTTCCAGGCATCGCGCGCGAGCCAGCCCTACGTCCAGCCTTCGGTCGGCGCAGCCGGCGAAGGGCAGGACCGGCTGCGCGAGCTGGAGTTGCGCTACGCACGCCTCGCCGGCGACGCCTGACATTGCCGCGATCGCAATTGGAACAACCTACCGGAGGAGCGATCATGCATCGTATGCGACCTTGCACACGCTGGCTGTCCGTCGTGCTGATGGCCATTGCGCTCGGAACAACCGCGGGCGCAAGCTGGGCGCAGGGCGAGGGCTATCCGACGCGACCCATCAAGATCCTGGTGGGATTCCAACCAGGCGGGGGCAGCGACGTGCTCGCGCGCCTCATCAGCGTCAAGCTCGGTGAGCGGCTCGGGCAGTCGGTGATCATCGAGAATCGCGCCGGCGCGGGCGGCACGATCGCCCTCGACATCGGGCTCAAGTCGCCGCCGGACGGCTACACCCTCATGATGGTATCGGGCTCGCAGCTCACCAACGCAGCGCTCTTCACCAAGACCGATTACGACGTCGAAACTGCGTTCTCGCCCATCGGACAGTTGACGACCGAGCCCTACATCCTGCTCGCCAAGCCGTCATTGCCCGCCAAGACCATGCGGGATCTGATCGCGCTCGCCAAGACGCAACCCGACCGCCTGACGTGCGGATCTTCCGGTACCGGCTCGTTCGCGCACCTCGGCATCGAATTGCTGAACAGCATGGCGGGCATCCACCTGCGGCACGTGCCGTACAAGGGATCCGGCCAGGCGCTGATCGATTTGCTGGGTGGACAGATCGACCTTACCTACGCAAGCGCCATTTCCGCGACGCCGCACGTGCGCAGCGGTGCTGCCCGCGCGCTCGCGGTCACGACGGCGCAGCGCTCACCGCTCTACCCGGACATTCCCACCATCGCAGAATCGGGTGTGCCCGGATACGACGTCGCGAGCTGGTACGGCCTCGTAGCGCCCAACGGCGTTCCCGCGCCGATCATCGATCGCTTGCATCGCGAGCTGGCCGACATCCTGAAGAGCCCAGATGCCACCGCGACGCTGGCGAAGAGCGGTGCCGAACCGGCGAGCAGCACGCCGGACGAGCTGCGGGATCGCATTCACGCTGAGATCACGCGCTGGCGCAAGGTCGTCCACGACGCCGGCATCAAGATCGAGTGATGCTCGTGCGGCGGCCGCATGCGATGGCGACGTCATATGCGGCTGTTGCGAACTTTCGAGACGTCGCGTCGCGCGCCATGGCATGTATCCCCATGGCGCCGGTCTGGCGGGCTCGCGCAAAGCGCGGACCCTTCTGATTCGCCAGAAGCATTCGTCCCGATGTCGTCTGCGGTCCACAATCCGGCTTCCCCTTCGCCGCCGCGCATCGTTGAGATATTCAACGCGTTCGCGCTGGTCGGCCTCACGAGCTTCGGTGGTGGCCTTTCGGGCCGCATGCTTCAGGACTTCGTGCAGCAGCGTCACTGGATCGGCGAGGACGACTTCTTCGAGGGTCTCGCCCTTGCTCAGGCGCTTCCGGGTGTCAATGTCACCAACCTGGCGATCTGGATCGGCTTCCGACTGCGCGGGTGGCAAGGCGCCGCCGCCGGGTTCACCGGGATCGTTATGCCAGCGGCGATGCTCATCGTCCTGCTCGGTGCACTGTTCACCGCGCTGATCCGTTTTCCAGTCACGCATGTCGCACTCGCAGGCGCTGCCGCGGTCGCGATCGGACTCACGCTGTCGATGGCGATCACTGCCGTGAAGCGGTTACGCAACAGCTTTTTTCGCTACGTCGTCATGGCGGCCACCTTCGCGACCGTGGCGCTGTTGAAGTGGCCCCTGGTCTGGGTCGTGCTCGTGGGCGGCGGCCTCAGCGTCGGCGTGGAGTACTGGCGCATGCGCAATACCACAACGGCTACGCCCGATTGATGGACGTGTTCGATCGTGCGCTGGCCCTGGCAGGCGTCTTCGGACCGCTGTCGTTCGCGACAATTGGAGGCGGCATCGCCATTGTCGCCGATGCGCAGCGCCAGATCGTCGACGTTCACCACTGGATGACGGCTGCGCAGTTCGTCGACAACTTCGCGATTTCGCGCGTCACGCCCGGCCCCGGGTCGCTCCTCGCCACGCTGATCGGCTGGCAGGTCGCGGGATTCTGCGGCGCGCTCGCCGCCACGATCGGGATATTCGGGCCGACGGCGTTCCTGATCTATGGCGTCGCGCACGTGTGGCGTCGGCACAAGGGCGCACGCTGGACGCGTGCATTGGAGACGGGACTGCGTCCCGTGGCTGCCGGAATGATCCTGGCGACCGTCTATGTGCTGATGAGCGGGCTCGACGGTGGCTGGTGGGCGCGCGCGATCGCGCTCGCCTCGACGGCCATCGTGATGTACACACGGGTCAATACGGTGCTGTTGATCGGCGCCGGCGCCGCGCTACTGGTTGTGATCCACGGCTTCTAGCGTCGGTGACGGTGGCTCTCTCGGCAGCCCTCGAGGTCATCAGCCGGTTGCGTTGCGTTCGTTCAGCGGAGCGGCAGCACGTCGGCGAGCATGGCCATGCGGCGCAGACCCTGACATGGTCCGCGCGATCTCATTTCCCGTGCGACAACGGGCCGCGAACAGCTCGCCAGCGCAAGACCGGGTGGGGCAACGATCGCGGTAGCCGAGCCCGCGCCACTCGGGAAAGCTGTCAATCAGCTTACAACGAGGCTCGCATGGCCCCCGACCGACTACCCGCGCGCGGTGCGCGACCGCTGTCGTATTGCGGTCCGATGCGCGGGTCGTGCTTCAGGCGCGCTTGCACAAGCAGGCAACAGCAAGAGCTGATCTGCAGGTGGCGCACGATGAAATTTATGATCTCCAAGAACCTATTTCCGTTCAGGTAACTGATACCATGAGCGCGCACGCCGGTTGCCTCGTGCACATGTTGTTCTAATGAAACCGCGACGCGGCGATCCCGCGTGCGCGGCCCGCAAGTCGTTTGATTCGTCTTGTACCCCAGGGGGAGAAGTAATGAAGCGTCACCATATTGTCGTAGCGGGATTTACTGCGTTTCTATTTGCGGCGCTCCAGTCGGCAGAAAGCTCGGCAGCTCAGCCCGGAGCCCCGGTCAAGCTGAGACTTCAGAAGATTGGCGCGACGTCGTTTGCAGCGGCGCCACCCACGACCGATTTCACGACCAAGTCGAACGAAATCGACGACTCCCTCGACAGCGGTGACGCGGACAACGGTGCGGGCGACGACGACTTCGGCGGCGTCAACCGGACGCTTCCCGGTGCAGTGACGGGGCACGGCAAGCCGGTGAAGGCCCACGCGAAGCCCAAATCCAACCCGGCGCTCGGCACGCATTTCGAGGGCCTGAACTTCAACAATCAGCGCTTCGCGAACGGCGGCAATCAGTTCTCGATCGAGCCGCCGGATCAAGGGCTCTGTGTCGGAAACGGCTTCGTGCTCGAGACGGTGAATGATGTCCTGCGCGTGTATCACACCGACGGCACGCCTGCCACGGGTGTAGTCGATCTCAACACGTTCTATGGTTATCCGGCCGCGATCAATCGGGTGACCAATGCGCGAGGACCTACCATCACGGACCCGTCGTGCATCTACGACCAGGCGATCGGACGCTTCATCCATGTCGTCCTGACGCTCGACAAGGTGGGCACCACGGCCGCGAACAGCGGGAACAACCACCTCGACATCGCCGTGAGCGATACGGGCGATCCGACGGGGTCCTGGACGATCTACACGCTTCCCGTGCAGAACAACGGCACCCAGGGGACGCCGGACGACGGATGCAACAAGGGATTCTGTCTTGGCGACTACCCGCACATCGGTGCGGACGCGAACGCCATCTTTCTCACGACCAATGAGTTCGCCTTCTTCGGGCCGGGGTTCTTCTACGGCTCGCAGATCTATGGCATCGGTCATAACGTCCTTCTCGGGGGCACAGGCAGCGTCGTGCTCTTCAACACGCTCGGTGCCGGCCCAGATGGTGCTGGTTTCACGGTATGGCCCGCGCAAAGCCCCGGCAGCCAGTTCGATGCAGCGAATGGCGGCACGGAGTACTTCCTGAGCTCCAGGGCGGTGTTCACCGATGACGGAACGAGCACGAGCATCCTGATGTGGCAAATGACCAATACATCATCGCTCAACTCCGTCACGCCTTCGCCGTCGATGTCGCTGACGACGATTGCGGTCGACGAATACGCCGTTCCGCCCGTTGCAACCCAGCCGGCGGGCAATCATCCGCTCAGTGATTGCGTCGCCGACACCGTGATCCGGCCGAACTGCAATACCACGATCGCTGGCATCGGAACCCACGACAACTCCAACTTTTATCAGGCGTTCGGGGGACCGGCGTTTGCGCTGAATTCCAACGACTCACGGATGCAGCAGGTGTTCTACGCGAACGGGAAGCTCTGGGGCGCGCTCGACACCGCGGTCAACATCGGCGACGAGGATCGTGCGGGCATCGCGTACTACGCAATCAATCCGCACTCGGCCAAGCTCGAGCTGCAAGGACAGGCCGGCATTGCGCACGGGGATCTCACGTACCCGGCGCTTGCGATGACGCAGAGCGGACGTGGCGTGATCGCCTTTACGCTGACTGGCGACGCGAACTTTCCGAGTGCTGCCTTCGCCGGCGTGGACGACAAGGTCGGGATGGGTGACATCCAGATCGCCGCGGCGGGTGCCGGTCCGTGGGACGGGTTTACCAGCCTTGTGGCGTTTGGTGCAGGGCGTCCGCGTTGGGGCGACTACGGCGCAGCAGCAGTTGATGGGCAGACCATCTGGATCGCGTCGGAATATGCCGCTCAGACGTGCACCTATGCGGCGTACCTGTTGGACCCGACGTGCGGCGGAACGCGCGGCGCGCTCAGCAACTGGTCGACACACGTCAGTCACGTGACGCCATAGCGTCAGCGAGGTCATTCGACGGCGCCGTCGAAGGTCCTCTACGGCAAAAGCCCACGTCACGTGGGCTTTTGCTTTTTGGGCCGCTGCGGGGCGACGAGTCGCACCGGTCTTCGGAGAGTCCCGCATCCGTGTTCCGGTCCTGGCGGCCTCCACGACGAATGCACGCCATCGCCGATGGCACGTTCTACGGCGCCGTGGAGTTTTGTACGCGCCGGCGGCTACGCATTCGGGGAACACGTCAACCTCGCATCCGAACGGCTCGCGTGCGCGCCGCAGACGTCCACTGACATGTCGCGAGTGCGCCACCGTGACACCGGGCTTTCTTGACAACGACGGGCTGCGGCCGAAGCGCGATGCGGAACTATCGGCGCGGCTCGGGCGTCCGACTTGAGCGAGTCGCTGGGCCGAGCGGCAAAGCGCGGCCCACACACGGAGAGTTCGCACGATGGCATTGCCCGAGGGCTCTGACGCGTTGGTGTTTTTCGGCGCGACCGGAGACCTCGCCTACAAGAAGCTCTTCCCGGCACTCCAGGCACTCGCTCGGGATGGGCTGCTCGAAGGCCCCGTTATCGGGGTAGCACGCGGCGACTGGACCCTGGACAAGCTGCGCGAGCGTGCGCGCGACAGCGTCGAGCACAATGGCGGAATCGACGCCGGTGCCTTCGCCAAGCTTTCGGATCGCTTGCGGTACGTCGACGGCGACTACGCGGATCCGAGCACCTTCCAGCGCTTGCGCCTGGCGCTCGGTGACGCCCGGCGGCCGCTCCATTACCTCGCAATTCCTCCGAGCATGTTCGGGGCCGTCGTGCAGGGCCTGGCCAACGCGGGTTGTGCCACGAATGCGCGGGTGATCGTCGAGAAGCCGTTCGGCCGCGACCTCGCTTCCGCGCAGGCCCTCAACCGCACGCTGCATGAGGTCTTCCCCGAGTCGTCGGTGTTCCGCATCGATCACTACCTCGGCAAGGAGGCAGTGCAGAACCTGCTGTATTTCCGTTTCGCCAATACCTTCCTCGAGCCGGTCTGGAACCGCAATTTCGTCGATCGCGTGCAGATCACGATGGCTGAGAGCTTCGGCGTTCAGGGGCGTGGCAGCTTCTACGACGAGGTTGGCGCGATCCGTGACGTCGTGCAAAACCATTTGCTGCAAGTCATTGCGCTGCTCGCCATGGACGCGCCGGTCGGCCGCGATCCGGATGCGATGCGCGCCGAGAAGCTGCGGCTCTTCCGCGCCATGCGGCCGCTCGATCCGCATCAGGTCGTGCGCGGCCAGTTTCTCGGTTACCGTGAAGAGCCCGGCGTCGCGCGCGACTCGCAGGTGGAAACCTTCGCTGCACTGTGCCTCCACATCGACACCTGGCGCTGGGCCGGCGTGCCCTTCTATATCCGCACGGGCAAGTGCCTGCCGATCACCGCAACCGAGGTCGTCGTGGACCTGAAGACGCCCCCGGTAGCCATCTTCGACCCCGTGGATGCCGCGCAATCGAACTACTTTCGTTTTCGCCTCAGTCCCGAGGTCGTGATCTGCGCGGGTGCACGTGTCAAGCGCGTGGGCGAGGAGATGGTGGGCGAGGCGGTCGAGCTCGTGGCGCGCCATTCGCTGGCGCACGAGCGCTCGGCGTACGAGCGGCTGCTTCGCGATGCGATCCGCGGCGACGCGACGCTGTTCACGCGCGATGACGTCGTCGAGGCGGCCTGGCGCGTGATCGATCCCATCCTCAAGACACCGACGCCCGTCGAGCCCTACGAACCTGGAAGCTGGGGGCCCGCGAACGCGCGCGCGGTCGTCACCGGCGACGAAGGGTGGCACGATCCCAAGCCGGAGGCCACATCGCCGTGCTGAGCGACCGTAAGCGGTGTTACCGTCCATCCATCGATCACATCGGCGATGTTTCCCATCTCGATAGCCCGCAGTCGGTCGCAGCGGTCCGTGCCGATGCGGCGATGCACAGTCAGGAGCGGCGATGAACCGGACACAGGAACTGCGCGATCTCGGCCAGAGCCTCTGGCTCGACAACATCACCCGCGAGATCCTTGATAACGGCACGTTGGCGCGATACGTGCGTGAGTTCTCGGTCACGGGGCTGACGTCGAACCCGACCATTTTCGACGAGGCGATCGGCGGCACCACGGCGTACGACGCGGGGATTCGCGCCAAGGCCGCCGCGGGCGCATCCGGCGAGGCGCTGTTCCTCGAGCTCGCACTCGAGGATCTGCGTCGGGCGGCCGATCTCTTTCGTCCCGAGTACGACCGCACCGGCGGTGTCGACGGCTGGGTTTCGATGGAGGTCTCGCCACTCCTCGCGGCGGATACCCGGGGAAGCATCGCCGCTGCGGCACGCATCCACGCGCTCGCCGAGCGTCCCAACCTGTTCGTGAAAATCCCCGGCACGCCCGAAGGCGTGCCTGCGATCGAAGCGGCGATCTTCGAAGGTGTGCCCATCAATGTGACGCTCCTCTTCTCGCGCGAGCAATACCTGGCCGCTGCCGACGCCTACTTGCGGGGCATCGAACGCCGCGTCGCAGCGGGCCGGGACCCTCGGGTCGCATCCGTCGCATCGCTGTTCGTGAGCCGGTGGGACAAGGCCGTGGCCGACAAGGTGCCCGCGCAACTCAAGAATCGCCTGGGGCTCGCGATCAGCGGCCGCGTCTACCGGGCATATCGCGAGCTGCTTGCCGGAGCGCGCTGGCGCGCGCTTGCCGCATCGGGTGCACGGCCGCAACGGCTGCTTTGGGCCAGCACAGGGACCAAGGATCCGCAGGCGTCGGACACGTTGTACATCGAGGCGCTGGCGGCGCCCGACACGATCAACACGATGCCGGAAAAGACCCTGCGCGCGTTCGCGGAACACGGCACCGTCACCCGCGTGATGGCGGAGGACGGCGGCGATGCCGAGGACGTGCTTGCTCGCTTCGCGAGCGCCGGCATCGACGTCGATGCGCTCGCGCGGCACCTCCAGCGCGAAGGCGCGCAATCGTTCGTCAAGTCGTGGCAGGAGCTCATGTCGCGCATCGCCGCCAAGAGCGAAGCGCTCGCGCGCGTCGACTAGCGCGATCCAGACGAAAGAGCCGGCAATGCCACCGCCAGCCGAGCAGCAATCGCGCCTGCCGACGAGCCGCCCGGAATGGGCCGCGCTGTCGAAGCATCGCGACGCGATCGCGCACCGTCCCCTGCGCGATCTCTTCACCGCGGACCCTTCGCGCGGCGACCGGCTCGTGGCGGAAGCGGCGGGACTGTATTTCGACTATTCGAAGAATCGCGTCAGCGACGAGACGCTCGGGCTGTTGAGGGCCCTCGCGGCCGCTTGCGCGGTGCGCGAGCGCATCGACGCGATGTTCGGCGGCGAGCGCATCAACGTCACGGAGCGGCGCGCCGTGCTGCATGTCGCACTGCGCGCGCCCCGTGGTGCGAGCATGCTCGTCGATGGGCGCGATGTCGTGCCGGAGGTGCACGCGGTGCTCGATCGCATGGCCGCATTTGCCGAGCAGGTGCGAAGCGGCACCTGGAAGGGCCACGACGGCCGGCGCATCCGCAACGTCGTCAACATCGGCATCGGCGGCTCCGATCTGGGTCCGGTGATGGCGTACGAAGCGCTGCGTCACTACAGCGACCGCGGGCTCGCCTTCCGCTTCGTCTCCAATGTCGACGGCACCGATTTCTCCGAAGCGGTCCGGGGGCTCGACCCCGCAGAGACGCTGTTCATCGTGTGCTCCAAGACGTTCACCACATTGGAGACGCTGACCAATGCGCGCGCCGCCCGCGCCTGGTGCCTGGAGAAGCTCGGCGACGAAAAGGCCGTGGCGCGGCATTTCGTCGCGGTATCGACCAACGCCGACGAGGTCGCCCGCTTCGGCATCGATCCGGTCAACATGTTCGGCTTCTGGGACTGGGTCGGCGGTCGTTACTCGATGGATTCGGCGGTCGGGCTGTCGACGATGCTCGCGATCGGTCCGGACCATTTCCACGCCATGCTGTCCGGGTTCCGCGCCATGGACGAGCACTTCGTGGGCGCGAGCCCGGAGCGCAACCTGCCGATGCTGCACGGCCTGCTGGCGGTCTGGAACACGAACTTCCTCGACATGCCGACCGTGGCGGTATTGCCCTACGAGCAATACCTCAAGCGCTTGCCCGCCTACCTGCAGCAGCTGACGATGGAGAGCAACGGCAAGCATGTCACGCTGACCGGCGAGCGTGTCGACTACGACACCGGACCGATCTACTGGGGCGAGCCCGGCACCAATGGCCAGCATTCGTTCTATCAGCTGATCCATCAGGGAACGCGGCGGGTGGCCTGCGATTTCATCGGCTTTTGCCGGAGCCTGAACCCGATCGGCAATCAGCACGATCTCCTGATGGCCAACCTCTTCGCCCAAAGCGAGGCGCTGGCATTCGGCAAGACGGCAGGGGAGCTGCGCGCGGAAGGCGTCCCTGACGATCTGATCCCTCATCGGACGTGCGACGGCAATCGCCCGAGCAATACCATCCTCGCGGAGCGTCTCACACCGCATGCGCTCGGCGCGCTCGTGGCGCTCTACGAGCACAGCGTGTTCGTGCAGGGCGCGATCTGGAACATCGACTCGTTCGATCAGTGGGGCGTCGAGCTCGGCAAGGCGCTCGCCACGCGCATCGTCGCCGAAATCGCGGACGTCGCAGCGCCCACGCACGACAGCTCGACGAACGCGCTGATCCGCCGCTACCGTGCGGCGCGGGAGTAACCATGGCCGAACCCGTTTCCCTCGATCAGCTGTGCGTCGACACGATGCGCTTTCTCGCGGTCGACGCCGTGCAGAAGGCAGGCAGCGGCCACCCGGGCATGCCGCTCGGCGCGTCGCCGATGGCGTATGTGCTGTGGACGCGGCTGCTCAAGCACAATCCGCGCAATCCCGGCTGGTTCGACCGCGACCGCTTCGTCCTTTCGGCCGGGCACGGGTCGATGTTGCTGTACAGCCTGCTGTACCTGACCGGCTATGACGTCTCGCTGGACGACATCAAGCAGTTTCGGCAACTGGGCAGCAAGACGCCCGGCCATCCGGAGCGCGGGCACACGCCGGGCGTCGAGACCACGACCGGTCCGCTGGGCCAGGGCTTCGCCAACGCCGTGGGCATGGCGATCGCGGAAGCGCAGCTCGCGGCACGCTACAACCGCCCCGGCTTCGCGGTGATCGACCATGCAACCTATGCGATCGTGAGCGACGGGGACCTGATGGAGGGCGTGGCGTCGGAAGCGGCGTCGCTCGCGGGCCATTTGCGGCTGGGCAAGCTCACGTGCCTCTACGACGACAACTATGTCACGCTGGCCGCCGGCACCGACATCACGTTCTCCGAGGACCGCGCCCGGCGTTTCGAAGCCTACGGCTGGCATACCCTCGCGGTACCGGACGGCAACGATCTCGCGGCGATCGAAGCGGCATTGGGCGCGGCACGCGCGGAGGCCCGACCGTCGCTGATTCTCGTGCGCACCCACCTTGGCTACGGCTCGCCGAACAAGCACGACACGTTCGAGGCGCACGGCTCGCCGCTGGGTGCCGACGAAGTGCGCCTCACCAAGCAGAATCTGGGGTGGCCGGTCGAGCCCGCGTTCCTCGTTCCCGACGCGGCGCTCGCGCACTTCCGCGCGGCAATCGACCGTGGCGCGCGCGAAGAGGCCGCGAGCCGGGAGCGCCTGGCGGCATACGCGCGCACGTTTCCCGAGCTCGCGGCGCAACTCGAGCGGCAGCTGCGTGGCGAGCTGCCGCGCGATTGGGACGCCGACGTGCCGGTGTTTCCCGCCGATCGCAAAGGCATGGCGACGCGCGTCGCATCCGGCAAGGTGATGAACGCGCTTGCGCCACGCGTGATCGCACTGACGGGCGGTTCGGCAGACCTCGATCCCTCGACGCATACCGCACTGAAGGAACTGGGCGACTTCAATCCGCCCGCGGAAGAGGGCGTCGACACGCAAGGCTCGGATGGCGGCGGATGGAGCTACGCGGGACGCAATCTCCACTTCGGCGTGCGCGAGCACGCCATGGGCGCGATCGTCAACGGCATCGCCGCGCACGGAGGTCTCGTTCCGTACGGTTCGACCTTCCTGATCTTCTCCGACTACATGCGGCCGCCGATCCGGCTCGCCGCCCTCATGGGGCTGCACGTCGTCCATGTCTTCACGCACGACAGCATCGCGCTGGGCGAAGACGGCCCCACCCATCAGCCGGTGGAGCAGCTTGCCGCACTGCGCGCCATTCCTAATCTGATCGTGATTCGCCCCGGCGATGCCAACGAAACCGCGATCGCTTGGCGTGTCGCGCTGGAGACGCACGACCGGCCGGTGCTTCTCATCCTCAGCCGGCAGGACGTCCCGACGCTCGATCGAAATCGGTATGCCGCTGCGGACGGGCTGCGGCGAGGTGCCTATGTGCTGAGCGACGCGCGCGCCGGCGAGCCGGACCTCGTGCTCATGGCGAGCGGAGCGGAAGTGGGGCTGATCGTCGCGGCTGCCGACCGACTGGCGGAGGAGGGCATCGCCGTTCGATGCGTGTCGATGCCGAGCTGGGAGCTGTTCGACGCGCTGAGCGAGGCCGAGCGCGACGCGGTGCTGCCGCCGCCGATCACCGCACGACTGGCGGTGGAGGCTGGATCCACGCAGGGCTGGCATCGCTATGTCGGCCCGTCGGGCGCAGTGCTCGGCGTCGATCGTTTCGGAGCTTCGGCGCCCGGCGGGGTCGTCATGCGTGAATACGGATTCACCGTCGATGAAGTCTGCCGGCGCGCGCGCGCGCTTCGACGCTAGCCCGGCGGCTTCATCTTGCGCAAGGGTTCCATGGCCACCGTACGCGATACCGGCATGGAACAGTTGCAGCGCGTCGCGCGCGAGCTGATGCGCAAGCTCGGATTGCTGCCTGATTTTTCGCCTGCCGTCATGGCGGAGGCAAACCGCCTGGCACCCGCCACGACGCCGGCCGGCGGCGACGTTCGCGATCTGCGCAGCCTGCTGTGGGCATCCATCGACAACGATGATTCGCGCGACCTCGACCAGCTGTCGGTCGCGGAGCCGCTCGAAGGCGGCACGGTGAAGATCCTGGTCGCCATCGCCGATGTGGATGCACTCGTCAAGAAAGGCTCGGCCATCGACGGCCGTGCTGCGAACAACACGACGTCGGTGTACACGGCCGCAGGCATCTTTCCGATGCTGCCGGAGCGGCTTTCCACCGACCTCACCTCACTCGCGGAAGGTCAGGAACGGCTGGCCATCGTCGTCGAAATGGTCATCGCCACCGAAGGCACGGTAGGTGCATCCGCGCTCTATCGCGCGCTCGTCGTGAATCGTGCGAAGCTCGCCTACAACAGCGTGGCCGCGTGGCTCGACGGGAATGCGCCCGCTCCACCGAAGCTCGCCGCCGTTCCGGGCCTCGACGAGCAGCTGCGCATCCAGGACAAGGCGGCGCAGGCGCTGAAGCGCGTGCGGCATTCGCGCGGCGCACTTCAGCTCGATACGACGGAAGTCCGCGCCGTGTTCGACCAGGGCATGCTGTCCGATCTTCTCCCCGACGAGAGGAATCGCGCGAAGGACCTGATCGAAGACTTCATGATCGCCGCCAACATGGTCACCGCGCGATACCTCGAAGCGCAGGGTGTGCCCTCGCTGCGCCGGGTCCTGCGCACGCCCAAGCGATGGGACCGCATCATGACGCTCGCTGCGCAGTCCGGCGAGCGCCTGCCAGCAACGCCGGACCCCGTTGCGCTGGATGCGTTCCTCACACGCCGCCGCGCAAGCGACCCCACGACGTTCGCGGATCTGTCGCTGGCAGTCGTGAAGCTGCTGGGCTCCGGCGAATACGCACTCAATGTTCCAGGCCAGCCCTCGGAAGGCCATTTCGGCCTTGCCGTGAAGGATTACGAACATTCGACCGCACCCAACCGCCGGTTTCCCGACCTCATCACGCAACGACTGGTGAAAGCGGCGCTTGCTGGCCGTTCGTCGCCGTACGACAACGGTGAACTGGAGGCACTGGCGCGCCGTTGCACTGAGCAGGAAGACAACGCGGCGAAGGTCGAGCGACAGGTCGCGAAATCAGCGGCGGCGCTGCTGCTCGGATCGAGGATCGGTACGCAGTTCCAAGGTGTCGTGACGGGCGCCTCGGACAAGGGCACCTGGGTGCGCATCGCGGCGCCGGCGGTGGAAGGACGCGTCGTGCGCGGCGCTGAGGGCCTGGACGTCGGCGACCGCATCCGCGTCGAGCTCGTCCACACCGACGTCGAACGCGGCTTCATCGACTTTGCCCCAGTGGCAGCCACGCCATGACGCCGACGGATGCGCCGCACAGCGCGCTTGCCTACAAGAACGAGCGATTCCTGGACAGCGACGACGCGCGTCCGTTGCGCATCCTCGCCGAATACATGGAGCCGATGCAGGCCTTCCAGCGCCAAGGCATTCGCGACACCATCGTCTTCTTCGGGTCGGCCCGACTGGCGCCCGACGGTCCGCTTGGACGCTACTACGCGGCGGCACGCGAGCTCGCGCGGCTCGTTACACAATGGTCGGCGCAGCAGTCCTCGCACGGCCACCACTACGTCGTCTGCAGCGGCGGCGGCGGCGGCATCATGGAGGCGGCCAACCGCGGTGCTTCCGAGGCCGGCGGCAAGTCGATCGGCCTCAATATCGGGTTGCCGCACGAGCAGCACCCGAACGCGTACATCACGCGCGGCCTGACGTTCGAGTTTCACTACTTCTTCATGCGCAAGCTGTGGTTCGCGCACCTGGCGCGCGCCCTGGTCGTCTTCCCCGGGGGATTTGGAACTCTCGACGAGATGATGGAAATCCTGACGCTCATGCAAACGCGGAAGATCGACCGGCGGATCCCCGTGATTCTCTTCGGTTCGAGCTATTGGAAGGAGATCGTGGACTTCGAAGCATTAGCGCGCTACGGCATGATCGACGCGGCCGATCTCCAGCTCTTCCATTGGGCGGACGAGCCGTCCGAGGCGCTCGCGTTGCTGCAGAAGGGCATCGCGGCGGAATTCGACGACAGGATGCCGGCCGTCGCCCATTCGAAGACGCCGTCGCGCTGAGAAGGCCGCGCAATGACGATGCATGTGCTGGTGATCGATGTCGGCGGCACGCACGTCAAGATGCTCGCCACCGGACATGCCCGGCACCGCCAGTTCGACTCGGGACCGACGCTCACGCCCGCGGACATGGTGGCGAAGGTCCTGGCGGTCGTGTCGGGCTGGACCTTCGATCGCGTGTCGATCGGCTATCCGGGTCCCGTCCTGCACGATCACCCCGTGGCCGAGCCGCACAACCTTGCGCGCGGCTGGATCGACTTCGATTATGTGAAGGCCTTCGGGTGTCCCGTGCGCATGGTCAACGACGCGGCCATGCAGGCGCTCGGCAGCTACCATGGAGGCAAGACCCTCTTTCTCGGCCTGGGCACGGGACTGGGATCGGCGCTCATCGTCGATCGAATGCTCGTGCCCATGGAGCTCGCCCACCTCCCGTATCGGAACGGCACGTTCGAAGACTACGTGGGATTGCGTGGCCTCGTGAAGCACGGCAAGACGAAATGGCGCGCGTACGTCGAGGACGTCGTGGATCGATTGATTCATGCGCTCCTGGCCGAAGACGTCGTTCTCGGGGGCGGCAATGCGAAGCTGCTGAAGTCGCTGCCGCCGGCGTGCCGCCTCGGGAGCAACGCGGACGCCTTCGTCGGCGGCTTTCGTCTGTGGGACAAAACGCATCGCCATGCAACGGCGGCGCGGCATCGCAAAGGAACCGCAGCATGAATCTGGGCATGATCGGGCTGGGGCGCATGGGCGCCAACATGGTGCGGCGCCTTGCGCGCGGCGGTCATCGATGCGTCGTGTTCGACCGGTCCGTGCAGGCGATGAAGGACGTCGCGGCGGACGACGTGATCCCTACAGCGTCGCTGGCCGATTGCGTGAGCAAGCTCGCGAGCCCGCGCGCGGTGTGGCTGATGGTGCCCGCCGGCGTGGTCGACGCGATGATCGCGGACCTCTCGCCGCTGCTCGAGCGGGGCGACACGATCATCGACGGCGGGAATTCGTATTACGTGGACGACCTTCGCCGCGCGCGCGAGCTCGCGCGACGAGGCATCGACTACGTCGACGTGGGAACGAGCGGCGGCGTCTGGGGTTTGGAGCGCGGCTACTGCATGATGATCGGCGGACCGCCGGAAGCCGTGGTGCGCCTCGATCCTATCTTCCGCACTCTCGCGCCCGGCGCCGGAACCGTCGAGCGCACGGGAGGACGCGAGCAGGCGTCGAGCACCGCCGAGCTCGGATACCTGCATTGCGGGACCAGCGGGGCCGGACATTTCGTGAAAATGGTCCACAACGGCATCGAGTACGGAATCATGGCCGCGTATGCCGAGGGCATGGGCATTCTGCGCGGCGCGAACGTGGGCGCGCGCAGCCACGACGTCGATGCGGAGACCACGCCGCTGCGCGATCCCGAGCTGTATCAATACGAGTTCGATCTTCCCCAAATCGCCGAGGTCTGGCGTCGAGGCAGCGTCATCGCGTCATGGCTGCTGGACCTCACAGCGGCGGCGCTGTCGAAGGATCCCGCGCTGGGTAACTTTGCCGGTCGGGTCTCCGACTCCGGTGAAGGGCGGTGGACGATCAAGGCCTCCATCGACGAGGCTGTGCCCGCGCCCGTGCTGGCGACGGCGCTCTACGCGCGGTTCAGCTCGCGCGGCGAAGCCGACTTCGCGAACCGGCTGCTCTCGGCCATGCGCTTTGAGTTCGGCGGCCACGTGGAGAAGCCGGGGTAGGCATGGCCGCATCGAATGACGTGGTGTTCCTGCTCGACGTGGACAATACGCTGCTCGACAACGACAGCGTGCAAGACGATCTCAAGAAGCACCTCGAGCACGAGTTTGGCGCGGCCAGCAGGGATCGTTACTGGGCGATTTTCGAAGCGCTGCGCAACGAGCTGGGTTATGCCGACTATCTGGGGGCACTGCAACGCTATCGGCTCGCAGACATGGGCGACCCGCGGCTGCTGCGGATGTCTTCGTTCCTCGTCGACTATCCGTTCGCAAGCCGCTTATACCCTCGCGCGCTGGACGCCATCCAGCGGCTTCGCGGACTCGGCCTGACCGTCATTCTTTCCGACGGCGATGTCGTCTTCCAGCCCCGCAAGGTCGAGCGCTCGGGCCTCTGGGCCGCAGTCGAGGGCCGGGTACTGATCTATATCCACAAGGAGCAGATGCTGGACGCCGTGGCCGCCCGCTATCCGGCCAGGCGTTACGTCATGATCGACGACAAGCTGCGCATCCTGACGGCAATGAAAACCGCATGGGGCGACCGGTTGAGAACGATCTTTCCGCGGCAAGGGCATTACGCGCTGGACGCGAGCGATGTCGCCCGCTATCCGCCCGCCGACATGACGGTCGAGCGAATTGGCGAGCTGGTCGATGCGGATGCGGGCGCGCTGCTAGGACAGGAAGCAGGGAAGCGCACGGGACGGACAGCGTGAAGCGCAGTCGACCGGCGGGCAGGCCGGCCGCGCCGCAGCTGATCGCCGACATTTCGAGGCTTGTCGCGGCGGGCTACCGCGAGGTGTCCGATTCTTTCGACGGCTCGACTACTTGTCCGGAATGCCGGCCTTGCGCAGGCCCGCGGCCAAATGCTTGTCCACGAGATCGAAGAATGCCGGTGTACCGGAATACCACGTCTGTCGATAGCGTTCGATCGTGTAGCCGGGCTGCAACTTGAGCAACTCGTCGCGCGCGATCTTCGCCTTGCTCAAATCGCCCTTTTGCGCGTATGCAGCGGTGAGATACACCTCGTCGATCCACGAATTGTTCAGCCCCGCCGACTTTTCGCAGGCCGTCACGGCCTCGTCGTAGCGGCCGAGGTAGAACAAGCTCTTGCAGGTCATGAGCTGACCCCATCCGGTCGCGGGCGGATCGACCGCCACAGCGCGTTGGACCACCGCCAGCGCTTCGGCAGGCCGGCCCGTTGAAATCATGATCCAGGAACGCCACAAGAGCGTTCCCTGGCCCCACGGGAGGATCGTCTCAGCCCGCTCGCTGGCGGACAATGCTTCATCCCACCGGCCAAGCCAGCTCAGCGCAGCCGAGCGCTGATACCAAGCTTCGGCGTCATTGGGGTCGATACCCACCGCGCGGCCCGTCAGCCTATCCATCTGCTGCTCGAACAGCTTGTGGTCCGGGCTGGGACCATATTCGAGCTCGCTCTCGTATCCGTCGCTCAAGGCGCTCAAGGCGCGAACGGAGTTCGGATCCAGGCGCAACGCCTCCTCGAATCGCTTGCGCGCTTCGCGAGGACCGTTGACGGTCGTGTCCGCGTACAACGCCGCGTATCCCCGCAACACCATGTTCAGCGAACCCGGGGCGGTCGGATCCGTCGCCGCGCGCCGAATTTCCGCATCGCGTACTTCCCTCGACAACCGTCTCGCAAGCTGCAGCGGTACAGTCTCCGGCGTCACGGCGAGCGTCGCCGGCTCGTATTCCAGGCGCGCGCTCCAGCTTTGCTTGAGCGTCTTGGTGTCCGTCAGACGTGCGGTGACGGCGAGCCTTTCCCCGAGATGACGCAGCTCACCTTCGGCGATGTAGCGCACGTTCAGTTGCCGCGCGACCGACGGCAGATCGATCGTCTTGCCGGTGAACGCCGAAGCCAGGCTCGATGGCGCCACGGTCGTCCATCGGTCGCGGCTGATGCTCGTCGTCAGGTCGTTGGTGAGCTGTTCCGCGTATTGCCTGTCGGCCGCGCTATCCGAAGCCGGGACGAACGGAAGAACGGCGAGCGATAGCGGAGGCGGCACATCTGCAGACCCCAGGGGCGGTCTGAGGAGCGTCGGTATGAGCCAGACCGCGACGGCGACACCGGCAAGCGTGGACGCAACGCCGACGCCCCACCAGCCTCGACGGGATTTCGCGGGCGATCGCAACGAACGATCGACACCGACCGCCGGCGCCGCGGCGCCGCCGAGGAGAACCTGATAGACCCGCAGCGGGCGCATGATGTTCTTCACCTGCTGCTCGCCGATGTCGGCGAAGCCCACGTCGAGACTGCCGTGCACCTGCTCGCGCACCGCGGACGACACGCAGATGCCGCCCGGCTCGGCCAGCGCCTCCAGTCGCGACGCGACGTTCACACCGTCGCCCGCGATGTCGGTGCCGTCGACGATGATGTCGCCTATGTTGATGCCGATGCGGAACTCGATGCGCTGGTCGGATGGTTTCGACTGATTGTCCGCGTGCATTGCGCGCTGCACTTCGATGGCGCAGTGGAGCGCCGCATCCGCGCTGGAGAATTCGAGCAGCATCCCGTCGCCGGCGGTCTTGACCACGCGCCCGCCGTATTGGGCGATCTTCGGATCGACGATGCGTTCGCGGATCTCGTGGAGTCGCGCGAACGTACCCGCGTCATCGCGCTCCATGTGTCGGCTGAAGCCGACGACATCAGCGATGAGGATCGCCGCCAGCTTGCGCGTGACGGCGCTGCGAGTCACGGAATTCATGGATGAAGGCGGTGATGACGAACCGTAACACAGGCCACCGCGGGCTGCGAGCGGGACG
>Ga0207674_10000543_pt1 | contig 49480 bp, 42 predicted proteins | sample KBSCornC72_FD_184303 | JGI IMG/M metagenome (GOLD analysis project Ga0207674, IMG submission 184303) | Corn rhizosphere microbial communities from Kellogg Biological Station, Michigan, USA - KBS Corn C7-2 (SPAdes) (version 2) | ecosystem: Host-associated > Plants > Roots > Rhizosphere > Soil ... | reverse complement strand
GGTGTTTGCCAAGGCGATCTACGACATGGCGGGGCTGCCGACCACCGGCTCCAGCGCCGAATGGGCACGGCTTTTTCCGGACCCCGTTAGGCGCGACGCACTCGAGGTGGCACGACTTCGAGCAGCGGGCGCGATCGTCCTGGGCAAGACGGCCGCGGACGACTTCGCCTATCGCGGCAACGGCACCAGCAGCCACACCGGGCAGGTGCTCAACCCCCACGATCCGACCGGGACACGCACTCCGGGCGGGTCGAGCGCCGGCTCGGCCGTCGCGGTGGCGAGCGGAATGGCGTTCGCAGCGTTAGGCACCGACGACGGCGGATCGAACCGCATTCCTGCACAGTTCACCGGCGTCGTCGGGATGAAGCCGACGTTCGGCCTCGTGCCGCGCACCGGAGTGATTCCGACGTGGCCCTATCTCGACACGCACGGACCACTCGCGCGCACGGTGGCGGACGCCGCTCTGCTCCTCGCCGTGATCGCCGGAGCCGATGCGTCCGACCCGTTGGCGCTCTCCGGGACATGGGACGGCGCGCCGCTCGCGCGTTTGCGCGACGACGCGCTCGCCGGGATCCGCCTCGGCATCGTCGAAGAGCACGCGCCGCGCGCGCAGATGACCGCCGAAGCTCTCACGACCTGGGATCGCGCTCTAGGCGATCTGCGCGCCGCCGGAGCGACCGTCGAGCCGCTCGCCGCCGCGATCACCCGCGTCAATTATCGGGACGCCTTCGCCGCCTCCGCTCGCGACCGTGGCGACGTGGCAGTCGATGCAGATTCACCCGCACCCACCGCGAACGCGCTGTTCCGCTACTTCGCCGGTCGCACCGACGACCCACGCGGAGCGGTTCGGCTGGGATACCCTGCCTACCGCGCGTTCTACGATGTCCTGCCCGCGACGTTCGAGGAGTGCGAACCGCTCCTCGAGCGCGCCATGACCGACGATCCCGCCGGACGGTCGTTCGCCCGATCGCGCGCCGAGGTCGTGGCGAAGCTCGCGGCATCGATGAGAGCGGCGGGCGTTGCGGCGATGGTGTACCCCACGATGCCGTTCAACGCCCCGCGCGCCGTGGACAAGTGGCCCGACATCCGCACGGCGCTCGGCTACGGCAATTGGCTCGGGCTCCCGGAGGTGTCGGTGCCGGCCGGGATGGGGGCCGACGGGATGCCAGCGCTCAACCTGTCAGTCGTCGGGCTGCCGGGTGACGATGCACGTGTGCTCGCGCTGGCGCATGCGTACGAGAAGCAGTCGCGTCGCTTCGTTCCGCCACAGCGGAAGTGACGGCTCCCGACGGCTCCGGGCGGCGAGTTAGTAGCGACGCCCGAAGCCTAACGGGTAGAGAGGGCGCGGGCTGTCGTGCGGCACGTCGGACTTCTGGGCCAGGACCGCATCCATCGACGATGGTAGCTCGAAGGGCAGTTTCCCTTCGGGTTTGCCTCGTCCCACCAGCACGTCGAGCAGAGCCACATCGCTGACACCGAAGTTCGCGATGACGGCTCGCGCTCGTTCCTTGAGCGGCGCCAGAATCGCCGGGCGATCGAGATACACCGTCACGACCGTCGGTACGACGCTGCTCACCTGCTTGAAGGCCTCGTACTCCGGCTCGCCATCGCGGAACGCGAGGTTGCCCTCGTGCTGCATTGCCCCAAAGACGTATTGTGGGTGCAGTGTCTCGAACGGCGCCGTTAGGCGGACGATCGCGACATCGGCCTGCTTGGGGTCCGTGACGACCGTCCACCCGCGTTGCGTCGCGACCTCCGGCGAGATTCCACGGAGGTACACCCGAAGCGCGGTGTTGTTGGCCTTCGCTCGGAGCGGCAAGATCCCGCCCTGGTTCTCCAGCAACACTAACGCCCGGCGCTGAGCGTTGAGCGCCTCGCTTCGGAATGCATCGGTACCGACGCGGCGAGCCGCCTCGGAAGGCTCAACATATGGGTTCTCGAACAGACCGAGGGCAAACTTCCCGGTGAGGATGCGCTGCACCGAGCTGTCGAGACGCGCCTCGGTCAGTTCCCCGGCTCGAACAGCGTCGATCAACATGTCTGCCCGTTCCGTCCCGCCGAACTGATCGACACCGGCCTTTACCGCCTGAACGAATCGAGCCCGCATCGAACGGTCTTCGACGCCCCACGGCATGCCGAGGTCGGCGAACGACGGGCGCTGGCCAGCAGGCGCGCCACCGCGACAGCGATCCTCGCAGTCGTTCGTGACCGCCCAGTCGGTGAGCACGATGCCGCGAAACCTGTAGCGCCCACGAAGGAGTTCGGTGAGCAGCTGATGGTTGAAGCCCGCGCCGACCGCCTCGATTGGCTTGCCGTCCCATGTCGCGCCTTCGAGGATCGAATAAGTCGGCATCACACCGGCGACGTTCGCGGCAAATGCGGGGAGAAACGGGCGCACGTGGTACTCGAAGTTCGCACCGGGGAACGTCGCGAACCGCCCGTAGTAGTTGTGGCTATCGAATCCTTCCTTCGCCGCGCCATATCCGACCCAGTGTTTGACGACGGTTTGAACGCCCACCGAGTCGACACCACGCGTCCCATGCTGGAAGCCGGCGACGTACGCAGCCACCAGTCGACCGGCCAGATCGGCATCCTCGCCGAACGTGCCGTTGATGCGGCTCCAACGGGGCTCGGTGGCCAGGTCCGCCTGCGGCGAGAGTGCCATGTGGATGCCGACAGCGCGGTATTCCTGTCGCGCCACATCGCCAAATCGTTTCATGAGAGCAGTGTCGCCTAACGCTGCGAAACCGAGTGTCTCCGGCCACTGCGAGAACTGTCCTTCGGTGACGCTCGCGCCCAGCACGTACTGGAAGTGATGACGCGGGTCCGTGCTGATGGTGACCGGGATCCCGAGGCGCGTGCGCTCCGCGATCTCCTGCAAGGCGTTGTTCTGCGCGGCGAGCGCCGCCGGCTCGCCGCCGAGCCGCGTGATCATGCTCGTGACCTTCGCGCCATCGATCAGCGCGCGATTCGCCGCCGTGTCGTAGGTCGTCCCAACGCCGGCCATGGCCATGGGACCGACACCGCGCGCGGTCCCATGCATCATGGTGCCGGCTTTCTCCTCGAGCGTCATGCGGCCCACCAGATCGCGCGCCCGGGCCTCGGGCGTTAGGCGCCAGTCCTCGTACGAGTCGACCGCCCCGCTCCGGTTCAGGTCCTTGAACCGCAGTCCATCGCGCTGGATGATCGGCACGCCGCGCGTTCCGAGCTGCGGCTGCGATGGCGGCGCGCCGCCGGCGGGCCGAGCCTGTGGCGAGACGCCCCTGGGGGCTGCAGCGCCGATCGCGAGCAGCGCGGTCGACAGACGAAGAGCGAACACGGTGGAGCGCATCGTCGGACAGAGTTGAGGGCAGACCGGCGCCGAACCAGACTGCGACGATTATTCCATCACGGCGTGTCCACCGCCAGCGCCGCGGGTCTTCCGCACCAAAACGAGGAGCGGGATGATCGCGAGGATAATCACCGCGCTCAGGACGTACACGCGGGAGTAGGCGATGACGCTCGCCTGCCCCATGACCTGGGCTTCCAGCAGCCGATAGGCGCGAGCCCTCGCCGTCCACGCATCCGCGCCCTGGCTCATCATGCCCTGGGTCAGCGCTTTGACCCGTCCCGCGCTCGTCGCATCGATGGACGTGATGTGCTCCGCCAGCACGGCATGGTACTGCGCGGTATACCGCGATAGCAGCGTCGCTATCCCGGCAATCCCGAACGACCCGCCGAGCTGACGGAAGAAGTTGTAGAGACCGGTGCCCTGCGCGAGCTCACTCGACGACAGCTCCGCGAGTGTAATCGTCGTGAGCGGCACGAACATGAGGCCAAGGCCCACGCCACGGTAAATCAGAGGCCAGAAGAAATCGCCGCTGCCGCTTTCGCCCGTGATGAGGGAGAGCTGCCACGCCGCGGTGGCGAAGATGAGCGCGCCGATCGTGATGAGGATCCGCGGGTCCACGCGGTTCGTGAGGCGGCCGACCATGAACATCGATATTGCCGTGGCAATCGCGCCCGGCAGCAACGCGATGCCAGCCTGCTCCGCCGTCATGTGGAGGTTACCCTGGAGGAAGACGGGCAGTGTGAACGACATGGCGTAGAGCCCGATGCCCATCACGACACCGAGCAGGGTGCCGACCCACATCTGGCGATGGCGCAACACGCGGAAGTCGATGACGGGCTCGCTGGTCGTGAGCTCGCGCCAGAGAAGCGCCGCTCCCCCTATGACACCGGTCAACGTCAGGCTGATGATCAGCCGGGAATCGAACCAATCCTCACGCTGCCCGTGCTCGAGCACGTATTGCAGCGCGCCAACACTCACAGCGAGCAGTCCGATGCCGATGTAGTCGATACGCCCGGGGCGGCGCTGGTCGGCACGGTCGTGCACGTACGCCGCGATCATGACGGCGGCGAGGATCCCGACGGGGATGTTGACGTAGAAGATCCACGGCCAGCCGTAGTTGTCCGTGAGCCACCCGCCTAACGTCGGCCCGATCGTCGGCCCGACCATGACACCCACGCCGAACAGCGCCATGGCCATGCCCGCCTCCTCGGGCGGAAACGCCTCGAACAGGACGGCCTGCGACACCGTCATGAGGGCGCCACCGCCGATACCCTGGATGATCCGCCAGAAGATGAGCGTCCCGAGGGTATGCGACGCACCGCAGAAGAACGACGCGGCGGTGAATACGATGATGGATCCGACGAAGTAGCGCTTGCGACCGAACAGCTGACCCAACCAGCCGGTGAGCGGAATGACGATGACGCTCGCAAGGATGTAGCCCGTCGTGACCCACGCGATCTCGTCGAGCGAGGCCCCGAGGTTCCCCATCATATCGGGGAGCGCGACGTTGACGATCGAGCTGTCGATGACCTGCATCAGCGCCGCCAGCACGACCGCGAATGCGATGAGATAGCGGTGCTCCTCGCCATGCCGGGGCTCGGCCACTGGCTTCGCCGAAAGGACGTCTACCGGCAGTGTGGGGCGAACTGCGTCGTCGAGACGCGTGGCGGTCGCGCTCACCGGCCAACTCCGAATTGCATACTGGCGGGTAGAATAAGGACCGCCACCTGTGCGGCGAGCGGGATGGTCATCGGGTTACCGTTTGATCCGAAGGGAGCCAGCGCGGCCGATTGGACGCAGGCTGTGGAGGAACAACTCCAGCGCGGAATCCACGAGTCGTTCCTGCGTGACGCCGACGTCTGGCACGCTCTCGACGTACTGTTGCCACACCGTCTGCTGCAACAGACCGGAGACCAGCATTCGCGCCGCCACGTCGGCGTCGGCGTCCGGACGGAATTCTCCGCGGGCCTGGCCTTCGCGCACCAGTGTTGCGATCAGCCGAGTAGAGGCGGTCGGTCCGGCAGCGAGCCAGCGACGAAATGCGTCCGGTGCCTCGTGGGCGATGCCCTGGAGCAGCAGCGTCACGACGGCGAGCCGTTCCTTCGGGACCGACGCGAACCACCGACGGACGACGAGGCGCAGTCGCGTGGACACCGGTGCCGTCTTGTCGCGCAGGATCTCCTCGATTCGGCCGAAGGCCTCCTCGCTGCGATGTTCGATGGCGCGGAGGAGCAGTGCTTCCTTGTTGGCGAAATAGTGGTAGATCGCGCCCTTCGTGACGCCCGCCGCCTCGCCGATGTCCTCGAGGCGCGTGTTGCGGTAGCCACGCTCGGCGAATACGCGGAGCGCGGCATCGAGTATTTCGTGCGGGCGGTCGTCGGGCCGCCGCTCCCATCGGAGTGCTTTGGCAGGCATGCTGAATCTGAAATTACATACTCGCAAGTATAATACTCGAATCGGTCCGACTTTGGTAGCGGACGGAGTCTGACCCCAAACCAGCTTATACCGCCGGCGTAACGAGCCGCGGGTTCAGCCGTTGGTGCCAGTACGGGTAGATCGGACGACGGTTGCTCACTGCGTCGAGCCTCGCGACGTGGGCGCTATCGAGCCGCCAATCGGCAGCCGCGAGATTCTCGCGCAGCTGGATCTCCGAGCGTGCGCCGATCACAACACTCGCGACCGTCGGGCGGTGGAGCACCCAGTTCAAGGCCACCTGTGGCACGGTCTTGCCCGTCTCTCTGGCAATCTCCTCGAGCACCGCGACGATGTCGAATAGGCGCTCGACATCGCCAGCACGCTCGAGCCCGAGCTGGCTGACGCGCGACCCGTCCGGAATCGGCTGGCCGCGGCGAACCTTGCCGGCCAGCGCCCCACCCGCGAGTGGACTCCACGCAACCGTCCCGACGCCCTGGTCGATCGCGAGCGGCATGAGCTCCCACTCGTACTCGCGCGCGACCAGCGAGTAGTAGGCCTGGTGCGCCACGTATGGTGCCCAGCCGTACCGATCGGAGATCGCGAGCGATTTCATCAGCTGCCAGCCGGAGAAGTTCGAGCACGCAACGTAGGTGACCTTGCCGCTCGTCACGAGCGCGTCAAGCGCCTTCAGCGTCTCCTCGACGGGCGTGTTCTCGTCGAAGCCGTGCATGTAGTACACATCGATGTGATCGGTGCGAAGCCGCCTCAGACTGTCCTCGCAGGCTCTGCGCAGAAAATGGCGCGAGGAGCCAGCATCGTTAGGGCCCGGTCCCATGGGGAACGTTGCCTTCGACGCGAGGATGATGTCCTGGCGACGCCCCGCGATGGCGGCACCCAGGATCTCCTCCGCCATCCCCGTGGAATAGGAGTTCGCCGTGTCGAAGAACGATACGCCCGCATCGAGGCACAGGTCGACGAGTCGCTTCGCCTCGGCGACGTCGGTGCTGCCCCAGGCGCGATAGAAGTCGTTGGCACCTCCGAATGTCGCCGTGCCAAACGCGAGAATGGGAACGCGAAGTCCCGACCGCCCGAGCTGCCGAAATTCCATCGTGCGTCTCCGAGAACGTCAGCGTTATTTCGGAATGACGACGCGCGCCTGTACCGGCGGCTGATCGGACGTGACCAGCGCGAGAAACAAGTGACCGTCCAGCAGGGCGACACGCTCGCCCGCACCTAACGATGCAACACCCGATTCCGACGCCACACCGGGACCAGAAAGCCGCTGGACGACCCGCCCTCGGCCGGCGGCATCGCGCCGGATGAGCACCACCGCCTGGACCTTCGACCGCGGCAGGCCGCGTACGTCGAGGTCATAGCCTAACGTGCCGCTCATGTGGTCGAATGCAAAGCGCGCGGTGACCGCACGCCCGGACGTGCCGGTGGCGGTGGTGGCAAACGCCGCACTGATCGGCGCCTTCCCTGCCACGAGACGCGGTGTCGAGAATGGCGCACGCCGGTGCGGCCCCAGTTGTTCGAACGCGTAGCCCATGCCAACCAACCTCGCATCCCCGAATGCGCGCCCGAGCAGCTCGATCCCAACCGGGAGCCCCTCACTCGTGAACCCGGCCGGAATGCTGAGCGCCGGCAATCCGGTCTGGGCGCTGAGCGCACACGTCGATCCCAGTTGCGGATCCCCCACGAACGCCGGCCTCCGGCGCATTGTCGGGTACACGAGCGCGTCGAGTCGCAGGCTGTCCATGATCGCCGCAATTCGGTCGCGCAGGACGACCTGCCGCGACAGCGCACGACGGTAGGCGTCGTTGTCGCGCGTGCCGAGACTGTCAGCCAGCTTGAAGCGCGCCTCCAGCGCTCCGCTCTCCAACCCCGAGGCAAGAATATCGGCGATCGACGTGATCGGCTCACCCGGCGTCTTCGCCAGATAGTCGATCATGTCGAACTTGTGCTCGTAATTGATGACGCTCGTGTTGGCGATCAGGCTGTCGAACGCCGCGATGTCAACGCGCACGGTGTCGGCGCCCGCAGCCTTCATCGCGCGAATTGCCGAGCGAACGGTGTCGAGAATCTCGCCGTCGGCATCGGTGAAGTAACTGGTGAGAATTCCGATCCGAGTGCCGCGCAGGGCGTCCGCGTTCAGCGAGTCGGTGAACTTCGGTAACGCCCGCCCTGCGAGGACGCGCGTCGCGGCATCGGCAGAATCAATGCCGATGGTGGCGTCGAGGGCGATCGCGAGGTCGCGAACTGTACGCGCCAGTGGCCCCGGGATGTCCTGTGTGTGGGAAAGCGGCATCACACCACTGCGGCTCACGAGTCCCTGCGTCGGCCGCAGGCCGGCGAGACTGCCGAACGCGGACGGAATTCGAATCGAACCGCACGTGTCCGAGCCCCAGCCCACCGCCGCGAAGCTCGCCGCAATCGCAGCGCCGGTCCCGCCGCTGGACCCGCCAGGGCACCTGCGCGGATCGTACGGATTGCGCGTCTGGCCCCCCAGTGAGCTGATGGTCGTAATGCCCGCGGCCAGCTCGTGCATGTTCGACTTGCCGAGTATGACCGCGCCCGCATCGCGAAGCCGCCGAACCACGAACGCGTCATCTCTCGTCTGATGGTTGGCGAGGGCCAGCGAGCCCCCGCTGGTCGGGAGGTCGGAGGTATCGAAGTTGTCTTTGATGATGATCGGGATGCCGTGCAGGGGGCCTCGCACCTTGCCCTGCTGGCGCTCCTCGTCCATCCGGCGCGCCTCGACTCGCGCGTTAGGGTTGAGCCGGATCATCGCGTTGAGTTCAGGCCCGCGCTGGTCGTACGCCGCGATCCGCGCCAGGTACGCGTCCACGAGTGCGACCGAGGTCGTTCGGCCGGTGGCCATGGCGTTCTGGAGGTCCGTGATCGACGCCTCGTAGACCTCGACCGGTCCCGCCGACCGGGTTGCCTGTGCAAGCACGACCGACGGCCGCAAGCCTAACGCGGCACACGACACGACCAGAATCCAGCGCGGCCGTTTCATCACGTTCATCTCGCTTTCAAAAGCTGAGGTGGCTGGCCAGTCGCTCCAGACTCGCCAGATCGTGCGCCGGTGCGAAGACGTGCAGGTGTGGCAGTGCCGCCTGCATGCCCCGGGTGAGCGGCTCGTAGGACGGACTTCCGAGCAATGGGTTGAGCCAGATGATCCGGCCAACTCGGCGGCGCAGGTTGCTCAACGCCGAGCCAAGGACTGCGGGGTCGCCTGTGTCCCATCCGTCGCTCAAAATGATCAGCGCGGTCCGACGATCGAAGAGTCGAGGCCACCCGACGCGCACGGCCTCGACGCTCTCCCCTATCTTCGTCCCGCCAGACCATCCGCTCTCGGCAACCGCCTCCAGCGCTCGCAGTGCTTCCCGATAGCTCTCACGCGCGAGCGAATCCGTAATGCGCACGACCCGCGTGCTGAACGCGAACGTCTCCACGCGGGCGAACGCGTGCTGGAGTGCGTAGAGCACCTGCAGGAGGAACCGGCTGTAGAGGTCCATCGAACCGGACACATCGCACAGCACGACGAGCTTGGTCCGGCGAAGGGCGCGCTGCCGGCGCGCGAGCCGGATCGGGTCGCCGCCCGTAGCGAGGGCCAGTCGTACGATGCGACGCGGGTCGAGCCGCGCGCCGCGTCGTGCCTGACGCCACCGGCGACTCCGACGACTGCGCAGTCGCTTGACGATCATCGCCGCGACCTGCTCGAGCGCAGCGAGGTCGTCGCTCGCGTAATAGCGGAAGTCCTTCGTCGCAGTCGCGTCGCGCGTGCTCGGCGCAGCGAGCGGAATGGATTCCTCTCCGTCCGTGTCATCGCGCGAGGACGCCCACCTCGTAAGCGCCGTGGCACTTCCGGCCTTTGGCTCATCCCATGGGGCGATGACCGGTGGGTTCGGTGTGTCCGAATCGGCACGCGTTCTCTTCGCGTCCGGGGCCGCATAGGCCGATGTCCACCATTCCTGGAAGAGCGCGTCGAAGACCGCAAGGTCGTTTCGCCGCTGGACGAAGATCGCTCGAAACGCGAGATAAACATCGCGCTTGTCCGTCGGGTCTATCGCGCCGAGCGCGCGAACCGCATCGATACCCGAATCAGTCGTCGTGGCGACACCGTGGTCCCGCAGACGGCGGCTGAACTCGGTAACGAGGAACGCCGGATCCGCGAGTGCGGTCACTCCGTACTCTCACCGGCCGCAACGACGGCGGCTGCACCACGGCTCGCGACCTCGGCCCGGATCTGACGGATGTCGGCTTCGTCCTTGAGGACGCAGCCTAACGTTTCGGACGCCGTATCGTCGTCGATCGTGTTGGCGCCCAGCGCAACGAGTGCGTGCGCCCAATCGAGCGTCTCCGCGACGCCAGGCGTTTTGATGAGGCGGTGGCGTCGCACGGCCTGCACGAACGCCGCGACGGACGCTGCCAGGTTCGTGTCGATGGCGGGCACCTTCGCGCGCACGATCTCCACTTCCTTCTCGAGCGACGGATAATCGATCCAGAGGTAGAGGCAGCGGCGCCGCAGTGCCTCGGACAACTCACGCGTACGGTTGGACGTCAAGACGACGCATGGCTCGTACGTCGCTCGCACGGTGCCGATCTCCGGGATCGTGACCTGATGCTCGGAGAGCACCTCCAGGAGGAACGCCTCGAACTCTTCGTCGCTTCGGTCGATCTCATCGATGAGCAACACGGTCTGCCGCGAGGCGCGGATCGCGCGCAACAACGGGCGTTCGAGCAGAAATGGCTCGCTGAAGATCTGCGCCTCGCGCTCGCCGATGGACTGTCCCGCCCCTTCACCGAGCTTGATGTGGAGCAGTTGCTTCGGGTAGTTCCACTCGTAGAGTGCCGTGCTCGCGTCGAGGCCTTCGTAGCATTGAAGGCGTATCAGCTCCGTGTCGAGGACTCCGGCCAGCACCTTGGCGATTTCGGTTTTCCCCACCCCTGGCGGACCTTCGACGAGCAGCGGTTTGTGGAGCGTCAGCGCGAGGAACGCCGCCGTGGCAGTCGCGCGATCCGTGACGTACCCCTGTGCCGCCATCGCGTGTTGCAGGCGCGCGATCGTTTCTTTCACGTCGCGGACTCCGCCCGGCGCCGCAGGTAGGCGGCGCGGCAGCCGGGGCAGCAGAAGTAGAGCGTCTCAACGCCCTCCACGACCGTGTATCGCGCCGTGGAGGTGTCGACAGGCATCCCGCAGATGGGATCGCGTGCCATGACCGGGGCCGCGGTCCGCGGTCCTCCGCTCCGCTGCAATGGAGTGGGGGCGTCGCTTGCCACGGCGGCGGACGACGAACTGGCGTTAGGCCTGCCGTATCGCCGCTGAACGATCTCTGCCAGGACGCTGAGCGCGATCTCCGATGCGCTCATTCCGCCCAGATCGAGGCCTGCCGGGAACTTGACGCGGGCCAGTCTTTCGGTCGCGGTGCCTTCCGCGCGTACGTAGTCGATGAGATAGCGGGCTTTCTTGCGACTCGCGACGAGACCGACGTACGGCGCCTCGCTGGCCGCCGCTGCCGCGAGCGCGGCCTCGTCACCGGCGCCCATCGTGCCGACGACGACGTACGTCGTCGCGTCGGCGCCGGCGAGTGCTGCTCCACTGTCCGTCATGACCCGAACGCCCGGTGGGAACAGGTCGGGTGGCACTGCCGCGGATCCGACGATGACGTCGAACCCCAACTCCGCGCCCAGGCGCGCCAGGGACTGTACGACTGGCGTGTGCCCGAGCAGCACAAGGCGCGGAGCCGCGAGCACCGGCTCGAGATAGATTTCGATCCCACCCTCGCCCTGGCATGTCATGGGATACTCGCGAACGTCGCCGTGCCTGGTTGCGCCAGTGTCCGCACCGCCAGTCCCCACGTTCATGCGGACGAGCCGCGGCCGGCCGTCGGCCAGGGCGTCGACGGATTCCTGCCTAACGACTGGCTGCACGCAGCCGCCACCGATCCACCCGTGGATCGAACCGTCGGCCCGGACGATCGCCTTTGCGCCCGGGCGAACGCTCTGTGGCGGATAGCTTGCGACGACCGTCGCCATGACGAACGGCGTGCGGGCGGCGCGAAGTGCCGCGGCTTCGGTGTAGATGTCGCTCGTCATAGGGACTGGGGACTAGGGACTAGGGACTCGGCCGGGATGCTATTACGCGGCACGGAGGCCTCCTCGGTGCAACAAGGCTCCCGGCCGAGTCCCCAGTCCCTAGTCCCGATGTCCCTATTCACTCACTCCCTTCTCTCGCAAAATCTTCCAGACCTTGAATGGCGTGATGGGAATGTCGATGTGCCTCACGCCAAGGTGCCACAGCGCATCCACGACCGCGTTCGCGATCGCCGGTGGCGCACCTACCGTCGCGCTCTCGCCCACGCCCTTCGCGCCTAACGGGTGATGCGGGCTCGGCGTCACGGTCTTGTCGAGCTCCCAGTTGGGCGTCTCCATCGCGGTCGGCAACAGATAGTCCATGAAGCTGCCGCCCTGGATGTTGCCGTTCTCGTCGTACTGGATCTCCTCGAACAGCGCCGGCGCCAAGCCCTGCGCGAGCCCGCCGTGAATCTGTCCGTCGACGATCATCGGATTGATGATGTTCCCGCAGTCGTCGACCGCAACGAATCGGCGCACTTTCACCTCGCCGGTGCCCTTGTCGATGTCCACGACGCAGATGTAGCTCCCGAATGGGAACGTGAGGTTCGGCGGATCGTAGTAGCTCACCGCCTCGAGCCCCGCTTCCATTCCCTGCGGGTGATTCGTGTACGCGGCGAACGCGATCTCCTGAATCGTCTTCGACCGATCCGGCGAACCCCGCACCGTGAACTTGCCTGGTGTCCACTCGAGATCCTCCTCGCTCGCCTCGAGGAGATACGCCGCGATCTTGCGCGCCTTGTCCCGGATTTTCCGCGCGGCCATTGCACCGGCGGCGCCGGCCACCGGCGTCGAGCGGCTCGCATACGTGCCGAGCCCGTACGGCGCGGTATCGGTGTCGCCCTCCTCGACCTGCACGTGCGCGGCGGGAATGCCCAACTCCTCGGCCACGATCTGCGCATACGTCGTCTCGTGGCCCTGGCCCTGCGACTTCGTCCCGAATCGCGCGATCGCCTTGCCCGTGGGATGAATCCGAATCTCGGCCGAATCGAACATCTTGAGGCCGAGGATGTCGAAGGTGTGCGATGGTCCCGCGCCGACGATCTCGGTGAAGCTCGAGATCCCGATCCCCATGAGCTCACCGCGCGCTCGCTTCTCGAGCTGCTCGCGCCGGAGCTCGGCGTAGTTGATCTTCTGCATCGCGAGCTCGAGCGCGGCCTTGTAGTTCCCGCTGTCGTAGGTCCAGCCCGTCGCGGACTTGTACGGGAACTGCTCCGGCTTGATGAAGTTCTTCAGCCGGAACTCGGCCGGATCCATCTTGAGCTCGTGGGCCGCGATGTCGGTGAGCCGCTCGATCGCATGTACGGCTTCGGTGACACGGAAGCTGCAGCGATACGCAACGCCGCCTGGCGGCTTGTTCGTGTACGCCGCATCGACGGCGACGTGCGCGGCAGCGATGTCGTACGACCCGGTGACGATGCTGTACAGCCCAGCCGGGAACTTCGAGGGGTTCGCGGCAGCGTCGGCACACCCATGGTCGGCGAGCGTTTTCACGCGAAGTCCCGTGATGGTCCCGTCCTTCTTGAGAGCCAGCTCGGCATCGATGTGATAGTCGCGCGCAAAGGAGTCGGCCTGGAGGTTCTCCATCCGATCCTCGATCCACTTGATCGGCTTGCCTAACAGGAACGACACAGCGATGGCGACCACATAACCCGGATAGACTGGAACCTTGCCGCCAAATCCGCCACCGATGTCCGGCGAGACGATCCGGATTCGCTCTTCGGAGAGTCCCACGTGCCCGGCGACGAGCGCGACGACCGTCCGCACGGCGTGCGGTGCCTGAGTCGTCATGTAGACCGTGAGCTGCTCGCGGGCCTTGTCGTAGCTCGCGACGCAGCCGCATGTCTCGATCGACGCGACATGAATGCGCGGGATGTAGATGTGCTCCGACACGGTGAGGTCCGCGTCCTTGAACACCTGCTCCGTGGCATCCTTGTTGCCGGCTTCCCAGTGCCAGATGTGGTTCGTGTCCTTCCGGTCCGGCCGGACGAGCGTCGCCCCGGGCTCGATCGCCTTGTACGGATCGACCACCACCGGCAGCGGCTCGTAATCCACTTCGACGGCCGCCACACCATCCGCGGCCGCATAACGACTCGTGGCGATGACCGCGGCGACCTCCTGCGATTGATACACGACGCGATCCGTGGGCAACACCATCTGCGTGTCGCTCATGAGCGTCGGCATCATGTGCAGGTTGTATTTCTCGAGATCGCGTCCGGTGATCACCGCGAGCACGCCCGGTGTGGCGAGCGCCCGAGACGTGTCGATATTCAGGATCTTGGCGTGGGGGTACGGCGTGCGCACGATGTCCATGAACAGCATGTCGGGCAGCACGATGTCATCGACGTAGTTCCCCTTTCCTCGAATGAAGCGGCCGTCCTCCTTGCGCTTCATCGAGTGCCCCATTCCACCGACTTCGGGGCTGGTGCGCGGCTGTTGTATCATTTGCGGATCCCCGTCATCCCGAGCCGTCAGGCGAGGGACGACACTCGAGTGTTAGGCGGTGGTGGCGGTTTCGGCGGCAACATTCTTCGCGGGTGCCGCGACACGAGCGGCCTGCATCGCACCCGCCGCGTGCTGAATGGCCTTCACGATGTTCACGTACCCCGTACACCGACACAGATTCCCGGAGATCGCCTGACGAATCTCCGCCTCGGTCGGGTTCGTGTTGTGCTCCAGCAGCGCCGTCGCCGTCATCATCATCCCGGGAGTGCAGTAGCCGCACTGCAGTCCGTGTTCTTCCTTGAAGCCGGCCTGCACGGGATGGAGTGCCCCGCCCTGCTCCAGGCCTTCCACCGTGCGGATCGCGCGGCCGTCGGCCTGGACCGCGAACATGGTGCACGACTTCACTGGATGGTCATCGAGCAGTACGGTGCATGCACCACAGTGGCTGGTATCACAGCCGATGTGTGTGCCCGTTAGGCGCAGCGTGTCGCGAATGAAATGCACGAGCAGCAGTCGCGACTCGACCTCGGCCGAGTGCGCTTGGCCGTTGACCGTGACGGTAATGGAATGCGTGGACATGTCAGGCCTCTCCCGTGCCGGTCTCGCCGCGCGCCCGGCGCGCGGCCTTCTGAAGTGCCCGCGCCGCCAGCACGCGGACGAGGTCCCGCTTGTACTCCTCGCTGCCGCGGCGATCCGCCACCGGCTCGGCTGCCGATGCGGCCATCGTTGCCGCTTCCCCGATCGTCGTGGCATCGAGCGGCTTCCCGGCGAGGAACGCTTCGGCGCTCGCTGCGCGGATCGGCGTCGCTCCCACATTCGTTAGGGCGATGCCGGCCCGCTGACAAGCACCCGTAGTGTCGAGCGTGAGCTGAGCTGCGACGGCGGCCGTCGCGAAGTCGCCGACCTTACGCTCGAGCTTCATGTACGCTCCACCGGAGCGCGCCGGCGGCGACGGAATCACGATCTCCGTTACGATCTCATCCGGCTCGAGCAGCGTCGTGAACAGTCCCACGAAGAAGTCGCGCGCCGCGACAGTCCGTGTTCCGTTCGCCCCGCGAATGACGAACGATGCGTCGAGCGCGATCATCGTCGCCGGGTGATCGTTGCCCGGATCGCCGTGTGCGACGTTACCGCAGATCGTCGCCGAGTTCCGCACGATCGGATCGGCGATCACCCGCGCCGTATCGAAGAGCAACGGATACCGCGCGCGCACCACGGCCGACCGCTCGAGCTCTGCCTCTCTCGCGAGCGCGCCAATGTGCAACGCGCCATCGCGCTCTTCGACGTAATCGAGCCCAGGAATCCGGTTGATGTCCACGAGCACCGTGGGCGTGGCAAGGCGGAGCTTGAGCATCGGAATGAGACTCTGCCCACCCGACAGAACCTTCGCCTCGCCGCCGTGCTCCCGCAGCAGCGTTACGGCGTCGTCCAGGGTGGAGGGCGCGACATAATCGAACCGAGACGGGATCATCGGCACCTCCTCGAGTTTTGTTGGTGCATAAACAACAACGCGCGCCTTGACCCGCGCGCTGCTCGCGCTAAAGTGTCTCGCGGTTTCCCGGTGTCAATGACCGCTGGCCGCACGAACGGAGGGCGCGATGGGGATCCGGATCGAAGAGGTCTTCGAGATTCAGGCGCACCCCGATCGTGTATGGTCGTACCTCACCGATCCTCGGCAAGTCGTGAACTGTCTTCCCGGAGCCGAGCTGACGTCGGTTCAAGACGACACGACGTTTCTCGGCCGAGTGAAGGTGAAGGTCGGACCGATTTCGACCGCGTACGCGGGCAAGGTGATTCTCACGGAACGCGATGACGCGAACCGCGTCGTGAAGATGACCGGTGAAGGACGCGAGAGCGGCGGTGCCGGGTCGGCCAAGATGACGATGACCAGCTCGGTAGTCGCGCTCGCAAACGGCAGCTCCGAGGTACGCGTCGTCGCGGACATCGACGTTGTCGGACGGGTAGCCCAGTTCGGTCGCGGCATGATCGAGAGTGTCAACAAGCAGATGTTCAAGCAGTTCACCGAGTGCGTCCGAGCGACGCTCGCCGCTGGTACGTCGGATGGCCCCACCGCGAGTGAGGCGCCTGGACCCAGTGAGACGAACGCGGCCGCCGAGCCGCCCATCGCGCCGCCACCGCAACCTGGCTGGGCGTCCGTTCTGGCGACACCGACATCCGGGTCCATCGTTCCCGCTTCGCCACTGCCAACCGCCGCGCCCCGCTCGACCGCGCCTGGGTCGGGGCAGCCTGTGCGACTTATCCCCGTACTGTTCCGCGCGCTCGTCGATTATCTCGCCGGCGTGCTGAGCAGGCTCGTGGGTCGAAAGCCCAGGCAGTAGGACCAACAGTCCCTGATGGAACTGTTGCGATTGTGATGTATATCACTATCTTGTCGCGGCCGTTTCCTTCCGCAGATCACCCCCCGCGACCGGTTCATCGCTTTTCGACGCTCGCGCCCTAGAGCGCCGCGCCTAGTACGGCGCGCCGTTCGCGCACGCGGGCTCGAGTTCGCCGTATACCTCTCCCCTGAGATATACGGCGCGATACCGCTCGTGTGTGTGAATGGCGGACTGTTGTTCGATCACAATCTGTTGTGGCCCGCACTCGCTCCCTTGTCCGAGCGCCGTCAGCTCATCCTCTACGACCAGCGAGGTCGGGGGGCATCGCAAGCACCGCCCGGTGCGAGTGCCGCTCGTATCGAGCACGATGCCGGCGATCTGCCCGCGATTCGCGAAGCCCTAGGCCTTGGCACCTGGGACGTGTTAGGCCACTCGTGGGGCGGTGGCCTCGCCATGCTGGCGACTGAACGAGATCGAAGTGCTGTTCGGCGACTCGTGCTCGTCGATAGCGTCGGTCCTGTCGGCAACTGGCAGGAGAATCTCCTTCGCGATGCGCTGCCGCGGTTGGGTCCGAGCGATCGCGCGATTCTCGAGCACATCGACACCGACGCGCTGCTTCAACCCGAGCCGGGCATCCACAGTGCGTACTCGCGCGCGATGTACGCGGCGTGGTTCGCCGATGCATCACTTGCCGCGATGTTTTCGCCACCGCGATCACATAGTCGGACCGGCGCTGCAGTCGCGGCGCGGCTGCGTGGTGAGGGTTACGACTGGCGAGCGTTGCTCCGTGCCGTTTCGGTGCCAACGCTCGTCATGCACGGAGAAAGAGATCTGCTACCCGTCGGCGTTGCACGTGAGATCGTTGCAACGCTCGGGAATACTCGTCTCGAAGTGATCCCCGACGCGGGCCATATGCCGTTTTGGGAATCGCCAGAGCTGTTCTTCACCCTCGTCGAGTCGTTTCTGTCGACTCCCACGGCGTAACCACGAGTAATGCGTCGTCTCGAACTGGTGTTCGGTACTGTAGTCACTGCGCTCGCAGTATTTGTCGCCGTCGAGGCGCGAAGTGCGCGTGTGTACTCCGAGTACCTTGGCGGAGCGGTGTCTGCACCGATCGCGAGCAGCGCGTCGGAGACGCGTCGCGTGCGGCCCGCCGAGACACCGGTCACGGGAGACGTATCCGCGCCGCGCGACCTCGACGACATTCGCCGTCGGCTGCGCGAAGGCTCGCCCGGCACGTACGTGGATGAACTGCTGCTGCAGCGCGACTCCGCACTGGCTCGATGGCCCGATCGTCGGAACCGTCCGCTTCGCGTGTGGATTCAGCCGCGATCGACCACAACGGATTTCAGCGTCGGATACCCCGACATCGTGCGCGCCGCGTTCGAGGAGTGGGCGCTGACGGGAATCCCGCTCATGTTCACGTTCGTTCACGACTCGGCAAAGGCCGACATTCACGTCAACTGGATCGACCGCTTCGACGAGCAGATCAGCGGTAAGACGCTCTGGGCGCATGACGATGATTGGTGGATCGTCGAGGCGAACATTGTGCTCGCGATTCACCACCGCGGCGGAGAGCCGCTGGACAGTTCGGCGGTTCGCGCGATTGCACTCCACGAGGTCGGCCACTTGATCGGTCTCGATCACACGACGGACACGGCGAACATCATGACGCCGAAGGTGCGCGTGAAGGAGCTGTCCGACGCGGATCGCGCTACGGCGAGACTGCTCTATACGCTGCCTCCGGGGAAGGTGAAGTAGCCGGGAATCGGGAATCGGGAATCGGGAATCGTAGACCCTCGGGAGGCCTCTCTACACGAGATGAGCGTCCCGAGGGTTTTCGATTCCCGATTCCCCGATTCCCGATTCCCGACGCGTGGCACCAAGTCTGCCTTCACCGCCCGATGTGAGCGATCCCTATGACGTAGCTATAGTCGGCGGCGGACCCGCAGGGCTGACGGCAGCGCTCTGGCTTGGGCGTTATCTGCATCGCGTCGTCCTCATCGATTCCGGCGACCCCCGCAATTGGGAGACACGCGGCGTGAACGGCTTTCCCGGCCACCCGGGGATTACGCCGGCTGAGCTTCGCGGGAAGACCCGTGACGAGTGTCGCCAGTACGGTGTCGAGCTCATCGATGGATTCGTCGTCCGGGTCCGGAGGACCAGTGTCGGCTTCGAGCTTCAGTTCGACCCGATGCGCGGGACGAAGGCGCGCGACGATCACCGCGGCTCGGGGTCTCCGCGCGCGCCGTGGGACAACTCACCTCGCGCCGAGACGCGTACGCTGCGGGCGGCTCGTCTGCTGCTCGCGTTCGGGCTGCGCGACGAGTGGCCGAAAATACCGGGGCTACAGCAGGTGTACGGCAGCGCCGCGCACGTCTGTCCAGACTGCGACGGGTACGAGACACGCGGCACGAAGGTGGTTGTGCTCGCGTCCGGCAGGAAAGCTGCCGGCATGGCGCTCAACCTCACGACGTGGACGCGCGACATCGTGATCTGCACGAATGGCCGCGACCCCGACCTCGATGCGGATCAGTGTGAGAGGCTCGACGCGCTGAACATCCCCGTGTTATCTGCCCGTGTCGAGCGGGTCGTGCCGCAGGGCGACTGGATCTACTCCCTGGAGCTCGAGGGCGGCATGCACCTGGACTGCGACCACCTCTTCTTCAGCCTATCGCAGCGCCCTGCCGATGACCTGGGCGCCCAGCTCGCATGCGAGCGCGACGAGGACGGCCAGATCATTGTGGATGAGCACCACCACACATCGGTCAGGCACGTATGGGCCGCCGGCGATGTCACCCCGGGACCGCAGCTCGCGGTCGTCGCGTCGGCCGAGGGCGCCGTGGCCGCCCTCTCGATCCACAAGAGTCTCGTGCCTAACGCACGGAAGCTGAGCTCCTCGGACGACGCTACCAGCGCAGCGTCAGGGACTGCGCCTTCTTCTTACGGATGATGCGGAGCGGCAGCTCCGTCCCATCCGCCGTCTCGATCGCCCGCTGGATCGACAACGGCGACGTCACGGCGACTCGGCCGACGGACACGATGACATCGCCGCCCTTGAGGCCGGAGCTGTAGGCCGGTGACCCGCGGGCCACGTCGAGAACGAGCACACCGCTCTTGACGCCGAACGTCTCGCGTAGATCGGCGTTCGTCCGCACGATCGTCGCCCCGGCGATGACCATCGGCGCTGACATGCGGGAGAAGACGAACACGTTCCGCTGATCCGGCGGCGATGTCTCGACCGCGTTAGGGGCAGGCATCGGCACACTTGGCACGAGCGGGGCAGCGGGCGTGACCGTCACGACGCCGTTCGCCCCGACCACGACCGCGGTCGTCGGCTCCGCGGCGCGAGGAGCGACTCGCGGTCGCGCACCCGACCCTGGAGTCGCGGCTGGCGGAAGCGGTGCGCCGCGAACGATCCCACCACTCAACGGCCACCGCCCGATCGAGATCGGATCCCCAAACGCCGCCATGATACGCGCGTCGAGGAACGGACATCCATTGTCGAGCGACGGTGGACGCTGCTTGATGACGAGGAGCACATCCCGCGTGTCGCCATCGCGCCTAACGCGGAGCGGGAGGCGGGCTCCGGGGCGCAGCAGCTGGTTGAACGCGATGTCGCGCCCGACCACCGACTGGCCATCGATGAGGATGATCTCATCCCCCTTGGCGACGCCCGCGCGCTCGGCCGGAGAGCCCGGCTCGACCGTCTCCACCGTGGGGTTCTCCGCGAAGCGGAAGACCTCACCGCCCGATCGGCCAGCGTCGGCGCTCATGGTCGCCGAGAACGTGATGCCCATGTAACCCTCGGGCTTCGAGCTCCGATCACAGAGCGAGGCGAGCTGCGTCCGAAGCATCTGAGACCGTTGGGCCGCCTGGTCGATCTGCTCACGGAGCTGGCGGGCGACCGCCTCCACCTGCGACCGACTCGCTTCGGACGACTGCCCGGATCGCAGTGCGTCGAGCGCCTGGCTAGCGCGCGTCTGCAGCTGCGTCACCACGAGCAGCTGTGCCGCGATACTCTCGATCTCACCCTCGAAGCCCGTACGCAACCGCAGCGAATCGCGCATCTGCGCCAGGCGAGCCTCCGTCGATGCACGCCCCTCGGCGGTCGCGCAGTCGCGACATCGCGGCTTGTCGGGCTGCTGCCCGACGGCCACCGTCGCCGACGACACCGTGAGGATGAGGAACGTGAGTGATCGCATACGCGGAGTTGAATACCTGCTGCTATCCATCGAAAAATTCACGTGGCAACGCCACAACGGGTTCGTAGGAAGGGCACGAGCTAGAAACGTGTGAGCCGAGTGCCCGGCGGAAGCACGCTCCCGAGCTGCCGCAGCGTGACCTCACGCGCGCCGAGTGTCGAGAGGTAGTACTGGTTGAGCACGGGGTCCGCAGGCGCCACCGAGAGCGCCTGCCGCGACGTCTCGGCCATCTCGTCGAGCGCCGCCAGACGCGTGCGGAACACATCGCCCGCGTCGGGAGACTGCACTGTGGAATCGTGAGCGGCAATGAACGCCACGGCGCGATCGTAGTTGCGTTGTGAGGTTTCGAGGGTGGCGAGCGCGTCTTCCACGCTACTGAATGGCGATGTCGGATCGCCGAACACGGACGGCATGACTTTTTCAGCCGAGCCGCGGAAAACCCGACTCGCCAACGTCGTCATCTCTTTGCCGGATGGCGCGACGCTGGCGCCGGCGCTCATCCTGCCTAACGCACCAAAGCCCACGGCGAACACGAGTCCTGCCGCGACGCGGAGTCCAACGAGCCACGCACGCCGGTGCGGTCTTGGCTTCGCGATGGGCACGACGCCGGTCTCGACGGTCGATGGTGGCACGTAGTCATCGGCGATGATGCGTTGTTCACGCAGCTTCGCCGCCAGCGTCGACCACTCCGTGAGCGGTGGGGCGATGCGGTCACGCTCGTCCAATGCCATGGACAACAGCCGTCGGTGTGCACTCCGCTCGGCGGCGCAGATCGCGCACGCGGCGAGGTGCTCCGCTTCCGCGACGGTGGGCTCGCCGTCGGCAAGCTCGGCGAGGCGCTCAGAAGACAGGTGCGACATTCTCGGGATCCGTGTCTGGCGTGAGTCCATCCACCACGTGCGCAAGCAGCCGGCGAAGCTTTGCGCGCGCCTTGAACAGCTGGGATTTCGATCCGCCCGGGGTGATGCCAAGCTCGCGGGCAATCTCCTCGTGCGTGTAGCCTTCGACGTCGTGCATCATGAATACGGTCCTGGCCCCGGGCGACAACCGGTTCGCTGCTTCCTCAATGCTCGCGGCGAGCAGGGCGCGCTCGCTGTCGTGTTCCACCGCGACGGTGTCGTCCTCGATATCTGCTTCGGACTTCGCGATCCGGCGTGTTCGCCTGAGTGCGTTGAGCGTCCGGTTGACGGCGATGCGGTGGGCCCATGTTCCGAACTGCGACTCCCCGCGATAAGACGGGAGTGCCCTGAAGATCTGAATCCACACTTCCTGCGCGACGTCGGCGGCGAGGTCGGGGTCGCCGACCAGACGCCGGATGACGGCGTCGATGTGTGGCGAGTGCTGCGACCATAGGGCCTGCAGCGCCCGCTCATCGCCTTCGATGGCGCGCTGAATGAGGACTTGATCCATTCCCATGGGACTCTGCTACTTCGTCACCGAATGGGTTCCAGTGGTTTACGTAGCGGCTACCTGGTAGCCGACGGCTGCGGGCTACTGCTGCTTGCTACGAGCTGCTGGCATTAGCCCACGAGCAACCTTGCAAGGCGTTCGCCGAGCTCATCCGTGCAACCGATACGAGCTAAATGACTTGTGATCCAGATCACAAAATAGGGTCCTTGGCTGTGACCCGATTGACCATCACTCGTCTTGACAGAAGAGGTCACAAGAATAACAGTAGGGCGTGTAAGTCGCGTCGTCTACGGAACTTCGCAGAGACGTCGATAGTATGTGAGTCGTGAAGCGGTGGTGCGGACTCGCTCGAGTCCGACAAGACCGTGCATCACGCTCTTTGTCGTTCACTGTAAGGCGCCGGCGCTCGATAGCCGTCGCCAACAAGCCGTAGCTCGGAGTATCGGTGGTCCACGAAATCCTCCTCGGCGCATCGATTGCGCTGGCCGCGTCGGACGGTTTGCCGGTCAACACGCCAAAGTCGGTGGGCATGTCCGCCACCCGCCTGGCGTCGATCGACCGCATCGTCATGCGCGGTATCAATGCTGGAGGATATCCGGGCGCCTCGGTCGTCATCGGCCGGAATGGCTACGCCGTTTACCAGCGAGGCTTCGGCAAGCTGGGGTGGACGACCAGCAGTGCGCGCGTGACCGCCGATCGCTCCATCTACGACCTCGCTTCGCTGACCAAGGTGGTGGGGACGACGACCGCGGCGATGGTCCTGTACGATCAGGGGCGTCTCGACCTCAACGCGCCGGTGTCCACCTATCTCCCGGCGTTCTCCGGCGGCTGGAAGGATTCGGTCACCGTGCGGCAACTGCTCACGCACCGATCCGGCCTTCCGTCCGGGAGAGATCTGTGGCGCCTTGCTCGTACGCCGGATGAGGCGCGAGCCGCGGTGCTCTCGACGAACCTCGAGTGCAAGCCGGGTCAGTGCTACATCTATTCCGACCTTGGCGCCGACGTCCTGGGCTTCGTGATCGAAGCGATCTCCGGCGAATCGCTCGACGTGTTCCTGCACGACAAGGTGTTCGAGCCGTTGGGAATGAACGACACGTTCTTCCGCCCGTCCGACTCGCTGACCTATAGAATCGCGCCGACCGAGATCGCCCCGCCCCGCGGGTATCCGCTCCGGGGCGAGGTGCACGATGAGAACGCGTATGCGTTAGGCGGCGTAGCCGGTCACGCGGGGCTGTTCAGCACCGCGGCCGACCTGTCGATCTTCGCCCAGATGATGTTGAACGGTGGATCGTTCAACGGCGTCCGCGTCCTCAGCGACACGACGGTCGCCCTGTTCACGCACCGTGCGGCAGGTACCCGCGCGCTCGGATGGGACACGGCCGACGGTGACGGGGGCTCCGGCAAGTTCCTCGATTCGCGCGCCTACGGTCACACAGGCTATACCGGGACGTCGATCTGGATCGATCCCGAGCGTCAGATGTTCGTGCTGCTCCTGACGAACCGGGTACACGCGGCTCGCGCTCGTCGGCCAGCGAAGGTCATCTCCGACGTACGCGCCGACCTCGCGGACGCAGCGGTTGCATCTGTCGTGGACAACCCGGACAACGTCATCGCGATGCCGCGCACGTTCCGCGCGGACAAGGCGGCCGGCTGGAATCGCCCGGTTCGCACGGCGCGCAAGTCGCGGAGTCATTCGAGCCGCAGCGGGAAGGCGCAGGCGTCCAAGAAGTCGAGCTCGAAGTCGACCGTGAAGAAGAGCGGGGCGTCGACCAGTAAATCGTCGGCCAAGCCGTCCGCGTCGAAGAGCACCAAGAGCGCTTCGTCCAAGGCCAAGAGCTCGAACTGACGGACACCCGTCCCGGCGGCCACACTCGGCTTCCGGAAGCTCCGCTCGCGATCGATCTTTCGACTACGAGCGACGGAGTGATCGATGGCCGAGCCCAGCAACTCAATGAATTCGTCTGACGACGCGCCACGGGCCGGCGCGCCGCAGGATGCTGCCCGCACACCACACGAGCGCGAGTTGCCGGTGAGTGCTTCCGAGGCGGACCGCCCATCGCATCGGGCGGTGCCGGCTCCGTCGCCGGGCTCGAATAGTGAGGGTTCGTCGAATGGCGGTGCGAGCGACGCAGCGATGGCCGATGACACTGCCGATGCGCTGACAGAAGATCAGGTGAAGCTCGCGCTTCGACGCGTCAAAGATCCTGAGCTCAACCTGAATATTCTCGACCTCGGGCTCGTCTACGCGATTCGCGTGGAGGGCAACACGGTGTCGGTCGACATGACGTTGACGTCGCCGGGATGCCCGTCAGGGCCGGAGATCATGACCGACGCGGAGCGTCACCTCAAGGCGATTCCAGGCGTTGGCGACGTCGCTGTGAACCTCGTGTGGTCGCCGTTCTGGAGTCCCGAGCGAATCGAGCCCAGAGTCAGAGCGTATCTCGGATTCTAGGGACGAATCCGGGTTTCCAGCGACTCCATTCCTGTCCGACCGATCGCGGTCACGACGATGAGATCCGGCCGCGCGGACGCGTCGCTCGCGGCGAAGGAGTGTTCGCGCACCGAGCTCGGAACGATGCTCGTAGTCCACGTGTCGCCAAAGCGCGCGCGCACCACCCAGAGCCTCGCGGGCGTGGCGCCGACCGGTTCGATGGTCACCGTGGTGCGACCGGAAAGCGTGTCCAGCTGGACTTGAGCCCGCGGCGCGCTAGGCGGGCGCTTGTCGAGCCACGGCGATGCCGGTACGAGCGCCGGCCCGGCGTAGGGGCCGGCGACGAGCCGGTCTCCCAGGCTGTCCCGGTTCTGCATGAAGACGCTCATGCTGAAATGGAGGTTGCCGCTCGCGCCCGAGTCCGCGCGCGTTAGGCGCACCTGCTCCAGCAGCTCCGACGCCGGCCAATTCGCCCCCTCCCCCATGACGCGGCTCGTATAGTTCCCCACCCAGAGGTGACGGCCGAACGCGTTCTGCCCGGCCCACCAGTGCAGCAGCTCGTCGTACCGCTGCTGCGGAGCACTCGAGCGCCAGTAGAGCTGTGGCGTGAAATAGTCTGCCCAGCCACGCTGGAGCCACTTCCGCGAATCCGCGAACAGCTCGGTGTAGGCGTCGAGCCCGCGCACGGTTTCCGGATTGCCGGGGCGCCAGATGCCGAACGGGCTGATCCCGAATTTCACCCACGGCTTCTCCCCCTTCACCGTCTTGTACAGCTGCTCGATGAGGCGGTCGACGTTCTGCCGCCGCCAGTCGTCGCGCGCGAGGGTTCCACCTTTCTGCCGATACGCACGCCAGGTGCGGCCGTCGGGAAACGGAATCTCGCGCCCGCGACGCGTGTGCTCTTTGTACGGGTAGAAGTAGTCGTCGATGTGGATCGCGTCGATGTCGTAGCGCCTAACGATGTCGCGGACTACGCCGACGGTATACGAACGCACCTCGGCGCTTCCCGGGTCGAGCCAGAGGTACGGCCCGTACTTCACGACGAGATCCGGCCGGCGGCGAGCGATATGTGTCGCGGCAATGGGCGACCTGTCCGCCGGGAAGTGCGCGCGATAGGGATTGATCCACGCGTGCAGCTCGAGCCCCCGCGCATGCGCCTCCTCGACGGCGAAGGCGAGCGGATCATAGAACGGCACCGGCGGCTTGCCCATCGCCCCCGTCAGGAACGCGGACCAGGGCTCCTTTTGTGACGCGTACAAGGCGTCGGCCGAGGGACGTACCTGCAGTACGACCGCGTTCAGGTTGAGCGCCGCGGCGCGATCGAGAATCGCGATGAGCTCCGCCTTCTGCTGCGCGACCGGCAACCCGGGACGTGACGGCCAATCCATATTCGCCACCGACGCAACCCAGACGCCGCGGAACTCGCGAGAAACCGGCGGGGCGATCGCGGAGGAGTCGGCCGACTCTCCGGCAGCGGTGCTATGGGTGATGCGGGCGCTCGAATCGGGCCGATTCTGTGCGGCGGCGATACATGGCGCGAACGACACCGCAACCACGCCGGACCAGCGAGCCGCAGCGCGCACGATGCGATAAGAGTACAACTGAGCTTCCAAGTTTGAATGCGCCCGCGATGAGTCCTACTGCTTATAGGGCGAATCGTCGCGTTTTGTGCCGCCCGTTGGCCGACCGGTGGATGCGCGTTCGCCGGCCGACGTCGCCTTCCGGGAAGACGACGGTGCGTCGCGCAAGGCACGAACGAAATCCTCTCCGAGCTGCTCGACCTGCCAGCGGCGCAGATCCGGGATTTCACCCAGCTCTTCGACGGCCTTCGGGCGGCGACGAGCCACCGCCTCGAGCCGCTCGCGCGGACACAGCACGCCGGGATCGAGATCGAGTCTTGCAGCGGCAGCGTCGCGAACGGTCTTGAGTCGCGCCACGACGTCGTCGAAATCCGGATCGCGCTCCCAGCGCTGGGCACGCGGAAACCTCGGAAGCTGCGCTTCGGGAACCGCGAGCCCACGTTCCACGGCCGCAAGCATCTCGCTCGATCGCGATTCGAGAATCCCGCGCGGCATGCCCTTCACTCCTGACAGCTGCGGACGGCCATTCGACGCGAGGCGCGCGATCTCGAGCAGCGTATCGTTGCTCACCACGCGGAACGTCGCGCGGTCCAGCGTTCGTGCCAGCTCGTCACGCCAGATCACCAGCTCGCGCAGAACTGCAAGCTGCCGCCGGTTGAGGTCGCGCGCTCCCTTGACGCGCAGGAATGCCTCTCGCTCGTCGTCAGTGGCCCACCGGGTCCCCTCGAGGCGACCAAATTCCTCCGCCGCCCAGTTCGACCGGTTCAGCTTCTCGAGCTCGTTCCCAAGGCGATCCCGGAGATCGAGCAGGTACTCGGTGTCCTGCGCGGCGTACTCCAGCATGCCCGCCGTAAGGGGCCGCATGGACCAGTCGGCGCGCTGATGCTTCTTGTCGAGCTTTACACCGAAGAAGCGCTCGAGCAGCGCGGCGAGGCCGAACGCGCGAATACCGAGGAGCTGCGCGGCGACGCGCGTGTCGAAGATGTTGGTGACCTTCCAGCCGTAGTCCTGATGGAGGAGCCTCAGGTCGTAGTCAGCGTCGTGGAAGACGACTTCGACCGAGCGCGATTCGAGAAGGCGCCCGAGGCCCTCCGGGACACCGATCGTGAGCGGATCGAGGATCGCACTCGCTTCACGCGTCGAGAGCTGGAGCAGGTAGATCCGGTCGATGAACCGGTGAAAGCTTGCGCCTTCGGTGTCGAGCGCGATGGCTCGAGTGTTCGCGATGGTGGCGATGAACCGCTCGACTGCCTCCTTCCCGTCGAGATACAAGGGCGGTTTTTGATCTCGGACTGTCACTTCGGGAATCGGGAATCGGGAATCGGTCGCATGCATCCGGCTCGCCATTCGCGCCGCTCGCAGGTCCTGGATATTCCGGTCGACCGCGGGCTCGGGTAATCTAGCACGCGGCTGAACAACGCACCTCGCTCACCCGACGTCGACCGTGTTTCGATTCCCGATTCCCTATTCCCGATTTCCCGATTCCCGATGAGCGAGAAGCCTCCAAGTCCACACTCCGCGGTGAGCGCGGCCACTCCGACGCCCGCAACGCCGGTTCGCGCGGCCGAGCGACGGCGCCGTCAGATCGGGTGGCGAACGTCCGATGTCTTGCGTGCAGCCGCGGCGGTCGCCGCGATGTACCTCGCTCTTCGCCTCATTTGGCTCGCGCAAACGGTCTTTCTCACGGCCTTTCTTGGGGTCCTGTTCGGACTCGCGGTCTCGGCCGGGGTGGATTGGGTGCGGGCGCGCGTGCGTGCGCCTCGCGGCCTCATCGCCGCGCTGATCGTACTTGGTTCTGCAGGCGCGATCGTTGGATTTTTCGTCGTTTCCGGCCCCGTGCTGGCAACTCAGTCGCAGGAGTTGCAGACGAAGCTGCCCGAAGCGATCGACAAGATCGACCAGTGGGCTCAGAGCAAGGGGTTCCTGGGATCGCTGATCCGCGGGAGATCATCGACGACGGCGCCAGGACCCACTCCGCAGCCCGTGAAAGGCCCGGAGACGCCGGCCGAGCGTACGACCGGCGCCTCCCCTCGTCAGGTGCCGACGGACAGCGCCCTTGCCGCGACCGCGGGTGCATCGACCACGGCTCCACCCCAGACGCTCAAGCAGCGGATACTCGGCCAGCTCGCGGGACTCACGAGATACCTGTTCGGCTTCCTGTCATCGACCATCTCGGTGTTTGCCGGGCTGGTGCTGATTCTCGTCTTGTCGATCTACATCGGTGCGGACCCGGACACGTATCACGATGGACTGATGAAGCTCTTCGCGAAACCGTGGAGGAAGCGCGCCGGGGAGGTGCTGACCGCGATATCAATCGCACTTCGGAAATGGCTCGTGACGCAGCTTATCGCGATGGTGGTGATCGGCGTCGTTTCGACCATCGTGCTGCTCATCCTCGGCGTAAACGCCGCCGTGCCCTTGGGCGTCATCGCGGGGCTTCTCGAGTTCGTCCCCACCGTCGGGCCGATTCTGAGCGCGCTGCCGGCCGTCGCGATGGGCTTCGTCGATTCTCCGCAGAAGGCCCTCGCCGTGATCGTGGCGTACATCGCCATCCAGCAGATGGAGAACTATCTGCTGATTCCGTTTCTCATGCGTGAGGGTGTCGACCTGCCCCCGGCGCTCACGATTATCGCGCAGGCACTCATGGCCTTGATCTTCGGCTTCCTCGGCCTGCTGTGCGCGGTACCGTTGTTGGCCGCAACCATGGTCGCGGTGAAGATGCTCTACGTGCAGGACGTGGTGGGAGAGCCGGTCGAAGTGTTCGAGGACCTCGAGGATGACTGACTCCGGGCCTCAAGGGCCCGGGGCACCCGAGTCACCCGCCGTCGCGCCATCCGACCGCGACGAGCCCATTCCGCTCGTCCGTCGCTTCCCTGCCCTCGCCGCGATCCCGCGCTCGCGGCTGGCTCGGTTTCCGACGCCCGTGGAGCACCTCGAAGGGTTTCGCGACGTCGACTCGTTATGGGTGAAGCACGAGGACCTGTCGTCGGATGTGTTAGGCGGCAACAAGGTCCGGTCGCTGGAATTCCTCCTCGGACGAGTCGGACAGGGCGACACCGTGTTGACGCTCGGCGGCGTGGGATCGACGCACATCCTCGCGACGGCCGTTCACGCGGCGCGGCTGGGAGCCAAGACGATCGCGGTGCGCTGGCACCACGACATGCACCCGTCCGCGCACGAGGTGGCGGAGCGGACCGTGGCCGAATGTGCGGAGGTCATCACGGCGTCGAACGTCGTGACGGCGATCCCCCCGCTCATTCGTCTTCGACTCACGCGTCAGGCACACTACATCCCGCTCGGCGGCAGTAACCCGTTAGGCACGTTAGGCCATGTGAACGCGGCGCTCGAGCTGGCCGACCAGATCGAGGCGGGCGAGCTCCCGCCTCCGGCTCGACTGGTCGTGCCGCTCGGGAGCGGTGGCACGGCAGCGGGGCTCGCGCTCGGATTCGCGATCGCCGGAATGGACACCATCGTCGTCGGCGCGCGCGTGGGGCCGCGGATCGGGGCAAATCGCTGGCGCGTCCTTCGTCTGGCAGAGCGCACGCGTCAGCTCATCGGGCGTTATGCCGGGAACCCGCCGGCACCGGTGCGCGGTGACCGCGTCGCCGTCTCGCACGATCTCTACGCCGGGGCGTACGCTCGGCCGCATCCGACCGCCGAACACGCTGCGATTCTCGTGGACGAGCTTCGTGGATGGAGACTCGACGCGACCTACAGCGCGAAGGCCTTCGCGGTCGCGCTGGACATGGCGTCCCGGCACGGGACACCGACATTGTTCTGGATGACGTTCGACGCACGCTGGATGAAGAGCCTCGGCGTGGAGGAACCTGGGTCGTGATCGTGCTGTGTGATGGCGTCGAGATCGGCTACGACGATGTCGGCACCGGGATGCCGGTGGCATTCATCCACGGGTTTCCGCACAACCGGACGCTCTGGGCGCCGCAGGTCAGCGCGCTGGTGGATCGAGCGCGCTGCATTGCGCTCGACTTGCGCGGCTTCGGCGAGAGCTCGAAGAATGGTCCGTTCACCATCGACCAGTACGCCGACGACCTCGCCATGCTGCTTCGGATGCTCGGGATCGAACGCGCCGTCGTGGCCGGTCTGTCGATGGGCGGGTACATCGCGTTCGCGTTCTGGCGCCGCCACCGCGAGATGGTACGGGCCCTCGTGCTGGCGGACACCCGCGCGGGCGTCGACAATGAGGAGACGCGCGCGAAGCGTCTCGCGCTGATGGAGCTTGCGCGTGAGCGAGGCAGCGGCGCGGTGGCGGACGGTCAAGTCGTCGGGATGATCGGCAAGTCCACCCGCGAAAAGCGCCCTGCGCTGATCGATGACGTCCACCGAATGATGGGCAGCGCATCGGTGGACGGGATCCGCGGGGCCCTCGAGGCAATGCTCGGCCGCGCCGACTCGACTCCCACGCTGGCTACGATCGACGTCCCGACACTGGTGGTCGTCGGCGCGGAGGATGTGCTCACTCCTGTCCGCGAGGCGGAAATCCTGCACGACGCCATTCGCGGAAGTCGCCTCGAGGTGATAAAGCACGCGGGCCACGTGAGCAACGTCGAGCGGCCGGCGGCGTTCAACCATGTGCTGAGTGAGTTCCTAGCCGCGCTGGACTATGCCTGAGGGGGTTGTCATCCCGAGCGAAGCGAGGGATGACGACGGTTACCTCGTGGGCCTGCCTGGTGGGTTTTCACCCTTGAAGACTTCCCGGTTGATCTGCACATACTGCTTCATGTTTCCGGGCACGTCTTCTTCCGGGAAGATCGCCGTCACCGGGCATTCGGGCTCGCAGGCGCCGCAATCGATGCACTCGTCCGGGTGGATATAGAGCTGCTGCTCGCCTTCGTAGATACAGTCCACCGGGCAAACGTCGACGCACGCCTTATCCTTCGTTCCGACGCAGGCTTCCGTGATGACGTATGGCATTGCGGGCTCTGAGGGTAGCGATGGAAGTCCTCCGGTTATGATATCCGACGCAGTGCCGGCGAGACAAGGGCGCGGGCAGGGCGCGTAAGTTATCATCCGCCATGCGCCTCACGGTCAACGGCCGGACCTGCCAGATCGACGTCGCTCCCAACGCCACGCTGCTCTCGGTCCTGCGGGACCAGCTTTATCTCACCGGCGCCAAGCCGTCCTGCGAGCGGGGCGAGTGCGGTGCGTGCACCGTTCTCGTCGCCGATCCCGACGGTAAGCCAGCGCCTGTCTACAGCTGTCTCGCGCTCGCGCTCGCGTACGAGAACGAATCGGTCACGACCATTGAAGGGCTCTCGACCAATTCGAGACCCCATCCGGTGCAGGCCGCGTTTGTCGAGCACGACGCGGTGCAATGCGGATTCTGCACACCGGGCCAGGTGCTTGCAGCGGTCGCGCTGCTCGCGCGCGATCGCGACCCTTCGGACGAGGCGATCGTGCAGGCCATGAGCGGCAACCTGTGTCGGTGTGGCACTTACCCGAAGATCGTTCGCGCAATCCACAGCGCCGCGTCGGCGATGCGAGGATCCAATGGCGATTGATACCAGGGACACGCGTGAGGCGGGCACGGTTCCTCGACGGTTCGTCACGACCACGGTCGAGGTGGAAGGCCGCGAAGAAACGAAAGTCGTCGAGCTGCCCGAGCATGAGCCGACGCCGTGGGATGAAAGCGCCGAGCTTCGCATCGTCGGACAGCGCGCGACTCGCGTAGATGCCCCGGAGAAAGTCGCCGGCCGAGCCCGGTACACGGCGGACCTAACGCGTCCCGGTCTGCTCCACGCCGCCATCCTTCGTTCGTCGATCGCGCGCGGGCGGGTGAGTCTGGACCTGGCGCCTGCCCGCGCCGTCGCCGGAGTCGTCGACGTCATCGGCAACGCGGAGCTCGAGCGACGCATCCGACTGGCCAGCGGGCCGCTCTTCGACACCGCGATCACGTATGCGGGGCAGCCGCTCGCCGCCGTCTGTGCCGACACCGCGGACGCCGCGTGGCGAGGCGTGGAAGCCATCGTCGCACGGTACGAGGCGGAGCCGTACGTCGGCTCCTTCGACGCCGCGGTGGCCGACGGTGCTCCGACTGTGCGCCGATCGTCGAAGAAGCCCGCGTCCGACGACCCGACCAGGTCGCCAAACCTGGCGTTCGGATCGCCGGACGTCCTCGAGCGCGGCGACGTCACGCGTGGCCTGGCGGCCGCGGAAGTTGTCGTTAGGCGCGTGTATCGCACTCCGGTGCAGGTGCACACGGCGCTCGAGCCGCACGGTGCGGTGGCGGAGTGGGACGGCGACCGGCTCACGATCTGGGAATCGACGCAGGCCGTCTTCCGCGTTCGCGAGCAGGTTGCGCTCGGGCTGGGAATCAGCCAGTCCTCGGTTCGGATCATCAAGGAGCACATGGGCGGCGGCTTCGGCGCGAAGACGTCGGCTGGCGCGCACACGTTCGCCGCCGCGATCCTGGCCCGGCGGGCGGGCCGCGCGGTTCGGTGCGTCAACGACCGCGAGGCCGAGCAGACCGACACCGGCAATCGGCCCTGCACGACGCAGCGCGTCACGGTAGGCGCCCGGCGCGATGGCCGGCTCACCGCGATCGTCTGCGAGGCGGATGTTCCGCTCGGCATTGGCGGCTGGGATGGCGGCCCGGCGGGACTGTTTCACGAGATGTACTCGTGTCCCAACGTGCGGACTGTGGAGTCCTTCGCCTGGGTGAACACGCCCGCCATGATAGCGTTCCGCGCCCCGGGGCACGTCGAGGGCGCGTTCGCGCTCGAGAGCGCCATGGATGCGCTCGCCCGCGAGCTCGACTTGGATCCGCTGGAGCTGCGCCGGGTCAATTTCGCCGAGCGTGACGAGAAGAAGGATCGGCCGTTCTCGAGCAACCAGCTGCGCGAATGCTATGACCGTGGTGCCGCGCGGTTCGATTGGGACGCGAAGCTGCCGTCCAACGGCCGGTGGCGTCGTGGCAAGGGGATGGCCGCTCAGGTGTGGCCCACGGGCGGAGGCCCGCCGGCGTACGCGATCGTCAAGATCAACGGCGACGGCTCGGCCGACGTGCTCACCGGGACGCAGGACCTCGGCACGGGATCGCGCACGATCCTCGCGCAGATCGCGGCCGAATCGTTAGGCGCGCGTCTCGAGGACGTGCGGATCGTGCTCGGCGACACCGAGCGCACACCGTACGCGGCCACATCGTGGGGCTCGATGACGACACCATCGGTGGGCCCCGCGGTTCGTGTAGCGGCGGAGGACGCGCTTCGCCAACTCATCGAGGCGGCCTCGGAGGTACTCGACGTCGAGCCATCGCGCCTGCGCGCGAGCGACAGCGTCATCGCGACGGAAGACCGCGCCGCCTCGATCACGTTCCGCTCGTTATGCGACCAGCTCGGTGACGTCATGATTCTCGGCCGGGGCGCGCGTGGCCCGAACCCGACCGGCGTGGGGCTGGCGAGCTTCGGGGCACAATTCGCCGAGGTCGAGGTCGATGCCGAGACCGGCGTGATTCGGGTGGTCAGGATCGTCGCGGTGCACGACGCGGGTCGGATCATCAACCCGACGCTGGCCGAAGCGCAGGTCGAGGGCGGAATCATTCAGGGACTCGGCTACGGGCTGTTCGAGGAGCGCGTGCTCGACGCGGCCACCGGCCGGATGCTGAACGCCAACATGCACGACTACAAGATTCCGACGATCGGTGACGTGCCGCGAATCGAGGTCGAGCTGCTGGACGTCCCTGATCCGACGGCGAATCACACGGGCGCACGCGGCCTCGCGGAGCCGCCGATCATCCCGACCGCGCCGGCGATCGCGAACGCGGTGGCGAACGCGATCGGCGTCGAGGTGCTCGAGCTGCCTCTCACGCCATGGCGTGTGTTAGGCGCTCTAGGTAGTCATCCCGAGCGAAGCGAGGGATCGCCATCGTCCCGGTAGAGGGCCCTCGGTCCGACGATCGCGATCCTTCGCCTGACGGCTCAGGATGACCTACGTCCGCCACGGCGGCGGATCGCCGCGTTTCCGCGGCAAGTCCGGGTTCTCCCGGTAGAGCGTTGCGGTTTTTCCGATGACCTGGATGACGGTCGCGTCGGTCGCCGCGGCCAGTTCCGCCGCTGCATCCTTCGCGGCCACGTCCGCGTTCCGCCCGAGCTGTACCTTCACGAGCTCGTGAGTCCGCAGCGCGTCATCGAGCGACTGGATAACCGTCGGGCTCAGGCCGTACTGGCCGACGTGCACCAGCGGCGTTAGGTGATGCGCTTCGGCGCGCAGCGCAGCGCGATCTTTGCCGGTCAGCGGCATTGATGCGGTCAGTGGGAACCGGGAACAGGGAACCGGGAACAGACGCTCCTTGGACGCACGGTTCCCTGTTCCCCGTTCCCGGTTCCCTTCACGCTATCCAGCGTAACAATACGTACATTTTCCCTTTTCCTGCGCGCGGTGCACGGCGAGCACGCCCGACGGAACGAGGGTAAAGCCGGGAATCAGTCCCTTCTCCCACTCCGCCTTCGCCGCGTCAGCGGTCATCCCTGCCTTCTGCCCCAGCATGCTGCTGAGGACCGTGTGGGCAATGTTGCAGACGACGAACGTGGTCCCGCGCGGCTGGAGCTTGTTCACCGCCATGTCGGGGAACATCAAGTCGCCTTCCTTCGGATTGTAGAAAATGTTCCGAGTGGCAGGCGCCTTCGTCGCCGGATCGGTGACCTGCGCGAACTCGCCAAGCTTGTATTTCGCCCAGATGTCATCCGTGTACGCGATCGGAATCGAGAAGTGGCGGAAGCCGATGACGGCGTTGACATCCTTGTCCGTCAGGCTGTACGCCGACTTCATCGTATCCATCCAGTTCATCGCGTACGCCAGCGCGAAACCCGAGTTCACGCTGGTGGCGTCGTAGTACTGGCGATACCTGCCCTTCAAGTTGTCGATCCACTTGTCGTCCATGGGTGGGGCAACAAGCAGCGACTCGGCGCCGAGCAGCGCGGGGGCACCGAGAAGGGCGATCGTACCCGCTCCCACCTGAGCGAGAAACGTGCGGCGAGGGCTGTCGTTGAGAGTGCCGGAGTCGTGGGCGCTCATGACGGAATCTCCATTCCGAGGGGTGCGGCCGACGCCCGGGCAGCTCCGCCCGGACGTTCGACCCACAGACACGATACCGCTTGGCGGGCTAGAATCAACAGCCCAGAGCTGCGGCGCGGCAAGCGGTCGGCTGCGACTGTGCGGCGATATTCTCCTGAGACGGGAAACTGTGCTGTTTCCGGCCAACGGGCTTCAACCAGCCACAGGGCGCTAAGTGGCACGCGGGATCGTTAGGGTACACGCGGCTCGTGAACCTGCCAGCAGAAAACATCGAGGTGCCGCGTCGCCCCTGACCAGGCGTCGGCGTTGTCATTCTTAACTGAAATTTTGTGATGGAGGTCACACAGCCCGGCGCCATCGTTGCGAGAGCGAACCGAACGGGGGAGGAGGTGTACGATCCGGCTAAGAACCTTCGGCTGAGGCCCATGATATCCCTATTTCGTTCGACGCGTGCGCTCATCGGCAGCGCCTTGCTCCTCCCCGCGTTGGTTGCGTGCGACAGCATCACTGGCACTGACGACTTGAGCCGCGAGCAGTCGAGGCTCGACCGCAACTGGGACCGGTTCCAAGCATCGACCCCGCTCAGCTACAGCTACGTCGTCCGCGTCAACTGCCAGTGCCCGACGGACGTCACGCGTCCGGTCACGGTGTGGGTGGATCGCGGGTCGATCGAGTACCTCCTCTACGAGGACAACGGGCAGCCGGTCCCGCTTTCGTACGCGAGCTCGTTCCCGAGCGCCGAGCAGCTCTTCGACGCGATTCAGGACGGGATCGACCGACGGGCCGACGAGATCGAGGTCGACTACGACGCAACGTACGGGTATCCGACCAACGTCTATATCGACTACGATCGGAACAGGACGGGCGAAGAGCTCAGCCTAACGACTCACGGAATGCAGCCCTGGAATTAGGCGACACACGATAGGCGGCGGGCGGCGCCAGGCTGATCAATCAGACCACGGTGGCAACCGGGAAGGCCGCTGTCACCACTAGTGGGCCGGTGGGGGTGGCCTCACTCGGACCACCGTGTAGCCACGGTTCGCGTAGACTGGTTCAACTGGCGCTGGCGCAAAGCCGGAGGTCCGCTGGCGCCACGCCGTCGAGTCACGGAACACGATCAGCAGTGGTAGCTCTCGCCACACATCCGTTATCGCACCGGACTCGAAGAACCTCCCGATCTCTTCGTATCGCTGCATGTTCCGCGGCGTATTCACACGGTGCGAGAACCACGAGCGCAAAGGCGTGTAGGTGGTCAGCAAATAGCCCACATCGTCGTCCTGGCTCACGACGACGCTGCCCCGATTTTCCGGGCGGTTCATCCAATCGAAAAGCGCGCGCTCGTCGGTGGACAGACCGTAGCCAAGCTTCACCGAATCCGGTGGCAGCGGCTTGCCGAGTTGGATGCCCATCGCCTGAGCCGTGGTGGCGCCTAACCACACCACGTTGTCGAGGACGAGGACGAGCCCGAAGCCGGCCACCGCGAGCACCCTCCATCGCACATGGGTGTTCTCGCGCACGTGGTCGATAGCGCTGATGAGCGCCGGAAGCCCAAGCAGAAAGAGCGCAATCCAGCTGTATCCCCGCGTGAAGTGAATCGGTTGAATGGCGCGTGGGAGAAACAGCTCGTGGTTCTCGAGGGCGAGACTCACGAACAACCACGCAAGCACGAGTCGATTGGGGAACTCGTTGAGCACCGTGCGCGGTCGTGCGGCCGGCCTGAGACGCGCCCAGGCGCAGCCGCCCACGATGCCGTAGGCGATGATCGTCTGCGCCACACTGATCGTCCAGCGGATCGTCCACTGTTCCTGTAGCTGCCGGTGCTCGGGGAAGCTGGGGAGGTAGACCAGGTAGTACCACACGTGCAGCGCGACGAGCACCGCGGAACCGGCGACAAACCACCACGGGACGACGCGACTTCGGAGCACGACAAGCTCGAGCGCACTCCATGCCAGAGCGATTAGAAGGAATTGCAGGCCCGTGAACGGGTGGCTCGCGGCAAGCACGGCCATCACGCCTAACGCCGCCGCGAACCGCCGGCGAATGATCAGGAGAGCGGCGCCGAGAAACAGCGCGTGATAGACGGCTTCGGTAGCGTACACGAAGTTCCGCCCGAAGTTGAGAAACCACCATCCCGCCGCAGGATCGGCCAAGCCGGTGAACCACCAGTACCCGGAAAGGCTGGGTGGTTCGGCGAGCTTGGTCCCTGCTGGGCCGGGGAGAATCACGAACAGCATCCCCAGGAGCACGACGGCGCCACCGCCCCAGAAGAACACAACGAGCGCCAACTTCCCCGAGGGCGTCGCTCGGCTCGCGAAACGGTCGAACAGCGCGATGCCGATCCGTGCACACACAACGGCAGCGATCAACCCAACAAGCGCGAGCACAACGCCCGGGTCGGCTCCGGGCAACCGGCCAATGAGCCCGAGCAGAAGCGTCAGCGGCTGGAAGTAGATGCGTGGCGTGCCGTAGTCATACGTGAATGGGCTGCCGTACAGGAGCGAAAAGCCACCGGCGTCGAAATGCTCCCGCGCGTTCGCCATGTAGTACGGCATGTCGTACGCGAGGAACCCCGTGGGGTGTAACCCCGCGCGGATGAACCCCACATAGTGTCCCACCAGGGGCGCAAATGCAGGGAGGGCCAGCCCCAGGGCCATGACCCACACCCACGCTTGCCCGCGAGTGCGGGTGGGCGGATTGGTCAACGCCGGCGCTGGTTGCGGTGTGCTCACGGTGCGCTACTTCGGATTGGTCTAACTCATTGACGCACCAGTCGACCGGGCGCACCAGGATACGGTCGCGCCCGGAGTGGCGCCGTCCGTCGCGACGTCGTCCACAAGATATGGGTTGGGCGCCGCGAGAGGCGAGTTGCTTCCGCTGGCGTCGGTTACTATTGGAACGCATCGTCGGCCATGCCTGCCAAACCGTCTACGCAATCCCGAATCGGAGTCGCCCTCGCGATCGCCTTAGGCGTAGGGACGTTCGTGTATGCCCTACAGTCCCGGCATCCCGAGGTGCTGGCGTATGACTGGACCTTCCATTGGCGAGCGGCGCGAGCGGTGTTGGACGGGCTCAACCCATACCTCGTGGTCGTCCCAAGCGGGCCGTACCCGTTCTCGTATTACTGGTTCTACCCGCTGCCATCGGTGTTCATGGCGCTGCCGACCGCGCCGTTGCCGGCTGTTTGGTCATCCGCGATCACCGTCGGAGCAGCGAGCGGTCTCCTCGCGTTTGCCATCTCGCGCGACAACTTCTCCAGATTGCCGATCTTCCTGTCCGCACAGTTCATGATGGGCGCCGCAGCCGGCTCGGCGCCGATGATTCTCGTCACTGCGGCGATTGCGTGGCCGGCGCTGCAATGGCTCATCGTGATGAAGCCGAATCTCGGCCTGGCCGCGTTCGCCGCGCGCCCGACATGGCTCGCGGTCTGGGGCACGGCGGCGTTATGCGGCGCGGCCTTCCTTCTCGTGCACGACTGGCCGGTGTACTGGGTGCGGCAGGTCCTCTCCATGAAGGGAGGCGACACGCATAGAGTACTCGGGCACCTCTCCCCCATCATGGTGCCGGGCGGCGTCGTGCTCGTGCTTGCACTGCTGCGCTGGCGACGTCCCGAAGCCCGCATGTTGTTCGTGCTTTCGCTCGTGCCGCAAACGATGACGTTTCACGACGTCCTGCCGGTGATGCTCGTGCCCCAGACCTTCAGGCAGTCGCTCACGTTAGGTCTGCTCTCCCACGCGGCGTTTCTGCTCGCGCGCAGCGAGCTTGTCACGGAAACCGACGTCGGCACGATGTTCCACAACACGGCACCGCTCGCGCTCTGGCTCATGTACGTGCCGGCGCTCATCCTCGTACTCATGCGTCCGAACGTAGGCGCCGTGGGAAGCTGGCTGGAACGATTCACTCCGCGCTTGCCGCGGTGGATGCGCGGCGCGCCAGAGGCGGCGACCAATGCATGATACCCTGAGCCGATAGTTCCATGCTCGACAACCTCGGCGCGGCCACTCTTTCCAAATCCCCGGCGACACGCCGCGAGCTGGTGGTGCTGGCACCCGTCTACAACGATTGGTCGGCCGTTGGGCTACTGCTACCGGTACTCGACTCCGAGCTAGCTCGGCATGGGCTCAGAGCGCGCGTGGTATTGATCGACGACGCCTCGTTCGAGCCCAGGCCCGAGGGCCTGTTCCAACGCGAATTGGACGCGATTTCCGAGATCCGGGTGCTGACGCTCAGGCGAAATCTCGGTCATCAGCGCGCGCTCGCCGTCGGTCTCTCGTACGTACAGGAACGGATTCCATGCGACGCGGTAGTCGTGATGGACTCCGATGGCGAAGACAACCCGGCTGACGTACCGCGGCTCTTCGCTGAGCTGACCGCACACGAGGGACGCTCGATCGTGTTTGCCCAGCGTATCCGGCGGTCGGAGGGGTTCATCTTCACGTTCCTCTACAAGCTCTACCGACTCGCCCATCGCGTGCTCACGGGCATTCCGGTGCAAGTCGGCAACTTCAGTATCGTACCGTGCGCGCTGCTGGACAGGCTCGTTGTCGTGTCGGACCTGTGGAACCATTACGCCGCGGCCGTTTTTCATTCCCGGCTCCCGTTCACGATGATTCCTACCGCGCGCGGCCGCCGACTCGCCGGGCGCTCCAGCATGAACCTGGTCTCGCTCGTCGGCCACGGTTTGAGCGCAATCGCGGTCTTCGCCGATCGCGTGGGTGTCCGCGTGCTCATCGCATCGATCGTAGCACTCCTCACCACGCTCCTGGTCGTGGGTGTGGCGTTAGGCCAGTGGGCGCTGACGGGGAAGGCGCCACCCGTGTGGCTTCCGATCGTTGCTGGAATAGCCGTCCTCGTCGTCGTACAAGCGGCGGCCGCGGCCAGCCTGTTCGTGCTCCACGTCCTGTTCACGCGGGCGGCATCCACGTTCATCCCCGCTCGTGACTACCGATTCTTCATCCATTCCGATGAACTCGTCGCAGGACGCGCTGGCGCACTCGTATAGTTACGTCGGAAATGAGCTCGAGCTGTTTGCCGAAGCAGTGCACTGGAAGCGCTACTTCCGGTCGGCGATTGCAGACCGGTTGGTGGGCGACGTCCTCGAGGTCGGCGCGGGGATCGGCGAGACGGCGCGTCATCTTCTCGACGGGCGCCAGCGATCGTGGCTCTGCCTCGAGCCCGACGAGCGCCTCGGGACAAGGCTGCGCGCGTGGGCAGAAGCTGGTGACGTCGCGCCGCTGCCCACCGTGCAGATCGGGACCACGGCCGACCTGGATCCGCGTTCGCGATTCGACACCATCCTCTACATCGACGTCCTCGAGCACATCGAAGACGACCGGGCGGAGATGGCTCGAGCCGCAGAGCTGCTAGCGCCTCGCGGAGCGCTGATTGTGCTGTCGCCAGCATTTCAGCAGCTGTTCAGCGACTTTGATCGATCAGTGGGACACTTTCGGCGCTATACGCGCGCGTCGCTGGCCGAAGTCATGCCGCCATCTGTCCGCCAGGTTCGACTGAGATACCTGGACAGCGTGGGCTTCCTCGCATCGCTATCGAACCGCGCACTGCTGCGGCAGGCGCTGCCTACCCGGCGACAGATCGCTCTCTGGGATCGAGTGATGATCCCGGCATCTCGGGTTCTCGATCCGCTGCTCGCGCGAAGCTTCGGGAGGTCCGTCCTGGCCGTCTACGAGCGCATCTGATTCAGGGCTACCTGCTCTCCCAGGCGAACCCGGTAGCCATTCGCTCGAGACGCCGAGGGTCTTTGGGTTTCTTGCCGTCGACGATCCGCAAGACGCTCGTGCCGCCCAGAAACGGCCCGTACCCCCGCGTCGCGAGATCGTCGATGCCGTCGCCGTCGCCATCCAGGGCGTAGAGCGCCTCGTGACCGCGGAAGCGGTAATCGCGCAGCCGCAGGGGAGCGAGCGCTCCGGTCGAATCGACGAGAACGACCTGCTCGCGGACCCACTCGTACTCGCCCGCCCAGAGGGTCGCCACGACGATGGCGCGGCCACCGGGGAAGCACCCCGCCGCCATGGTCGTGCGTGACTTGAGTGACTTGAGGAGCCGCTCGTAGGTCGGCTGCTCGCCCAACCGAAGCACCTGCTCGAGTGAGTCTCGCACGACCTTGATCCTTTCCTCGAGTGGCGGGGGCAGAGGGCCGCGCACGCAGGCGGTGTCTGTGAGCGCCTCGGACGCGGAGTCGACCAGCTGCGCGGTCGCCGGCAAGGGCTCGACCTTCTTTGCCAGTGAATCGACGCGGGGCGACGTGGCGACCGTTGCGACTATGCGCCCGTTCCATGTGTCGAAGCCGGTGATCGTGGCATCGTCGGCGCCCCAAGGGCCCCGGAGACGGAAGCGCGTTCCCGTTGGGAACGGTGTCCGCGCCTCCACGGCGAGCTTGTAGGCCGCGAGGCGAGCAGGATCTCGCCGGACCTCGGCATCGACCCGTCCGATGTCCACGAGCATGCGCTTCCCGCGCGCGGCGGCGAGGAACCAGCTCTGAGTAACCGGCGGGAACACCAACTTTTCGGCGATCGTGTCGGCGAGCGGTGGGAGAGTCTTCGGCCGGGCACGAGCGGCCGGCCGAATCCGCCGGGCGGTCGAGGCCAGGGCGCTATCGATGGAACCGCGCAGACTGCCGACCCCGACGCTCAAGGCAGTGTCGGACTGGGGACTGGGGACTGGGGACTGGGGACTGGGCTGGTCGACTGTGGAGTCGGTCGGTTCGGCTACCGAGCCCCTGGTCGTGTCGGTTGTTGCCGCTGCGCGCTCCGTACAGGCCGCGGCAACCCCGACCAGCGCAACTCCAGCAAACCAGCGCGCTAGGCGATTGCCCCGACTCTGCGAACGACCCCTGACCAGGTTGTGGTGATGAAAACGCCCGTCTGACATACTTTGTGTGCCGAGTCCCCAGTCCCTAATCCCCAGTCCCTGATGATACACCAGTTTGCGTACAGTCGCGCATCGTCCAGCGAAGACGCGGACCAGAAGCTTGCCGCTGTTGGTGCCGCCCCGCTGGGAGGCGGCACGGACCTCGTGGTATGCATTCGCGAGCACCTCGCCCGTCCGGAGGCGCTGGTCGACCTGACGCGCATCCCGGACGCGCAGGGCGTAACCGAGCGTTCGGACGGAGGGGCCCGGATCGGCGGATCGGCGCGCCTGGCTCAGCTGGCGCGCCACCCGCTGGTCCGCGACCGGTTTAGCGCCCTCGCAGAGGCCTGCGAGAGCGTCGGGACACCGGCCCTCCGCACCATGGGGACGATTGCCGGCAATCTTTGTCAACGACCGAGGTGCTGGTATCTCCGGAGCGGCTTTGCCTGCCACAAGAACGGGGGCGACAGCTGTCCTGCGGCGTCTGGGGAGAACCAATACCACGCGATCCTCGGCGGCGGGCCGTGCTACATCGTGCACCCGTCGGACCCCGCGGTAGCCCTGACGGCGCTCCAGGCGGAGGTGGAGATCCGCGGGCCATCCGGCGTTAGGCACGTGCCGATTGCGGACTTCTATGTGCTGCCGACCGAGCGGTTGGACCACGAGACGGTCCTCGCCGCCGGTGAGTACGTGAGCGCGGTCGAGATCCCGGGTGGCTCGGCTGGCGGAGTGCAGTGGTACGAGAAGGTGATGCAGCGGGCCGCGTGGGATTTTGCGCTGGTGTCGCTGGCGGCGGTGAGACGACAGGACGGCGGGATTCGGCTTGTGTTGGGTGGGGTGGCGCCGAAGCCGTGGCGGGTGGCGGAGTCGGTGGAGGAAGACGTCGCCGTCGGAGGACTGTCCGAGGACGATATTGGGACCTTGGCGGAACGGGCACTGTATGATGCGCGGCCGCTGGCGAAGAACGGGTACAAGGTGGAGATGGCGGCGGCGGTGTTGCGGCGAGGGATTGCGGGCGTCGGGGGATCGTGATCCCGGGAGAGGAGAATCATGGAATGGCGTAAGCTGTGGGCGGTTGTTCAGCGCGAATACGTCGAGCGAGTGCGCACGCGTTGGTTCGTGCTCGCGACCGTTTTCGGGCCGATCGTGTTCGGGACGCTCATGTACCTGCCAGCGTATCTCGCGACACAAAACGTCGCGTCGCCTGACGTGGCCCGTATTCGCATCCTGGACGCCACCGGGACGGATCTCGGTCACCGCATCTCGGTCGCGCTGAATGGTGGGCTGTTCGGCGATACGACGCGGACCCGGGTCGAAGTCATCGACACAGCACGCATTGTGAGAGCCGAATCCCTGGCAACGCGCGCGGTCATAGCCGGGGCCATCAAGGGATTTCTTATTCTCGAGCCGGGAGCATTTCTCGGAAAAACGGTGCATTACGCCGGGGCGAACGCCACGTCGCTGTCCGATATGCAGCGCATCGAAAATACCGTCCGTCGCGAAGTCCTGGCGCAGCAGATGCGATCGTTAGGTATCTCCGCGGCCGATGCGGAGCGTCTCAAGCGCGCATCCGTCGATATGAGGGCTGAACGAATCACAGCGCAGGGGCGCCAGGGGTCGGGTCAGATCAGCGTGCTGATCGCGATTTCCGTCGCCATGCTGCTCTACATCACGATCTTCATCTACGGGCAGAACGTGTTGCGCGGCGTCATCGAGGAGAAGCAGACGCGCGTGGCGGAGGTTGTCGTCTCGAGCATCAGGCCAACCACGTTGCTCGCCGGCAAGGTGCTCGGGGTCGGAGCGGTCGGGCTCACGCAGATGCTGATCTGGAGCGCGGCGTCTATTCTCATGGCGAAATACCGGGTCCTCCTGCTAGAGCAGTTCGGCGTTACCGCGGTACCACTTCAGTTCCCGTCGATCAGCTGGCAACAGGGCCTCATGCTCGTCCTCTTCTTCGTGCTCGGGTACACATTCTACGCGGCGCTGTTCGCGGCAATCGGCGCGACGGTGAGCAGCGAGCAGGAAGCGCAGCAGGCCCAGATGCCGGTCGTGCTGCTACTGGTCATCAGCATCATGTTCCTGCAGCCGGTCCTGAATAACCCCGAAGGGTTGCTCGCTCTCAACCTTGGATGGCTTCCCTTCTCGTCCCCAATCGTGATGCCGCTCCGCATGAGCGCGGTGAACCTTCCACCGTGGCAGATCGCGTTGTCGCTGTTCTCGCTCGCCGCCGGATGTTACATCGCCGTTTCGATTGCGGCGCGCGTCTACCGCACCGGACTGCTCATGTACGGGAAACGGCCGACTCTACGGGAAGTCGCTCGCTGGATCCGCGAGGCGAAATAGCAAGACACCCGAGCCAATCTCGCAGGGATCCCTCGTTAGGCCGCCGGAGCACGAGCGCCAACGCCGGATAGTACGCGAACGCGAGCACCCAGATCGCCGCGTTCGCACTCGGGTGCGCGCCCGGCGTTTGTGTCTTTATCCACAACACGCCGCCGATGTGCCCGAGGAGAGCGAGCACCATGCCTTCGACGCGCGTGCGCGCAACGAGCATGAGTGGCAGCTGGTCCGCGAACATGGGAAGCTGCGGCACCGCCGCCATTGCGAGCACGAGGCGAGCATCCTCGCGACGCCACCTGAGCAGCGCCGCGACCAGAACGATGCCCGCGAGCGTGAACAGCGGCGGAGGATGACCTTGCATGGTCCGCAGGTTCGCGATCCACTTCATCGGCCAATGAACATCGAACGCGAGGGACGCGACGAGGACCGCGGCCCCTCCGTAAACCGCCGCTCGTGTGGGACGCGCCAGCGCGAGAGCGACTCCGATGTTCGGCTTGCAGACCGCGAGAAACCCTAGTCCGGGCAGGAGCACCGCCGCCATGATGAGCGGTGCCCACTGGCCGAGTGACGCGGCCATGACATAGGGGAAGCTCAGGAACAGCGTGAGTCGGGCGTATCCATCGCGCGATAGCGCGAATGCCAGGAGCCCTGACGAAACGGCGAAGAACAAGGCCCCCGCCACCGGCAACGCGAAGGGCGCGAACGGGACGACAACGAGAACGCTCGGGAACGGATAGAAGAATCGATCGTTGACGAAATACGGCGCGCCGCTCGGCGTTACCGCGTACGGATCGAGTCCGTGGAGAAACGCGCGCGCCGCATACCAGAACGCGAGGAAGTCAGGGTAGAAGCCGCGCCGCATCATGAATGCGAGCGCGAGCAAACCGCCCCACGCGGCGGCGGCGAACGCAACCACTAGCCTCGCCCGCGTGCTCACGCAGCGGCCAGCGGTTCCCGACCGCGGAAGCGCTGCGGAAGCACCGCGGTCGCCCGATCGAGCCAGGACGGGATGATGCCCTCGTTAGGCCGCCGAAGGACCATGACGAGCGCTGGCAGATACATCGTCACCACGACAGCCACGCCATTGATCCAGAAGAACCGGCTTTGATCGATGCCACGGGAAAGCACGTACACGCCGAGCGCGACGTCGCTCCCGATGACAAGAGCGTACGCCTGGTACCGCGTTCTTGGAATCAGGAACAGGGGAAGCGCCTCGTACACGAACGGCGACTGCGGAACCATCCCCAGGACCGCGAGCAAGCGCGCCTCCGGCCGGCGCCAACGCAAGAGCGCGAGTAGCGTGAGGAACCCGACCGGCGTGCGAAGCGGAGAGAAGTGATAAGGAGAATTCGGCAGTTGCGTGAGCCACTCCCGCGGCCACGACGGCATCGCGGCAAGACTTACAACCGCGAACAACACCATCGCGAGCGCCGACCGCCAGGAGAGCGAAGTGCCGAGGAGCGCCAGGCCAACGTTCGGCTTCGCCGCGCCGAGAAACGCGAGCCATGGCAGGAACAACGCCGCGGTCAGCAGCAGCGACCACTGGCCCATCACAGCCGCGTGGGTAAAGCTCGCGCTCAGGAACAGCGGAAGCCGTGCGTAGGATGTCCGGGTAACAGCGAACGCGAGAATCGCTGTCGAAAGCGCGGAGAAGAGCGAGAGCGCGACGTCTGGCCGGAGCAGCGCAAACGGCACCGCGACCAGAATTGCCGGCATGGGATGGTAGAGGTGAAACGCCGGACCGATGACTCGAGGCACGGCCTCATATGGGTTCTGTCCGTCGAGGAGCGCGCGCGCACCCACCCACCACCAGTGAAAATCAGGAATGCCGAATCCGCTACGGTGCGTGGCGATCCACGAGATCGCCGCGGCAAACAGTCCAAGCGCGCTGGCGATCGCTATCCGCGCGAGCAGCGCCGGACGAGTGGCCCCGCTGTCATCGACTGGCGTGACATGTTCCGATGCACCGCGTGCGCTCATCTCACCGTTGCGGATAGAACGCAGCGCCGGTTCCGCCACGACTCGTTGGCGCGGTTGGCGTGAAGATGCGCTGCATTACGGGCAGGTCGACGGCCAGCAGGATGACAATCACCAGCGACGCCGTCACCACGGCCGCCATGAGTCCCGGCTCGCGATACAGCCGCTCCGGATTCTGCGCGGCGCTGTTCTCCTTCATCGCGACGGAGAGATAAACGGCCATGACCAGCGCGATCGCCGGAAAGGCGAGAATGAGCTCCAGTCGATACCGCATGCAGAACGCGCCGAAGAACAGCATCGCCGCGGAGCCGTAGAACATGACGGCGACGAGAAGCCGGTCTGCGGTGAAATGCGCAAACGACTTTCGATACGCCGCAGCGCGGCCCGCATTGTTGATGTTTCTGAACTCGGCGTACCGCTTGAGCGCCATGAAATAGCACCCGATCATCCAGTAACTCAGAAGCAGCGATGAAGGCGCAATCGTGGAATCAGTGACGATGAACCACCCGGCCAACATGCGTATCGGGTTGTTGATTGCTTCACTCAAAACGTCGACGTACGGCAGATCCTTGCTTCGCACCGGTGGGATGTTGTAGACGCACCCCATCACCCACAGCGCGAGCACGGTGAGCATGAACGGAACGGAGACGGATCGCGCGACGGCCACGCCGGCGAGCATGAGCGCCACCCACTGCGTGTACCCCAGCGGGATGCTGACCTGCCCCGACGGGACTGGTCGCTTATGCTTGGTGGGATGGTGCTTGTCGAACGGCGCGTCGATGAGCTCATTCAGCGTGTAGTTGCTCGACGCGATCAGGCAAACCGCCAGAAACCCGATTGCAATGCGCCAGCCGAGTCCCGTGCGGTCGATGCCAGGGTCGGTTCCGAGCGCCACGACGATTCCCGGCAGAACGAAGACGTTCTTGAACCAGTGATCGACCCGGGCGATCGAGAGATGGCCTCGCCACGACGGGCGCACGCGGGCCAAGGCCTCTGCGTGCTCCGCCGAGGGTTGCCGTGAGTCGTCCGGCATTTCGGTCATTGACGTCACGTCACGCCAGCTCGAGTCGTATCATGGACAGGGACGATCATAGGCGCTGGTTTGTCCCGGCGCACCTGGCAAGCGCAGATTGTATGTGAAGCAGGCGCCCTCCGGCCACCAGCCCTGTCCGCCGCCCGATATCGCCAGTCTTTGACCGTCGTCGATACGCCATCGCGCCCGCCCGCGCCCGCCCCGCCTGCTCAGCGCACACGGTTCGCCATCGCGCTCGGGACAGCGATAGCGGCCGGCCTTTATGTGTGGGCATACGCCCGGGCCAACCCGGACTTCGTTAGTGACTTCGACCAGGTCTGGGCGGCCGCACGCGGCCTCTGGACAGGTCGGGACCCGTACAAGTTAGTGGGACCGCGCGGGGCATTTCTGTGGAAATGGCCACTCTACTATCCGCTGCCGGCTATCCTCATCGCTTCGCCGCTCGGGCTCCTGCCTCTTATCGCCGCCCGTGTGACCTTTGCTGCCATCTCGGCGGGTTCGTTCGCGTACGCGCTCAGTCGAGATGGTTATGCGCGGCTGCTGTCGCTCCTCAGCATTTCGTTCGTCACCGCGGTCGAGCTGGTACAGTGGTCGCCATTGCTGACCGCCGGAATGCTCCTCCCGTCGCTGGCGTGGACCGGAGTCGCGAAGCCTAACCTTGGCGCAGCCATGGCGGCGTATTGGTCATCGCGGTTGACCGTGATCGTCATGGCCATTGGATCCGCCGCCCTGGTTGCCGTGAGCTTTCTCGTACAGCCGAACTGGGCGGGAGAGTGGTGGGCCAACGTGCGAAGCGCCCCGCATTTCGTCGCGCCGATTCTGCGCCCTGGCGGTATCCTCTTACTCGTCGTGCTGGCGAAATGGCGGCGTCCGGAAGCGCGTCTCCTGGCGGCGCTCGCGTGCGTACCGCAGACGCCGACTTTTTATGACCACGTGTTCGTCTTCGTGGTACCGCGGACATCGCGCGAGGTGCTCGCGCTCGTGGTCCTGACGTTTGCGGTCTACTTCGCCGTGGCGTTCGCTTCTCCGTTCACTTCGTTCCAGCAGTGGGGGGATTTCGTGGCCGCCGCCACGATCCTGTTCGTTTACGCGCCGGCGGTAATCATGGTGCTTCGGCGGCCTAACGAAGGTGAGGCGCCGCGTGCGCTGGCGTGGCTCGCCGCGCGCGTGGTGCCCGGATCGCGAGAACGGGCGTGATGACCGAACCGGCACCTAACGAATCGCCTGGCGAGGTGCCGCCGAGCTCGACGGAGAGCAGCGTCGACGCATCCGAGGCATCGCAGCCGATCCAGCTACGTCTTGCCGTGGCGTTTGCCATGGCGGCCTGGGGTGCGTTCATCGCGTACTTCGCGTTGTCCACTGCCCCGGAACACCTGGCGAAGGACTTTTCGTGGCCGTGGCGTGCGGCCCGGGCGCTTCTCGACGGAGAGAATCCCTACCGCGTCATTCGTCCCACGGGTCCATATCCGTTCAATGCGGCGTTCTTTTACCCCTTGCCCGCCGGCATCGCCGCTCTGCCCTTCGCGCTCTTCCGGCCATCGGTCGCAGGCGCCGCGTTCGTGAGCCTGTCGAGTGGATTGCTCGCGTTCGGATTGGCGCGAACCCGCAGCGGTCTCGCCAAGCTTCCGGTCTTTGCCAGCGCGCCCTTCTGCATGGCGGCCCTGCTGGCGCAGTGGTCGCCGCTGATGATGGCCGGAGCGGTGATTCCGTCGCTGCAGTTCCTGGGGGTCGCCAAGCCTAACGTTGCGCTGCCGTGTTTCGCGTACCGGCCAACGCTTCGTGGTGTGCTGCTCGGGGCGGCATTCGTCGTGCTGAGCCTGATGATCATCCCGACATGGCCATTTGACTGGCGCGACGCGCTCAGAGAGGCACCGCGCTACCGCGCGCCCGTCACGTACTTCGGCGGCCCGATCCTACTGCTTGCGGCGCTACGCTGGCGTCG
>Ga0207674_10000541_pt1 | contig 49546 bp, 40 predicted proteins | sample KBSCornC72_FD_184303 | JGI IMG/M metagenome (GOLD analysis project Ga0207674, IMG submission 184303) | Corn rhizosphere microbial communities from Kellogg Biological Station, Michigan, USA - KBS Corn C7-2 (SPAdes) (version 2) | ecosystem: Host-associated > Plants > Roots > Rhizosphere > Soil ... | reverse complement strand
GGTAGTCTGGCTCGTCGGCCGGCAGAGCGCGCGGCTCGTGCTGGCCGGTGTCGCGGTCGGATTGCTCGCGTCGTATTTCGCGGTCGGGTTGCTCAGCTCGTTGCTCTACGGTGTCCGCCCGACAGATCCCGGCACATTCGCACTCGTGCCTGCGATCCTTGCTGTCGTGGCGTTTTTGGCCGCAGTGATTCCTGCCGCGCGAGCCGCTCGCGTCGATCCTATCATCGCGATGCGATCGGAGTAATTCCTCCCTGCTCTTGACTCGTCACGCCGTCTCCGTGGCGATCACCGCAAATCCGTGCTGGCATCCGTGTCAAATGCTGTTCACCTGTGCGGTCCGCGACGCCGGGCGGGCCACTACGAACTCAGGATGAAAAGCTTTGACACGGATGAACTGTACTGATATCGCGGATCGACGCGGAGACAGCGTGACGGGTTGAACTGGACGGAATTGGTTACGGCTCCAGCCTGCTTGTTCCGCGTCAGGCGTTGTGCGCCTCCGGCGGCATCGTGTAGCACCACGCTTCGCCCTCGAGCACCGTCTCCCCGGTCTGCCGCGTAACGTCGATTCGCAGCTGTGTCACCGGCTTCGTGGCATGCACGCTCATCACCTCGGCCTTCGCGGTGATCGTGTCGCCGATGTACACCGGAGCCGTGAACTTCCATTGCTGACTGAGGAACACCGAGCCGGGTCCGGGCAAATCCATCGCGACGAGCGCGTGCAACAGCCCGGTCGTCAGCCCACCTTGGACGACGAGGCCACCAAAACGCGTGGCTTTCGCGAAAGCCTCGTCGAAGTGGAGCGGATTGTAGTCGCCCGTCAGCTCGGCGAACGATTTGACGTGCGCCTCAGTAAGGGTCAACGACCGCTGTGCTGTCTGGCCAACTACTGGTCGCATTGTGCTCTCCGCTACGGAACGCGCGCGCGTTCTTCCACGCGTCCGGAATGTCGTCGACACCGCTGATGTGAATGCCGAGGTCCTGAAGGAGACCGTCCTTCAGATCGTAGATCAGTCCATTGACCGACACGGACTGTCCGCGCGCCCAGGCGTCGCGCACGACGGTCGTCTGGCTCACGTTGAGCACCTGCTCGACGACGTTCATCTCGCACAAGCGATCGTGTCGTTCGTCGATGCTGTGGAGCGCCTTGATCTCGTCGCGGTGTTTGTCGCGGACGTCCTGCACGTGACGCAGCCAATTGTCGACAAGGCCGAGCCGGTCGTCGCGCAGGGCGGCAAGGACGCCGCCGCATCCGTAGTGGCCGCACACGATGATGTGGCGCACCCGAAGTACGTCCACCGCGAACTGAATCACCGAGAGTGAGTTGAGGTCGGTGTGGACGACGACGTTGCCGACGTTTCGGTGCACGAACAATTCGCCCGGAGCCAGGCCGACGATCTCGTTTGCCGGCACGCGACTGTCGGCGCATCCCACCCATAAGTATTGCGGCGACTGCTGATGGGTGAGCCGGCTGAAGAACTCCGGATCCTCACGCGTCATCTTCTCCGCCCAGGCGCGGTTGTTCGAGAACAGCTCGTCCAGTCCGTCCATTTCGTGCCCCGTTTCCCGTGTCTCGTATCTCCCCGACTCGGACATTACCTTCCATCGTCTTCATTGTGTAGCCATGACGTGCTCGCTTACCTGAACGGGCAGTTTCTTCCGCGTGCGGACGCCGCCGTCCCGGTCGAAGACCGCGGATTCGTCTTCGGCGACGGCGTCTACGAGGTTTGGCGCGTCGTCGGGGGCCGTCTGTTCGAGGCAGAGCGGCATCTCGCCCGCCTGAGCTCGGGGCTTCGTGAGCTGCGCATCCCCGCACCGGATCTCGTGGATGCGGATCGTCTCACCGCCATAGCCGATCGGCTGCTGGCCGACGACAACCTTCTCGACGGCGAAGCGACGTTCTACGTCGAAGTCACGAGGGGGGTGGCGCCTCGAACCCATCAATTTCCATCCGGCCGGATCTCTCCGACCGTCTTTGCGATGGCGAACGCGTTCAAACCGGCCGAGGAGTTGCGGCGTGCGGGCGCGGCGTGCATCACGATGCCCGACATCCGCTGGCTCCGCTGCGACATCAAGACGATCCAGCTCCTGCCCAACGTGCTCGGCAAGCAGGCCGCGGCTGAAGCCGGCGCGCTCGACGTCCTGTTCGTGCGGGACGGCGTGATCACCGAGACCTCCCACGCCAATGTGCTCGCCGTGATCGACGGCGCGATTCGCACGCATCCAACGAACAACCTGATCCTTCCCGGAGTCACGCGCGCCGTCGTGCTCGAGATCGCGCGCGATCTGCACATGCGCGTGGACGAGACTCCGTTCACTCCGGACGACCTGTCGCGTGTGAGCGAGGTGTTCCTCGCCGGCACGACGACCGACGTCATGCCGATCACTCGCGTGGACGACGTGGTGATTGGCGACGGAAAGCCCGGCCCGGTGGCGACGACGCTGTTCAAGGAGCTGCGCCGCCGACTCGACGCGCTGGCGCAGTCTAGGGCCGTCAGCGCTGCGGCGACGGCATCGGCCTGATCCTCGAGGCCGCGTGTCAGGAACGACTTTCGATGCGCTGCTGCAAGCGGCGGTGCAACATCAACAGGCGCTCGCCGCGCTCCGGAGACTGTGGGCGTACGTCACGCTTGGCGCCACGGGCATCATCACCGAGGAGGCCACGCCGCTCATCGGCGGGCTCGCTGCCCACGACCGGTACCTGCGTCTCTCAATGGTCATGTTCTCGGTCGCCGTCGGAACATGGATTGCCGACCTCGGGTTGTACTATGTGGGTCGATGGCGCGGCCGCTGGGCGCGGCAGCGATGGCCGCGTCTGCGGACATGGATGGTGCGGACCTTCAAGATCGTGCGGCGTCATCCGTGGCGCGTCTCGATCGCGGTGCGCTGGGCCTACGGCCTACGGCTGACGCTGCCGATCGCCTGTGGAGCGGCGCGGGTCCCGCTCCCTGTGTATCTCATCGGCAGCGCGATCAGCTGCGCGACCTGGTCGGTGATCTTCACGTTCCTCGGCTGGGCGTTCGGCCGCACGACGCTGATCATGCTCGGCCACGTCAGGCGGTATGAGAACTATCTGGTCGGATTGATTGTACTACTATTGGCAATGGCGTTCTGGATCATGCGCGAGCGCCACGTCGAAGATGAAGTCGTCGAAGTGTTGTCGTCGGGCGACACCGTGGAACGTCCCACGGAGCCCGCCGCGTCCAGTCCAGCGGAGCACGAACCGGAGGCATAGATGAGAATGTTGATGCGAAGCGCCGCGGCCATCGCCCTGGCGACCGGATTGATCGCGGCGAGCACGCCGGAAGTCCACGCCCCCGCCAAGACCGAGACGATCGTCTTCGCGGGCGGCTGTTTCTGGGGTATTCAGTCGGTCTTCCAGCACACGAAGGGCGTCGTGAGCGCCACCTCCGGCTACGCCGGCGGCAATGTCGCGAAGCCGTCGTACGAGGACGTGAGCTCGGGCCAGACAGGGCACGCCGAGTCCGTCAAGGTCGTGTTCGACCCGTCACAGGTGAGCTATGAGCAATTGCTCAAGATCTTCTTCAGCGTCGCGCACGACCCGACGGAGCTCAACCGCCAAGGGCCTGACGTCGGCACGCAGTATCGGTCGGCGGTGTTCTATCTGACGGATGCGCAGAAACAGGAGACCGAAGCCTACATCGCGCAGCTCGGCGCCGCACACGCCTACAAGCAACCGATCGTGACGCAAGTCGCGAAGTTGAAGGAATTCTATCGCGCTGAGGATTACCACCAGAACTACGCCGAGCTGCATCCGGATCAGCCATACATCGCGATCAACGACGCGCCGAAGGTGGTGAACTTGAAGAAGTCGTTCCCGCAGCTGTACACGGATAAGCTGGCGTCGCACGAGTAGGGTTGTCATCCTCCGCGAGCGCAGCGAGTGGAGGATCTATTGTCTCCTTTTGGTGGCCAGCCTTGCTGCATTGGGCACGGCGAGGGGCAATTAACAATGGACAATAGATCCCCGCTCGCTTTGCTCGCGAGGATGACAGCATCACTCAGCCCTGAGCGCCGTCACCGGATCCACGCGGGCCGCTCGCAAGGCCGGAAGCATGCTCGCCACAACACCGACGGTGAGCAGAATCGCCACTACGCCGCCAAGGATCACCGGATCGTGCGGCGCGACGCCGAAGAGCAATGCGGTCAGCAGTCGCGTGACACCAAAAGTGATCGCCAGGCCGATCGCCGCGCCGGTGGCTGACATGATCAGGCCCTGACGAACGACCAAGCGGAGCACCGTGCCGGTGTGCGCCCCGAGCGCGACCCGAATGCCGATCTCGCGCGTGCGCTGCGCGACGGCGTACGAGAGGAGTCCGTAGAGGCCGACGGCTGCGAGCAGGAGCGCGAGGCCGCCGAACACTTCCGAGAACGCGGCGCCGATCCGAGTGCCAAGCATGGCGCGTCCCGAACGAATGTGCTCGTCGAAGCTGCGGACGTCGAACAATGGAAGCGTCGGATCGAGTGAGGCGACGGCCCCGCGCACCGCAGCGGAGAGCGACGCCGGATCGACGCTCGTGTGAACAACCAACGTGAAGCTCGATCGATACCACTGCGAGTACGGCCGGAAGAGGAACGGCTTCGGCGTTTCACCGAGGGAGAAGTACTGGATGTCGGCGGTCACGCCGACGATCTCCATGACCGGTCCGTCCTTCGTCACGCGAAACCGCTTGCCGACCGCGGATTGCCCGGGCCAGATCCGCTTCGCCATCGCGCGCGTGATCATCGCCACCTTCGGCGCCGACGCGTCGTCCCGTTCCTCGAAGCCGCGTCCTTCCACGATCGGGATTCGCATCGTCGCGAAGTAGCTCGGCGTCACGATGTTGTTGAATGCGCCGACGCCGTTGTCCGGTATCTGTGCCACCGGCGTCTCGGGAAGGACGAACTCGATGTCGTTGTTGTAGCCGAATGGCGTGTACCGCGCAAGCGACACGGAGCGGACCCCGGGCAGCGTGGCGACGCGCCGCTCGATCTCACGCTCGAATTGCGCGCCGAGCACCGAGTCGTAACCCTGTGTTCCGAGCTGCGTCGTCGCGATTAGAATGTGGTCCGTCCGAAAGCCGGGATCGATGCGAGATGCATTGACGGCGCTCCGGGCGAACAACGCGGCGCACACGACGACGGTGACGCACACCGAGAGTTGCGCCACGACCAGCACCGTTCGAAAACGCTGGTGGCCGCCGCTGATGCCGCGCCCGCCGGCCTTCAACAAATCCGTGAGATTGGTGCGTCGCGTGGCGAGCAACGGAGCCAGTGCGGCGATCAGCGCCGTGGCGACGACGATCGCCAACGTGAACGCCATCACGCGCTCGTCCACTGCGATGCGCCAGCGGAGTGGAACGTCGGCCGCGACGCGCACCTTTGTCAACGCGCGCACCGCAATGTTCGCGAGCACCAGCGCGCCCGCGCCCCCGGCGAGCGCGAGCAGCAGGCATTCGATGATCGCGTGCCGGGCCAGGCGCCATCGGCCGGCGCCGAGCGCCGAGCGAATGGCTTGTTCGCGGAGCCGCGCGGTCGTGCGCGCGAGCAGAAGGCTGGCGACGTTCGCCGACGCGACGACGAGCACCAGCAGGACGAGCGACATGAACGCGGCGGCGATGACCGGAACGTTCCCCGAGATCGCCACGTTTGGGCGGGCTCGCGTCTCCGGAACGAGACGCATCGTGACGTCGCGGTTGCTCGCCGGGTATTCACGCTCGAGCGCCGCCGACTTCGCGGCCACCGCGGCCCGCGCGGCACCGAGCGACAGCCCCGGACGCAACCGGCCGATCACGTTGAAGCCGCTGTTGCCGCGATCCCGGAGCGACGCTCCGTACGACGGCCAAGTCTGATTGATCGGCGTGAATCCGTCGGCGGCGAGCAACCCGTCCGTCCCCTCGAAGCCCGCCGGCGTCACACCGATGATCGTCACCGGGTGGTTGTTGATGCGAATCGTGTCGCCAATCGCCGATGGATCTCCGCCGAAACGCGACATCCAGAACGCGTGGGTCAGCACGATGTACGGGTGGGCGAGCTCGCCATCGTCGTCGCCCGGCTGGAAGAGGCGTCCGATGGCCGGGCGCATTCCGAGCGTGGCGAAGAAATTCGCCGTGACGTCCTGGACAAAAATGCGCTGGGCGCCGTGAGCACCGCTCAGGTTCACATTGTCGTTCGCGTAGGCGGCGAGGTCGCCGAACACCGCCGTGTCGCGCCGGAAGTCGAGATAGTTGGGATAGGACATCTCGTGCGGCGCGGAGAGCGCGGCGTCGGTTTGCGCGAGAACGACGAGCTCCTTTCCGTACGGGACCGCCAGCGGCCGGAAGAGAAAGGCGTCCACGATGCTGTAGACGGCGCTATTGAGTCCGATACCGAGCGCCAGCGTCAGCGTGACGACGGCAACGAATCCCGGCGCGCGGGCGAGCGATCGCGCGGCGACGCGAACATCCTGCCAGAGATCGGTGAACAGCTCGCGCCGCGCCGCCTGGCGGGCGTGCGTCTCGTCGAGGTGGCGCAGGGTTCGTCGCGCGCGATCGACGTCGCCGAATTCCGCGAGCGCGCGAGCGCGCGCCGTATCGCGCGACATGCCGCCCGCCACGAGCTCGTCGGCGCGTGCGTCCACGTGAAAGGCGATCTCGTCGTCCACTTCCGCGCCGATGTCGCGACGCCAGAAGCGAAACGCCCGAATGCCGCGATCCCGCTTCGGCGTCCGGTTCATGCGGGCGCCGTCGTCGCGCGGACTACCTGCGCGACCGCCGCGCTGTACTTCTCCCACGCTTGCACGCGCGACCGCAACTGCTGTCGGCCCTTCGTCGTGAGCGTGTAGTACTTCGCGCGGCGGTTGTTCTCGGTGAGCGCCCAATCGGCGTCGACGAGTCCGCGGTGGGCGAGCCGGTGGAGCGCGGGGTAGAGCGCGCTGTCCTCGATCTGGAGAACGCCGTCGGTGGTCTGCCGGATCCACTTCGCGATCCCGAACCCATGCATCGGGCCCCAGGACAGCGATTTGAGGATCATGACGTCGAGTGTGCCCTGGAGAAGATCGAGATCCGCGTCGGCCATTCGTCTACCCTCAGTCAGTGAGGGTATGATATGGCTACTACCCTCAGATGGCAAGGGGAGTCACTGTCATCCTCCGCGAGCGCAGCGAGCGGGGGATCTACTATGGTTCGCCTGAGGCCGACCCTGCCACGCGACTCATCGAATAGATCCCCAGCTCGCTACGCTCGCTGAGGATGACGGCTGGCTACGCTCGCTGAGAATGACGGCCGGCCGATTGGAGCCGATTCCACGCAGCAGCGACCTGCCCCTCGCCAGTCCTGATATTCCCGATCGACAACCGCAGCGTGAACCGTCCTGCGAGCTTCGTGTGCGAGATGAACATGTCGCCGCTCGCGTTCACCGCGTGCATGATCGCTTCGTTCAGTCGATCCTGCTCCGTCGCGCTCACGCCGCGCGGCGAATAGCGGAAGCAGACCAGTGAGAAGGGCACCGGAGCCGCCAGCTCCCAGTCGCCGGCCGACTCGATCCAGCCCGCGAGCTTCTGCGCCAGCGCGCGATGCTCCCGCAACCGTTCTATTAGTCCGTCCACGCCGTACGCGCGGATCACCATCCACAACTTGAGCGCGCGGAAGCGGCGGCCGAGCTGGACGCCGTAGTCCATGTAGTTCACCACCGAGCCCTGTTCCCGCGTGACGAGATACTCGGGAACGAGAGAAAACGCTCGCTTGAGGATCTCCGGACGCTTCACGTAGAACACCGAGCAGTCGAACGGCGTGAACAGCCACTTGTGCGGATTCAACACGAGCGAGTCCGCGCCGGCGTCGACGCCGTCCAGCAGATACCGGTTCTCCGGCACGATAGCGAGCACGCCGCCATAGGCACCGTCGACGTGCAACCACACGGATTCGCCGCGACAAATCTCGGCGATGGCCGGGACCGGATCGATGCTCGACGTGCTCGTCGTGCCGACCGTCGCCACGCACGCCAGCGGCAAATAACCGCGGCGGCGATCCTCCGCGATCGCCGCGGCGAGCGCACCGGGCTTCATTCGGAATTCGTCATCGGCTTCGATGTGCACCACATTCTCCAAGCCGATGCCGAGCGCGAGCGCTCCCTTGTCGATCGACGAATGCGCATGCTCGGACGCGTACACGCGGAGCCGCGGGAGATCCGTGCGTCCGGCCATGCCGCGCTCGCGGATCTCGAGCTCCGGCTTCGCCTCGCGCGCCGCCGCCAGCGCCAGCATCGACGAGATCGACGCCGTGTCCGTCATCATACCGAACCAGCCGTCACCGAGCCCTAGCATCTGGCGCAGCCAGTCGGTCACGAGCTGCTCGAGCTCTGTTGCCGCGGGTGACGTCCTCCACAGCATCGCCTTCACGTCGAGCGTTGCCGTCAACATCTCGGCGAGAATCCCCGGGATGGACGACGACGTCGCGAAATACGCGAAGAACGACGGGTGATTCCAGTGCGTGATGCCCGGCACGATCTTCGTGCGAAAATCCTCGAGAATCGCGTCGAGCGACTCGCCGCGGGCGGGCGGCATCGACGGAAGCGACGCGCGCACCTCACCCGGCGTCATCTCGGACAGCACGGGATAACGCTCCGGATGCTCCAGATACTCGGCGATCCAGTCGAGCACCGCGCGGCCCTGCGACAGCAGCTCGTGCCGGGGAAGGTCGGCGGTCACGTCATCGCCACCGGAAGATCTTGAGCGCGATTGCGAAGCAGATCGTCATCCACAGCGCGAGCACGCCGAGCTGAGGCCAGAGCGCGGCGAACGGAACGCCGCGCAGCATCGACGCGCGCAGCGCGTCGTTCGTCGCCGTGAGCGGCAACGCCTTGATGAACGGCTGCACGGCCCGCGGGAAATTCTCCGACGAGAAGAAGACGCCCGACAACACCCACATCGGCAGCATACAGAGGTTCATCAGCCCGGACACGCCTTCGATCGTCTGCGATCGCGCGGCGATGAGCAGACCGAGCCCGCCGAAGGCGAGCGCGCTGATTACTACAATGGCGGCGATCGACAGCCACGAGCCGCGCATCGGGATCTTGAAGAAAAGCACCGACGCGCCGACCAGCACCACAGCCTCGATCGTGAGCAGCACGAAGCGCGAGACGACGTACGAGGCGAGATACTGCGCACGCGACATCGGCGTCGCGACGAGTCGCTTGAGAAGCCGCTTGCGTCGTTGATCGACGATCGAGAAGCCGAGCCCCCAGATGCCGCCGCCCATGATCGTCATGCCGAGCAGCCCGGGGACGACGAAGTCGATGTACCTCGAGCCGGCTTCGCGGACGAAGCGGTCGGACGCGCCGAGCACGTCCTGCCGTCCCTCGCCGCGCTGGAGCGCGTCGTTCGCCAGCAGCTTGGCGGTTCGCGCATCGGGCCGCGTGTCGTCATACTCGTACTCGACGCCATTACCGCCGTCCGCGCCGGGCGTAATCACCACGGCGACCCGTCCCGTGCGCAGCGCGACGCGGGCGCTGTCGCGCGACAACGCTTCGACGGCGAGTCCGCGATCGCGTCGCAGCGCGTCGACGTAGGCTGCCGAACGCGCGGCGCCGCTCACGACCGCCACGTGCGCCACGTCCGGCGGCTTGCTGCGAAACGCGATGCCCAACCCGATGGCGAGCAGTATCGGAAAGCCGAATGACCAGAAGAGCGCTTCGGGCTCGCGCAGATATTCGCGAAAGCGCACGAGCACCAGCTGGAGGAGCGGGTTGTCGCCGTGTTGCTCAGTCATCACGCAGCTGCCTCCCGGTGAGCGACACGAACACGTCCTCGAGCGTCGCCGAATGCGTGGTCAGTTGCGCCAGCTCCAGTTGCCGCGCGGCGAGAAAGGCGAGCAGCGCCGGAACGGTCTGATGCAGCGCTCCCACTTGCAACTCGTATTCGCCGGCGATCGCTCGTGCTACACGCACGCCGTCGAGTGAGCGCAGCGTTGCCTCGTCGATCGGCGGCGTTTCCGGCGCCAGCCCGAACCTCACCACGTGTTCCGCGCCGAGCGACGCGATCAGCTGGAAGGGCGTGCCGAGCGCGATCACTTTGCCATGGTCGACGATCGCCACGCGGTCGCAAAGAATCTCGGCTTCGTCCATGTAGTGCGTCGTGAGAATGATCGTCCGGCCGAGCCGCTTGAACTCGGTGATCAGGTCCCAGAGCTGCCGCCGCGACTGCGGGTCGAGGCCCGTCGTCGGCTCGTCGAGGAATAACAGGTCGGGGTCGCCGACGATCGCGCAGGCGAGGGCGAGCCGCTGCTTCTGTCCGCCCGACAGCTTCCCAACGCGGGCGTCGCGCTTCTCGTCGAGCTGCACCACATGGATCACGTCGTCCACCGCCCGGCCGCGCTTGTAGAAACTCCGAAACAAACGGACGGTTTCTTCGACGGTCAGCTTTTCGCCGAGCTGAGTCTCCTGGAGCTGAATGCCGAGGCGTTCGCGGAGCTCGTGCTCGTCATGGTCCCACCGCAGTCCGAGGAGCTCGACGACGCCCGCGTCAGGAGTGAGGAGACCCTCGCACACCTCTATCGTCGTAGTCTTTCCGGCGCCGTTCGGGCCAAGCAGCCCGAAGCATTCCCCCGGGGGAACGGCGATGTCCACGCCGTCCACGGCGCGCACGTCGCCGTAATACTTGCGGAGCCCTTCGACGCGCAGGGCGTGGGTCGCGCGGGTCGACTGCGATTGCACGTGGTCAGTTCAATGGGAGTAGGACATAATGGAATCGACGCCAGGTCGGCGCCGCAATGGCGGCGCGAGCTAACGAAACCCCGGACCTGACACCGACGTAGCATAGGCAGGTCTCCTCGAGGTTCCCACATGCTGCTCCTCTTCGGCGCTGCATTCGCGCTGTATTTCCAAGGATCGCAACAGCCGCCGACCCCCCGCTCGAAGCGACTGCCTGTCGTTCGCGACAGCGCCGCCGTGGACACCGGCTCGAGCAACGAGCGTCGTCGCACCCAGGGCCATCGCCGCGCCGTGACCGCCGAGCTGTCGGCGAGCGCGTTCAAAGACCCCACGTCCAAGATCACGCTGTTCAAGGCGCGAGAGGCGCGTCTGACACAGGACTCGGCGCTTGTCGCCTACGACGCGATGTCGCACCAGCGGCTGTCCGTCGGCATGGGCTTCGGGCGAATCGGCCGCGACCGGTTGCTCTTCCGCCACGAGGCGGCGTCGCGCGTTCGTTGGCAGCGAGGCGTCGGTGTTTGGGTCGACGTGAAGGGCGTCCGGACGGCAATCCCGATGATCTCGCACGACGAAGCGAGTAAGGAGCTCCGCAAAGAGATCCAGCAGGAGACGAACGACCCGGAGTTGATGGGAGAGATTCCGTACTATCCCGGGTATGAGCCCCTTTGGGTCGGCGGCGGCAACATCGCGCGGTCACAGGTAGACGAGAGCGAGATCGTGAATCCTCTCGCCGATGGCGCGGAGGCTTACTACACGTACCAGACGGGCGACTCGATCAGCTTCCGTCTACCCGACGGAAAGACCGTGCAGCTTCGCGAGCTGAAGATTCGTCCGCGCGAGCCGAAGTGGAATCTGACGGTCGGGTCGCTCTGGTTCGACACGAAATCCGGACAACTCGTCCGCGCCGCGTACCGCATGTCGGTGCCGATGGACATCTGGGCTGTGGCGACGCAGGAAGATCCGAAGTCGATGGACGACGTTCCCGTTTGGGTGAAGCCGATGATCACGCCGATGAAAGCAGAGGTTTCGGCGGTCGCTATCGAGTATGGGTTGTACGAGGGACGCTTCTGGCTCCCGCGCGTTCGGCTCGCCGAAGGCCAAGCGCAGGTGAGCTTCATGCACGTCCCGTTCAAGATGCAGGAGAGCTTCAACTACGCGAGCGTAAACGCCAAGGACTCGCTGCCACCGATTCGTCTCCAGTCGGTCGTGAACGTCGTGCGGCCGCCCGATTCGCTCGACGCCGAGGGGCGCGCCGCGTGGCGTGATTCGGTTCGACTCGCCCGGCGAGCACGCATTCGCGCCGAGAACGACTCGATCCGCCAAGGCCTCAAGGTGCGCGAGCCGCGCGTCATGGTGTGCGACACCGCCGAGACGCGCGTGTCGACGAGCCGGCGCTATGAGGGAACCTTGTCGATCGCGATGCGCGTTCCGTGCGATGCCGACAAGCTCGAGCACTCGCCGGAACTGCCGGCGTCGATCTACGATCCGGGCGAAGAAGTGTTCAGCATGAAGGATCTCGACGAGCTGAAACAGCAAGCGCTGTCGCTCACCGCCCAGGCGCCGCTCAGCTTCCATCCGCAGCTCTGGCCGCCCCCATCGGTGAGCTACGGTCCCGCGCTGATGCGTTACAATCGCGTCGAAGGCTTTTCAGCCGGCATCTCGGTCGAGCAGCAGCTTGGTGGCGGATACGCCGCGAATGCCGTGGGCCGCATCGGGCTCGCGGATCTCGAGCCGAATGTCGAGCTGGGCGCCACGCGATCGAATCTCGTGAAATCGGTCAGCGTGCGCGGCTACAACCGCCTGGTGTCGGCGAGTGACTGGGGACAGCCGCTCAGTTTCAGCAGCTCGTTCTCGGCGCTCATGTTCGGACGCGACGAAGGCTTTTACTATCGCGCGACGGGGGCCGAGCTCTCGGGAACGCGCGAGGCCGGATTTGGCGGCGGCACGCACATCGAGTGGCGGACATTCGTCGAGCAGCAACGCAACGCGGCGGTCAAGACGAACTTCGCGGTGAACGGCTCCGACTTCCCGGCGAACATCACCGCGTGGCGCGGCAGCTACCAGGGCGCGGCGATCCGATTCCAGAGCCAGCACGGCCTCGATCCACGCGGCTTGCGCTTGTTTAGTGATCTCAGACTGGAGGCCGCCCACGGCGATTCGCTCTACGGCCGCGGTGCGCTCGACATCACCGCGTCACACGGCCTCGGCCGGCTCGCCTCGGCGTTGACCGTGTCCGGCGGGAGCTCGCTCGGGGCGTTACCGCCTCAGCGTCTCTGGTACCTCGGCGGGTCGAAGACGATTCGCGGCCAAAGCCCGAGCCCGGACTCGACCCAGTCGGGCAACGCCTACTGGCTCACGCGGCTCGAGATCGGCTCCAACGACGCCGGCATGCGACCGACGGTGTTTGGAGATCTCGGATGGGTCGGGGATCGGAATCACATGACCCAGAATGTGAAGCCGATGAGTGGCGTCGGAGTCGGCGTTTCGTTCCTGGACGGGATGTTCAGGTTTGATGTTGCGAGAGGGATCTACCCGAAGAAGCAGTTCAGAGTGGACCTGTCGCTAGAGTCGGTGTTTTAGCCTGAGCTGGCAGCTAGACAGCTAACAGCTAAAGTCCTCAGCGAATCGGAAGGGCGCGGCCGAAGGCCGCGCCCTTTTTTTGGATTCGTCGTTCAGTTCCGCGTGGCCCGAATCGCAACGCAATTGCTTAGGACTTTCGCTTCTTACGACGAGTGTGGCGCTTCTGTGCGATGTCGGCTTCCAATCGACGAAGCAAACTCGCCAGCATACTTCGGATCTCGCGGACCTCATCGATGAGCCAGAGATCGGTCGAGCGTAAAGACCCGAGTTCGCGAAGGGACTCCAGCTGGTCATCGACTTCATTGGCGGAGCCGAGTGCACGGCGAACATGCACGGCCATGAGCGGGTCCGTGTTTAGGCCGCAACCTTCGACGATATTGAACCGAATTGATTCGGCGGCTCGGCTCAACTGCGAACCGACTCGTATTCGATCGCGCAACGAAAGTCGGTCCACCAACTTCACTATTTCGTAGCTAAAGACGCGGGCACGACGCCAAACGTGGAGTTTGCGATAATCGCCCAATGAGTATTTCCGGGAACGAGATGCCCCAGAGTACGATAGCCCCTTGATGGCGACTTACCCGGTTCACGGCGGGCAGAAGCCTTTCGCCGCCGCCAAAAAGGCGCGGCCAACGGCCGCGCCCTTCCGATTCGCTGATCGCTTTAGCCATTAGCTGTCTAGCTGTTAGCTCACACAAACGTTACATAAACACTCTTGACGCCCTTCCCCCCCACCCTAGCTTGCGTCTCATGACGTCCACCCAGACCGCGAAGATGTGTTGCACCTGCGCGTGTATCATGTGTCTCCCGACACGTGGCATTCTGGGCGTCCGCATGTAGCACCGAGCAACTCACTGCGACTCGCGCTCCGATCCCACGTCAGGATCGGGGCGCTTTTGTTTTCGCGACAGTCGCGAACGGCGCAACGGTCCAGCGGGAAGACGAGCCGGGTTCCTACCGACCCAAACCCGGACCGACCACATGCTTCCGATCGCGATCTACCACGAACATCCCGACTGGTTCAAGCCGCTCTTCACCGAGCTGGAGCGGCGCGAGGTGCCGTATGCGCGCCTCGACGCCGCGGCGCACGCGTTCGACCCCGCCGAGCGCGAGGTGCCGTTCTCGCTCGTGTTCAATCGGGCGAGCCCGTCGGCGTATTTGCGTGGGCATCGTCAGACCACGTTTCACACGCTGCATTGGCTGAAGCATCTCGAGCGGCTCGGCGTGCCGGTCGTCAACGGCTCGACGGTGTACTCATTCGAGCTCTCGAAAGCCTCCCAGCTCGACCTGCTCGACGCGCTGGGGCTGCCGTTCCCGCGCGCCATCGCCATCAACGATCCGGCACGGGCCGTCGATGCGGCCTCCGGACTTCGCTATCCGGTGCTCATCAAGGCCAACATCGGCGGCAGCGGTGCGGGGATCGTGCGGTACGAGGACGAGGCGGCGCTCGCCGGCGCGGTGCAACGCGGTGACGTAGACCTCGGCGTGGACGGTGTCGCTCTCGTTCAGGAGTCGGCGCCGTTGCGGAACGGGCACATCGTCCGCGTCGAGACGTTGGGTGGAAAGTACCTGTACGCGATCAAAGTCTATCCGGCCGTGGGGTCGTTCGACCTGTGCCCGGCCGACGCCTGTCAGACGACGACGGGTGTCGAGCTCGTGCGCGGCGCTTGCGCGGTGGACGCGCCGAAGACGGGGCTCAAGGTCGAGCGCTATGAGCCGCCGGTGGCGATCGTCGAGCAGGTCGAGGAGATCTCGCGGCGCGCATCGCTCGACGTCGGCGGCATCGAGTATCTCGTCGACGACCGCGACGGGAAGCACTACTTCTACGACGTCAACGCGCTCTCGAACTTCGTTGCAGATCCGTTGAACGTGCTCGGCTTCGACCCGTGGGTCCCGCTCGTCGACTATCTGCTCGAGCGCGCGAACGGTGGCGCTCCGAAGCACGACACGCGGAAGCCGGAGAGCGGCATCCGTCGCGCGGCACGCGAGACGGCGACCGCGCTGGCGTCGGCGATCATCTCGGCCCCGGCGCTGCCATGAGATACGGATACTGGCTGCCCGTTTTCGGCGGTTGGCTGCGCAACGTCGACGACGAGGGGATGGCGGCGTCGTGGGATTACGTGAGCCGGCTCGCCAAACGCAGCGAAGAGATCGGATATGATCTGACGCTCATCGCCGAGCTCCTGCTCAACGACATCAAGGGCATCGCGGCGCCGTCGCTCGACGCATGGTCGACGGCCGCGGCGCTCGCCGCGGTCACCGAGCGGCTGGAGCTGATGGTCGCCGTCCGGCCGTCGTTCCATCCGCCGGCGATTCTCGCGAAGCAGGCGGCGAACATCGACCGGATCTCGAACGGCCGTCTCGCGCTCAACGTCGTGTCGGCGTGGTGGAAGGACGAGGCGCGCCGCTTCGGCGCCGCGTTCGACGAGCACGACGACCGATATGCGCGCACAACGGAGTGGCTCGACGTGATCGACGGCGCGTGGTCGAAACCGTCGTTCAGCTATCGCGGGCGCTTCTATCAGCATGACGAGATCGTGCTCGAACCGAAACCGGTGGGTCGGCCTCAGCGTCCGCGGCCGGTCATCTATGCCGGCGGTGAATCGGAGGCGGCAAAGACGATGATCGCGCGGCAGTGCGACGCGTACGTCATGCACGGCGATCCGCCCGAGCGCATTGCCCCGAAAATCGCCGATATGCGCGAGCGTCGCGAGCGTGCGTCGGAGACGCTTGGCGTCGACTTGCCGCCGATGCAGTTCGGTGTCGCGGCGTACGCCATCGTCCGCGATTCGCGGCACGAGATCGACGCTGAGATAGAGCGGATCACCAACGTGACGGAAGGCTCGCCCGGGTACGGCAATTACCGCGACTGGATCGCCAACACGAAGCTGGAACAACAAGTCAGCTTGCAGGATTACTCGGTCTCGAATCGCGGACTTCGCGCCGGCCTGGTTGGCACGCCGGACGAAGTCGCGGAACGGACCGCCCAATTCGCCGCCGCCGGCGTTGATCTCCTGTTGCTGCAGTGCAGCCCGCAACTCGAGGAAATGGAGCGGTTTGCGGCCGAAGTGATCTCGGCCACAGTCTGACGGCGAAATATGCGTGGGCCCATAGGTTTATCCCGACGGGCCCACAGTTGTTTCGCAGAAGGAGGCAGGGCGTTGCAAGGCGCGAGTCGCGTCGTCTGTTTGTAGAGCGATCCTCGAATCGTAAACCGCTCGCTTGCAACGAGTTGAATTTCCGAATCGGGGCGCGGTCCGAGTGGCCCAATTATTACCTAATAGTGCAGAATTTCTCTCTCCGAACGCCCCTTTTTCAGCACGGACAGTCCGTCCTCCGTGAAGACTTCGCCGCTCCCGCTTACAAGCTCCAGTAATCCGCTTTGGGCCGACACCCGGGAGGCGACGGTCGTGGACGTGCTGGTGGGTCAGGCGCGTACCCGCGTCCTGCTCGCCAGTGTGCTGGGGATCGTAACGCTCGGCCTGCAGATGCTAGGGGTGCTGGGGGGCCACGAGCGGTTCGTGATCGCCGCCACGGCAGGCTACATCGTCGCGGTTCGCGTCCTGGTCATGGTCGTTCGGCGGACGCGCCAGGCGGGCGATATGGTGATCGGCGCCACCATGTTCAGCGACTTGGCATTCGTGTTCGCGACGACGATCGCGTCATCGCCCGACGGGCATTATTACAGAATTCTCATTCTGTCCGTTTTTGTCCTCCACGTCGCGGAGTCGTTCTTCGGGGGGCGCTACGCGACGATCGGGCTGATGGCGGTTATCGTAGGGTACCTCGCCATGACGGGCGGCGAGGGCGGGGCGATGCACGTCGAGAACCTGTGGACGATCGCCCTCTTCGCGGCGACTGCCCTGATGCTGATCACGCAGTACAGCCGCTTCCAGCGACACCTCGAGCACATCGTTGAGCTGTTCGAGTGGGCGGAGGAGGGCGACTTCAGCCACGCCTACGAAGTGAATCCCGAGCGAAACCCCGCGACGATCACCCGAGTCGGCCGGGCTTACAACCGCGTCCGGGTCAAGCTGGCCAGCATGGTGCTGACCGACCCGTTGACGGGCTGCCTCAATCGGCGTGGCCTCGACCAGGCGTTGTCGCGGGAAATCGCCCGCGCGTCACGCGCCGGCAGCAATCTCGCGCTGCTCGCGCTGGACCTCGATCACTTCAAGGAGATCAACGACACGTACGGCCACATCGCCGGCGACGTCGTCCTCCGTCAGGTCGGGGCGCTCCTCGCGCAGACGGCGCGGGCCGGCGATATGGTGGCCAGAACGGGCGGCGAGGAGTTTACCGTCATTCTGCCGGACACCGATGCCGACGGCGCCTATCACTCCGGCATGCGCATCTGCGAGACCGTCCGCACGCACGCGTTCATGGTGAACGGCAAGCGCCTCCACCTCACGATCAGCGTGGGTATCGTGTCTTCGACCGCCATCGGGGGCGATGCGGTGGGGACCAACTTGAAGGAGCACGCCGACGAGGCGCTTTATACCGCCAAACGGGCGGGCCGCGATCGTGTAAGCGTCTGGGACGAGAGTCTGCCGCTAACCCTGACGCCGATTCACATGATGGTCGTTCCGGCGAAATCGCGTCTTTGACGCGAGACGGCGCGGCCAGGAGCCCTGGCCGCGCCTATCCCTCACGAGCGAGATTAGAGCGTCGCCTTAGCGACGCGTAACGCTCACTTTGCCGGTTCTGCCGCGCGCGGGACGGATCACGATGTCGATGTCGCGTCCCAGCCGGGCCAACATGCGAATCAGACGCTCCGTGGAAAATCCGCGCAGCTTGCCGGTGACGACCAGCGAAATCTGCGAGGGGGCGTCGCGCATGATGTAGGCCGCTTCGGTCTGGGTCAGCTGCTGATTCTCGAGAATGCTCGCGATTTCCTTGGCGAGCACGTTCTTGGGAATCACGGACTCGGGAACCGCTCGGGGGCGGCGTAGCGCTTTGGCTCGGGCCACGGTGTATTGGGGAATGGGGGAGAAAAGTCGACCAAAGATTAGAGCGCTTTAATCTTATTGCACACCAGTGAACACGAAAAGGGCCGACTTCGCATTATCAATATGTTTGGCAGCGTCGCTTTCTTTGAACATTGTGTCCAATTGAGCATACGTCAAACTGTCGGCGCTGGGCCCATGGACTCTAGACTAAGATAGTCGCCTCGACTAGCGGTTCATATATCAAACTCTGATGACTGAATTCGCCGAACAGTTGCAGGATGCGCTCGGCCCGTCCTATCAGCTCGATAGCGAGCTGACGGGCGGCGGGATGAGCCGCGTCTTCACGGCGATCGATCGTTCGCTCGGCCGGCGCGTTGTCGTCAAAGTGCTCCCGCCCGAGCTCGCGGCGGGCGTCAATCGCGAGCGGTTCCGCCGAGAGATCCAGGTCGTCGCGCAGCTCCAGCACCCGCACATCGTCCCGGTCCTCTCCGCGGGAGAGCATGGCGACCTGCTCTGGTACACGATGCCGTTCATCGAGGGCGAGTCGCTTCGCGCCGCGATCGAGCGCAAGCGATCGTTCTCGCCGCGCGAGGTCATCCGCATTCTTCACGACGTCGTCGATGCCCTCGCCTTCGCGCACGCGCGCGGCGTGATCCACCGCGACATCAAGCCGGGGAACATCCTCACACAGGGCTCACACGCTCTCGTCACCGACTTCGGCGTCGCGAAAGCCATCAGCGCCGCGCTGCCGATCGGTGCGGTGACGACGGCCGGAATCGCAATCGGGACGCCAGCTTACATGGCGCCCGAACAACTCGCCGGCGATCCCGCGGCCGATCATCGAATCGACATATACGCCGTTGGGTTGTTGTCATATGAATTGTTGACGGGCGTGTCCCCGTTCACCGGTGCCTCGCCACGGGAGACGCTTGCCGCGCAACTCACCCGCGATCCGGCGCCCCTGCATGAAGTCGCTCCGGGCGTGCCGCGAAACGTCTCCACGCTCGTCATGCGGTGCCTGGCCAAGGATCCCGCGGCGCGTCCGCAGACCGCCGACGAAATCCTTCAGGAGCTCGACTCGTTGACGATGCCGTTCGGCGTGACGCCGCAGACCGGCGGCGTCGAGGCGCCGCCGCGCAAGAGCCGCTGGAGGAGCGTCGCCGCCGTGGCGATTCTCGCGATCGTGCTCGCCGGTGTCGGATACGCCGTCAGCAAACAGCGAGATCGGACGACGGTCGGCGCGTCGCGAACCGTCACGTCATCTGTGACCAAAGTCACACCCGACACCACGAGAAAGATGGCGCAGCAGGCGGCGCCTGCGCTCGCCGGACCGGTCGCACCGGCCGCGCCGCCGAAGCCATCGATCATCACCCACGAGGATTCGGTGCGCATCGCGGCCGCGGTGCAGAAGCGTGTGGCTGCCGCGAAGCTTCGCGACTCGCTCGCGAAAGCCAAACTGGCCGAAGAGACGCAGCGGAAAATGATGGACTCGATCATCGCCGCGAACTCCGGCGGCGGTGGCGGCGGAGCGACCGTCAACGCGCCGCGTCGACTGATTATCGCGGAGCCGCCGGAGATCTCGCAGTGGCCCGAAGCGGCACTGCTCGGACATGCGGTTGGCGACAGTCTGCGTCGCATGCTCCGCAGTCGCGCGAGACAGTACACGCTGGTCGATCAGGATTCGGTGCGAATGGCGCTGTCGCGATCACGGGACGTCAGCGACATCGGGCGCACGCTCGGCAGTGACCTGCTGGTGTCGATACGCCTCAATCTGCTGCCGCGCGACTCGGCGATGATGATGCTGCAGCTCTTTGACCTCGGCGCGACCAACGCCTATCGCACGCGCATGAGCGGCGGTCGCAAGGTCGCCAAGAACGAGGTACTCGCCGGCCTCGACGCCATGCTCCTCAGCACCATCACCTACCTCGACGAGATGTCGCGCGCACCTCGCCGTCCGACGCCCCCTCCTACTCCGCCGCCTAGCGCACGCTGAGCAACGGGAAGACGCGGCGCTTGCCGTCGTTGTCGGAGATGTTGATCAATCCAACCTGCGCGCCGTGGAGCTCGCGCGCGTAGTTCCAGAGGCCGATCGTGAGGCCGTGTTGTGAGCCCTTCACATAACTCACGGCGCTCAGCGAGCCGCCGTCGAAGCGGCCCTTCTCCTCGACCTTGAAGTAAGCGCCCGCGATCACGATCGCTTTCACGTCCACGCCGCCCGCGGCAATGCCGCTGAGCGCCACGCCGTTGAGCCGCGGCGCACCGACGCCGACGCCGCCGATGGCGAGGCCCTTCACCGATCCACCAGAGCCGACGCCCACACCGCCGATCAGCAGTCCCGTCGTGTTGCCGCCCGTACCAACGCCGATTCCACCGATACCGATTCCGTTGAAGTCGCCGCCGCCGCCGACACCGATGCCGCCGATGGCCAGACCGCTGACATTGCCGCCGCCGCCCACTCCGATCCCGCCGATGCTGATCCCGGTGAGATCGCCACCACCGCCGACGCCAATGCCGCCGATCTGAATTCCGCGAAGGGCGCCACCACTTCCTACTCCGATGCCGCCGATCGTCAGCCCCTCCACGCGTCCGCCTGCCCCGACACCGATGCCGCCGATGAAAATCCCCTTCATGTCATTCCCGCCGCCCAGCCCGATCCCGCCGATCCCGATCCCCGTGAACGAGCTCTCGACGCCGAGTCCGAGCACCCCGACGCCAATCCCGTTGATGCGACCCGCGCCGGTCACGGGGAGGCCCAGCGCGATACCGTTCACCGTCCCTTTCGCCGGCGAGTACGGACCCCAGAGCGTCGCGTTGATGCCGTTGATTTCCTCGAGCTGGCGGTCGCGAAAATTCAGCCGCACGCCGTTCATTCTCGGTTTGTCGCCGATGGCGAGACCGTTGCCGTTAATCGTCAGGTCGATGACCTGCGCGTCGAGCGAAGCGGCGAGGAGTGTCCAGAGCGCGACGAGGAGGCGGGTAGGGCGCATTGTGGGCAGGAGGAGGGCTGAAGCAATGTACGACGTATGAGAGTCCAGGTTTCGTGGTGGGTTGGTCTTCTGACGCTCGCCGTCTCGGCGTGCTCACGTGTGCAGGTTCCCCCGACGCCGGCAAACGCGGGCGTGAGTACCCGCGACCTCGAAGAGAGGCTGACCGCGTTCGCCCACGATTCCATGATGGGGCGAGAGGCCGGGACCATCTGGAACTCGAAAGCGACCGACTACGTCGCCGCGCAGTTCCGCTACCTCGGCGTTCAGCCGGCGGGCGAGGGCGGCGACTACTTCCAGATTGTGCCGGACATCAGGCCGGGCGATCCGACGGTGCAGGCCGCGCCCGCGCGCAACGTGATTGGAATCATTCGTGGAAGCGATCCGGCGCTGCACGGCGAATACGTCGCGATCACTGCCCACAACGATCACATGGGGTTTACCCACCGTGCGGTGGACCACGATTCGCTTCGCGCGTCCAACCAGGTCGTTCGCCCGCTCGGCGCTGACAGTCCGAACCGGCCCGCCACGCCCGACGAAGCGACGCAGATCGCAAAGATTCTCGATTCGCTCCGGAGCGTGCACCCGCCTCGGTTCGACTCGATCCGGAACGGCGCCGACGACGACGGCAGCGGGACGATCGCGCTGATCGAGATCGCGCAGGCGCTGATGCGCTCAGGCGCGCACCCGAAGCGATCGATCCTTCTCGTTTCGCACACCGGTGAAGAGAAAGGATTGCTGGGTTCCGCTTGGTACACGGACCATGCCACTGTACCGATCGACTCGATCGTCGCCGAGTTCGACGTCGACATGATCGGGCGCGGCGCGGCGACGGACATCAAAGCCGGAGGACCGACGTATCTCGAGGTTGTCGGCCTGCGGCGGCTGTCGAAGGAATTCGGCGACTGGGTCGAGGCGGCGAACGCGCGCGAGCCGCAGCCCTTCGTGTTCAACTACGAGTACGACGCTCCGGGTCATCCCGATCAGTATTACTGCCGCGCCGATCACTACAGCTATGCGCGCTACGGAATTCCGAGCGTGTCGCTCTCACGCGGCCTGCATCGCGACTACCACCAGGTGACGGACGAGCCGCAGTACATCGACTATCCGGATTACGCGCGACTCACGCGGATGGTGCTCGACGCGGCCGTCTACGTCGCCAATGCGGCCCACCGTCCACGGCTCGACGTGCCCAAGCCGGCGGATCCGCGCGTGCCCTGCCGCCAGTAACGCATGCGACGCGTCGCGCTGGCGACCTACGAATCGGCTCCCGATCTCGCGCCCGACGATCGCCTGCTCGTTCCCGCGCTCGAGCGCGCCAGCATTAGCGCCGAGGCGGCGGTGTGGTCCGATCAATCGATCGACTGGGGTTCGTACGACGCGGTAGTGATCAGATCGTGCTGGGACTATCACCTGCGCGTCGCGGAATTCTTCACCTGGCTCGATCGCCTCGAGTCCGAGCGCGTTCGCGTCTGGAATCCCCCTGCGCTCGTGCGGTGGAACGCGGACAAGCGTTATCTGCTCGATCTGGCGCGGCGCGGCGTGCCGACGATTCCGACGATGATCGCGCTCCGCGGACGGCCGCGCGACGTCGAGGCGATCGTGCACGCCGAAGGGTGGCAGCGGGTCGTTGTCAAGCCGGCGATCTCGGCGAGCGGATACGAGACCCACAGCGTCGCCAGCCCGTTCGACGCCGGGGCATACGATACGATCGCGCGCGTCTCGAGTCTGTGCGATGTCCTCGTGCAGCCCTTCGTCGAGGAGATTCCGCGCGACGGAGAGCTCTCGTTCACGTTCATCGACGGGCGGTTCAGCCACGCCGCGCTCAAGCGCGCGCGGCCGGGAGGTGGGGAGTTTCGCGTGCAGACGGAGCACGGCGGCTCCGTCGAGACGACCTCCGTCGAGACCGGCCTCGTCGAGCAAGCCGCTCGCGTGCTCGCGGCGATCGACGACGTTCCCCTCTATGCGCGCGTGGACGGTGTCGTGCGCGGCGGCGATCTGCTCCTCATGGAGCTCGAGCTCATCGAACCGAATGTCTTCTTCGGCTCGCGCCCCGGCGCCGTCGACGACTTCGCCGCGGCGATTCGGGCGCGACTCGACGGCTAGAAGCGACGCGTCTCGCCGTGCGCGAAGGTCCAGTTGCGATCCGACTGGAAGCCGGCTTTTTGCCAGACCTGCGCGAAACGGCGCGGCGGCTCTTCGGCCGCTTCGTCCGTCATGCGGAAAGTGCCCCAGTGCAACGGCAAACACGGCGGCGCCGACGCGCCGGCGCGGAGCGCTCGGTAGGCTTCGATCGCGTCCTCGGGGTTCATGTGTACGCCGCGCATGAACCATCGCGGTTCGTAGGCGCCGATCGGCAACATCACGAGATCGAACGGGCCACAACGCCGCCCGATCTGCTCGAACTCGGGATGCAGCGCGGTGTCTCCGGGGAAGTAAACGCGAACGCCATCGGTCTCGAGCGCCCACCCACACCACAGCGTCTCACCGCGATCGCCGAAGCCGCGGGCGCTGAAGTGCTGCGCCGGAACGCACGTCGCCGAATACGAGAGTGTCGACACCGACTCCCACCAATCGCGCTCGATGAGATGGCGAACGCCAAGCGAGCGAAGCAACGATCCGAGGCCGAGTGGACAAAGCCACGCCGCGGCGGGGAACCGCTGCGCGATACGCCGCACCGTCGGCGCGTCGAGGTGGTCATAGTGATTGTGCGAGAGCAGAACGAGATCGATCTCGGGCAGCTGCTCGAAGGATACGCCGGGAGGCATCAGTCGTCGCGGTCCGATCCACGGGATCGGCGATGCGCGCTCGCTCCAGATCGGATCGGTCAGAACATTGAACGGCCCGAGTTGGAGCAGCACCGTCGAATGCCCGACCCAGGTTATCGACCGATAGCCGCGCGCGGCGCGGGGAGCGACGATCACCGGCGTTCGCGTCGGCAAGGATCCACGTGGCGGACTCGGTGGAATCGGCTTACGACGACGGTCCCGCAACCGCCAGCGCAGAAAATCGGCGAAGCCATGAAGCTCGGTGCCGGGCCACGGGTTTTGGAACCCGCCGCCCGGCCGGTGATGCGGGAGCGGGGGTGGGGGCGGCGGCGGGGGCGGGGGCGGAATCAATCCGCGCGCATGGCGATGACCGGATCGACGCGCGCCGCGCGCCGCGCGGGCAGATAGCTCGCCAACGACGCAATGCCGACGAGCACCGCGGCAACGCTGACAAAGGTGAGCGGATCGGTCGCCTGCACACCGTACAGTAGTGCCGCGAGGAGGTGGACGAGCCAGAGCGCGCCGGCCATCCCGATCGCCACACCGACGACGCTGAGCCCGACACCTTGCCCAAGAACGAGACGCAACACTCGATCGTGCGTGGCACCGAGCGCGATGCGGATGCCGAGCTCGCGTGTGCGTTGCGCGACCGAGTAAGAGATCACGCCGTAGATGCCGAGCGCGGCGAGGAGCAACGCCAGGCCTCCGAACGCGCCGAGGAGCGTCGTATAGAAGCGGGGCTGGGCGACGGATTCCGACACGACGTCCTCCATCGTGCGCAGATCGTACACGGGCATCGTCGGATCGATGGCTTGAATGGTCTCGCGGATCGCCGCCGAAAGCGTGGCGACGTCGGCCGTCGAGCGCACGAGCACCGCCATGTCGCTGATCGGGAACGTGCCCCAGCCGACGTACGTCGTCGGAGACACCTCGGAAGCCAGGCCGCGCTGCTTCACGTCGCCGACGATGCCGATGATCTCGCCGCGCGCGGTGACCTCGCTCTTCGCGTTGCCGACCGTATCGTGCGTGATCCCCAGTGTGATGCGCTTGCCGATCACGTTCTCATTCGGAAAGTACTTTTTGGCGAACGACTCGGACACGAGCACCACCTGCGGCACACCAAAATTCTCTTCCTGCGGCGTGAACGCGCGACCGCGTATCACCGGTATTCCCATGCCCGCGAAGTAATTCCATGAGACGGGATGTACGTCGGTGAGCATGCGCTTCTCTTCCGGAGTCGGCGGTTGTCCGTCGACGTCGAACGAGGTGCGCATGCCGTGTGGTTCCATCGGCCGCGAGAACGCGACGCTCACCGACTGCGTTCCCGGCAACGCCGAGAGTCGATCGCGCACCGAGTTCGTGAATGCGCGAATGTCGCGGTCGTTCGGATACTTCACCGAGGGGAGTGACACGTCGAACGACAGGACGCGCTCCGGGCGGAAGCCCGGATTCACGCGCAGCAGATTCGCGAAGCTGCGAATGAGCAGCCCGGCACCGACGAGGAGAACGACGGCGAGCGCCATCTCGGTGATCACCAACGCGCTTCTCGTCCGTTGCGCGCCTCGTTTGCTGCTCGTACCGCGCACCGCTTCCTTGAGCATCTGCCCGAGCTCGGAGCGCACGGCGTGAATGGCCGGAACGAGGCCAAAGACAACGCCCGTCAACAGCGCGAGGCCGGCGCAAAAGAGCAGCACGCGTCCGTCGACGGCGATGTCGTCGAGACGCGGGAGTCCGCGCGGACCGAAGGCGACGATCGCGTCGACCGCCCATGAAGCCAACGCCGCGCCGAGCACCGCGCCGATCGCCGACAGCATGACGCTCTCGGTCATGAGCTGCCGAACGATCCGTCGGCGATTCGCGCCGAGCGCCGTGCGAACGGCGATCTCCGTCTCGCGACCTGCGGCGCGGACCAGCAACAGATTGGCGACGTTCGCGCACGCGATGAGGAGCACGAAACCGGTCGCACCGAGCAGGGTGAACAGAACCCTGCGTACGTCACCGACGAGATTCGTCTCGATCCGCTCGATGGATCCGCCGAAGTTGGTGTTCGACCGCGGATATTGGACGCGCAGCTGTTCGCCGATCGTCCGCATGTCGAGTTTGGCGACGTCGAAGACGACGCCCGGCTTGACTCTCGCGATCGCGCCCAGGAAGTGCGCGCCGCGATTCTCGGGATCGACCATCCACGGCTCGAGCTTGAAGGGCGTCCAGAGGTCGGGCTCTCGCGGATAGGTGAGCGCGGACGGCGCGACGCCGACGACCTTGTAGTCCTGACCATTGAGCGAGATCACGCGGCCAAGCACCGCGGGATCGGCGGAGAAGGTGTTGCGCCAGAGCTTCTCCGAGATGACGGCGACGCGCTCGGAGCCGGCCGCGTCTTCGTTCGCCAGGAATCCGCGGCCGAGTCGCATCGACACGCCGAGGAGCTCGAAGAATCGCGCGCCGACGGCCGCGGAATTCAGCCGCACGGGCGCGGCGCCGGACACGCTCAAGTTCGCGCTGTTGCCCGGCTGAACCGCCGCGATCCCGACGAAGCTGTGTGTGCGGTCGCGGTAGTCGACGAAGTCCGGCCCGGACATCGACTGGAGCTTGCCGTCGCGATTCGTCGATCCGACAACAACCACCTGATCGGCGTCGCGGAAGGGAAGCGGCTTGAGGAGCACGCCGTTCACGATGCTGAACACCGCGGTCGTCGCCCCGATGGCGAGGGCGAGTGTTATGACCGCGATCAAGGTGAAACCGGGCGTGCGAATGAGCTTGCGCGCCGCGTAGCGGATGTCCTGGCGAAGTGTTTCCATGTGGCTCGGATGTGTTTGAACGGACGGGGACAGAGGAACAATCGTGCCGTGGTCCGTTGTGCCAAGTCAACTGATTCCAACGCGTTGCGTCGCCGCCGCGCGGCCTTCGCGTTCGCTCGTGGGAACGTTCGTCCCAAAATCGGACGCGTGGCTCCATGGCTCGCCCAGTCAGACTTGGTACGATCGTATGAGCTAACGATGGAACTGCCGGACTAACGCGGACACGGACGGGCTAACGCGGTCTCAGGACGCCACGCTCTGCAACACTCGGCTCCAACGGGAGTGAAAGAAGGGGTTTTTGGGAACGGCCTCGGGATGCCTCGTTCCACGAAGCGTCCCGAGGCTTTTCCCAAGACATCTCGGCCGTAGCGAAGTGAAGGTGACTCGGCGTCCGCGTTAGCCGGTGCGTGTCCGCGTTAGTCCGGCAGTTCCATCAAGAGGCCTTCGTTACGGAACCAACTCAAGAGCGGCGCTCAGGATGACAGCCGCAGCGCTTTGCCCGTGTGATTCGTCGCACGCTCTCCATCGCGCAGCGCGACGACTCCATTCACGATTACAGCAGCAATCCCGACCGGGTACTGAAACGGCTCCTCGTAAGTCGCGCGATCGGCGACCGTGGCTGGATCAAAGACTACAACGTCCGCGGCCATGCGCGGCGCAAGGCGACCGCGGTCGGCGAGATGGACGCGCGACGCGGGCTGGGCGGTCATCTTGTGAATCGCCTGCGTCAGCGTGAGCGCTTTGCGCTCGCGTACGTAACGGCCGAGCACGCGTGGGAAGGTGCCGAGCCCGCGTGGATGCGGATGGCCGCGGCGCGACGGGCCGTCGGTCGCGAAGGCGCCGCCGTCGCTGCAGACCATTCCCTGCGGGTGGGCGAGGATGCGGTCGAGATTGTCTTCGCTCATCGCGAACCCAACCATGCCGACGCTGCCGCGGCTTCGCTGCAGCAACGCCATGGCCATGGCGTACGGATCCATGTTCAGACTCTTCGCATAGGTGCCGAGACGCGCACCCTCGGCGGCCCGGTCGCTCGCGTCGGCGACGTTGGCGATCATCACGTTGTCCCAGCCGCCGATCAGCTCGACTTTGGCGAGCGTTTCCTGCTTGATCTTGTCCGCGGTCGACGGATCGGTGAGTCGCCCGAGAAAAGCGGCAGTGCTGCCGTCGCGACTCCATACCGGGAAGAGGTTGGTGAGTCCCGTTTGGTAGGCGACGTATGGATAGCGATCGAAAGCCGCGTCGCATCCAGCGGCGCGCGCGGCGGCTACTCGTGCGAACGCGGTGTCGAGTTTTCCCCAGTTGCGCGGACCCTGCGTCTTGAGATGCGAGATCTGCAACGGACATCCGGCGCCGCGCGCGACGGCGATCGCCTCGTCGATCGCCTCGATGAGGCGGTCGTCTTCGTTGCGCATGTGCGTCGCGTACGGCAGTCGTCGCGCCGCGAGTGGCTTACAGAGAGCAATGAGCTCGTCGCGTGGTGCGAAGGCGCCGGGCGTATACTCGAGTCCCGTGGACGCGCCGCACGCGCCGTCGGCGATCGCGGCACGGACGAGCTGTTGCATGCGCGCCAACTCCTGGGGTGTGGCCGGCCGATCGTCGCCGCCGACCACAACGTCGCGGATCGTTCCGAGCCCGACCATCGAAGCGACGTTCACCGCCGGATGGAGCTTGTCGATCGCCGCCCAGAGCTCGGCGAATGTGGCGAACCCGCGCCCCTCGTCTTCAGAGCCTCGGACCACGCGCGGCGACCGCGACGACCCGTCCTGGCCGACGATGATCGTCGTGATTCCCTGCCGTACGAGCGATTCGGCGCGTGGGTCCTCCCACAGGCTGCCGTCGCCGTGCGAATGGATGTCGATGAACCCGGGCGCGACGGCGAGGCCGCGTGCGTCGATCTCCACTGCGCCTCGTTCCGTCGCCTTGCGTGAGAGCGAAACGATTCGACCGCCGGCGATGACGACGTCCAGCGGACGTCCCGGCGTGCCGAGTCCGTCGAAAACGAGTCCGTTGCGGACGACGATGTCCGCCCCGGCACGGGAGCGCAGGATGATGGCGGGCGCGCCGAGCATTGCGGCGGCGGCGCCCGTTGTACGGAGGAATTCGCGGCGTGTCGTCATGATTGCGGAAGGATTGACGGACATTGCGGTACGCGCCACCGTCTCGCAACCTCCAACGGTATCCGCTCGAGGGAACACGTCATGGTCGTGCCGCGCGCTGTGAAAGCACTTTCCGCGATAGCGTCGCTCGCCACGGCGCAGGAGCCGCCGTTCACCCTCCCGACTCCTACCGGGCGCGCCGCCGTCGGGACGACCTCCTGGGTGCTCGCCGATTCGACACGACGGGAGTCATTCTCCAACTCCGGCGCCGCACGGTCGGTGGAAGTCGTCGCCTGGTATCCGACGAACGCTTCCCCTTCGGCATCGTCGCGGGCGCCGTACCTGCGCGAAGGAGTGGTCGAAGCCGCGACCTTCGCCACGGCGATGAGAAAACCGGGCGCGTTCGACCATCTCGCCGCAGTCGAGACCCATTCCTCGATCGATGCGCCACCGTCGGGTCGGTCGAAGAGCCTGCCGGTCCTCGTCTTTTCGCACGGCTACACCGGGCTGGTGAGTGCTTATACGGCGCTGCTCGAGGATCTGGCGAGTCACGGCTACATCGTGTTGAGCGTCGCACACTCCTACGAGGCAGTGGCTGTCCGACAATCCGACGGTTCGGTCGCGACGATGCTCGATTCGGCGGGAAGCATGCGACCGGGCATTCTCGACGTATTCGGTGAGTGGCGTGACGAGGACAGCACGATGGCGCGCGTCACTCGAGCCAAAACCGAGTCGGAGCAGTTGCGGATTCTGAAGACTTATATCGACGGTGTGCCGAAGACCAATGCCGTCATCGATCGGTGGGTTGCCGACACGAAATTCGCGCTCGACCAGTTTGCGCGAGCATCTGGCGGTATCGCGGGCGAGCTGAATCGGCGCGCCGATCTGGATCGCATCGGCGTGTTGGGCCACTCCATGGGCGGCGTGGTCGCCGGAGAGTTCTGCCTGCGAGACACACGCTGTCGCGCAGGACTGAATCTGGACGGCATTCCGCAATCAGGGTCGATGATCGCATCGCGCATGAAGCGGCCGTTCATGATGGTGTACTCGGCGCGCCCCGGGCGGCTGGGCGCGAGCGACGTAATCTATCGGCGTGCGGCGTCACGCTACTTCCGTGTCGACGTGGATGACACGCGACACGTCGACTTCAGCGACATGATCTTCTGGGGTGGACCGCTCAAGGCTGCGGGTGCGTCGGGAAGCATCGCACCGAACCGCGCCGTGGAGCTGACGCGTCTCATCGTGCGCCAGTACTTCGATCAAGAGCTACAGGGCGTTCCCAGTCCACTCCTCGCGGGAACGTTGCGACTTCCAGACGCTCATGTCAGGAAGCCGACGCTGACCAGAGGTCCCTAGCCGACTCGCGCGTGTCAGCGCGACGCTTCCGCGCGGTCAGCGTCTGTTCTCAGGGCTGTCGGGATCTGTCGGGTCGATGCCGTCGGCAACGGGATCGGAGTAGCTGACGCGATTGTCAAAGCCGGCCGGCGGTGCGTTCGCGATCCGGCCCTGCGGCTGCTTCCGCGCCCCCTGGCTCACCTCATCGTTGCGCCGAGCTTCGGCGATGAGATGCAGTTCGACTTCCTTGTCGTAATTGTCCATCGCCTAAATCCTCCGACTGTCAGCAGCCGCAAAAATGAAACCGACTCGCCTTTGGAGTCCACCCCAATTTCAAAACTGGCACCAACGGGGTCTGACCCCACTCCTCCAAACGGGGTCTGACCCCAAATCGTGGCTTTTGCGCCGAAGTGAAAGAAAAAGGGCCGGATGACTTTTCGTCATCCGGCCCCAACAAATCCAGTTGCGAGACGATCAGCGGCGAGGATTCATCGGCGTGATCGGGAAGCGCGAGCTGCCCCCGCCCGGGAGGGGATAGCTACCCGGACGACCGTAGATCGAACCGCCACCGATCGGGTGACCGCGACGAGCGCCACCGCGTGGATCGCAGTGATCGTCGTCGCCGACGGCACCGCCACGGATGACCGCGCCGAAGATGGCGCCGATTACCGACCCAGCACCCGCGTTCGCCGGAATCTGGCCGGCCGACGGATAGTTCTGCGTCGGAACCGGAGCCGGTCGAGCCATCGGAGGCGCGTCAGGTGACGGCGTCTCGGAGGGCGCGGGGCTCGCGGCCATTACTTGCACCTGCGGCACCTCGGCCGGGATCTCCGCGACCTGGACCGGCTTGGGCGACGCCTTCACTGTCGGATTCTTCGTGCGGACGACCTTCGGGCCCTGCGGTGCCGCCTTGGGGCGCACCGCGAGCTCCTTTTTGCTCTGCGGCGAGAGCTCGTCCGGACTGATCTGAATGTTCTGGACCTGCGACGCGAGTTGTAGATCGCGCTTCAGGTCGGCCGACATGTCCGACGACGTCGGAGTCTTGGTCTTCCCGCAGGCGATCGCGACAACAGCCGTCGATCCCAGCGCCAACTGAATAAACCTGCGCACGTTCCCCCCTGGACCGGTCGGAGTCCCGTGCGCCTATGCGCACGCGACGCGAACCTTGAAAAGGCATTCCCCGGGCCAGTCGTTAACCCGTGATTTGGGAATTTGGTAATGAACATCGTCACCTTGGGGTGACGCCGCCGTCCCCGCGCGGGGACAAATGTCGTCCAGTGAAGACACTCCAACGATCTCTTACCCTGAGCGGCCGACTCGTGCCTGCACGAGTACAAGAAGACGCCAATTTGCCCGCAATGTCAATCGACCCAAAGGCCGAGGAGATCCGACCCTAGCGATCCGGGACGGCACCGGCCGCTCCGGCGCGCCGCGGATCGCCGCCCGCGGTGACGCGCCCCTTTTCGATCTTGAGCGCCGCGCCGTACCCCTCGCGCAACTCGCCGGGGAGTGACACGATCTGGGTGCGATAGCCGAGCTGCTCGAGCCGTTTCATCACGTCGGGTGAGAAACCGTCTTCCATTTGGATCGTTGCACCGGTGGGTGGCGGGTTCGCACCGCCACGGCCGCCGCCGAATCCGCCGCCGACCAGGAAGCGCGGCAGCTCGAGCGCCGACTGCGGATCGAGGTGCTGGTCGATCATGCCGACGAGCACCTGGTACACCGCGGACGTGATCCACGCATTGCCCGCCGCGCCGAGCGCCATCACGGCGTGACGCGACGAACCAGATCCCTCGAAGACGATCGTCGGCGCGAGTGTGCTGCCGTGCCGCGCGAAGGGTAGCCGAGCACCGGCGGAGTTCGGGTCGCTGCCGTACGAGCCGAGCTTGTCGTTGTATATGAATCCTAATCCCGGCGTGACGTAAAAATTGCCGCCCCAGGTGCCGAGCGTCTGCGTGGTGGCGACGACGTTGCCGTCGGCGTCGGCAACGACGAACGCCGTCGTCCCCGCGGCGCGACAGCTCGGCGACTGCGTCGCGCCGTAGCCGTGGGCGATGCATTCCGGATCGCGCGTCATCTCGATGCTCGCGGTCTTGGTGCCGGGCTGCGCGCAGCTCAGCGTGTCGCCGCGCAGCGTCGCCAGGTTCAGCGCCTTCGACGGATCGAAGCAGCGCCAGCGAATGCGCGCCGTGTCCTTGTTCGTGAAGGGCTCGGTGTTGACGGGCCAAAAGGCGGGATCGGCGATCCGATTCCGCGGGTTTGGAACGAGCTGCCAGGCCGCGATCATCGCGTGCAGCGTGGCCGCGTCGTCGGCATAGGGTTTGGGCTGCTGATACAACTCCAGCAGATTCAACTTGCCGGCGAGATCCGCGCCGCCTGACACCGGCGGCGCGCTCGAGAAGAAGGTGTATCCGCGATATGTGCTCGACACGGGCTCGCGTTCGGCCGCGAAGTAGTGCGCCATATCGCTCAGCTTGATCGCATTGCCCTTGGCGTGGAGGTCGGTCACCAAGCGCTTGGCGATCTCGCCCTTGTAGAAGGCGTCGGCACCGCCCTTGGCGATCTGCTCGAGCGTCCAGGCGAGGTCGGGATTCTTGAGCGTGTCGCCGGCGTGGAGCGGCTGACCGTCGCGGAAGAAGAGCGCCTTGCTGCCGTCGTACTTCAGGAATTGCTCGCGCTCGGTGGCGAGCGTCGTCGCCAGTCCCTCGCTCACGACATAACCGTCGCGCGCGGCGCGGATGGCCGGCTGGAGCAAGTCGGACCACTGCAGCTTCTTGCTACCGAACTTCTGCCAGGCGAGGTACATCGCGGCCACGGTACCCGGGACGTTGGCCAGCACCGGGCCGCCGTCGGGAAGACGTCCGTTCTGAAGCAAGGTCGTGTTCGAGAGGCCGGCGTCCTCAGGCACGCGCGTCATGAACTCGATGAGCTGCGGGCGCTCCATTCCGCGCTGCTGGACGAGCATCTGTCCGTACCCGCCCGGTCCGCTCGCGTCGGGCTCGACGACGCCGAGGGCAAACGAAACCGCGACGGCGGCGTCGACGACGTTGCCACCCTTGGCGAGCATCTCCACACCGGCCGCCGTCGCGACCGGATGCGCGCTCGACACCGCGGCGCGACCGGTGGCCGGCTCGCGATACGGCGGATGCTCGCGCAGCATCTCGTGCAACACGGACTTGAGCTCGTCGTCGCTCGCGGCGGCCAGCGCGCGCGGGCGGTATTTCGCCTTGAGCGTCTCCCACTTCGCGCGCCGCGCGGTGGCGTCCGGCGTCGAGTAGTACAGCGCCGCAGTGCGCATCCAGAGTTGGTCGAACGCGTCGGCGTTGTGCCGCGCGCGGTCTACCGTTTTCGCCAAGCCCGTCTGTTCGGCGAGCTGCTGGTCGGGAGGTGCCGGGGCGTCCACCATCCACAGCTTACCGCTCGTTGCAGCGAGGAGATTGGCCTCGCGGTCGCCGGTACGGTCAGGGTCACCGTTGTAACCCACCGGTGCTATAGCATCGGCAGCGGGAAGATCGGCGAGCGTCACGCTCTTACCGTCAGGCGTCCAAGCCGACTCGGCGTGCCGCGTACTGAGGACGTTCATGTAGCGGCCGTCGAGGGGCACGACGTACACCGCGCCGCGCGGGCCCGAGGCGGTCCACGAGAGCCGGTCGCCCGATGACGCCCACGACGGCCGCTCGAGGCGCTGGTCGCTGAGCACGACGCTGTCGCGTCCCGACGAAAGGTCGCGCACGTGGAGTTTGTGCGTCCCGTCCCCGACGGCGACGAATGCGACGCGGTTTCCGTCCGGCGAGATCGACGGCCACTGCTCGACGGCGCGATCTGTCGTCAACTTCGCCTCGGCACCGTTCGGCTGTCTGACCCACAGCACCGCCGCGCCAAGGCGTCCACGCACGAAGATGACTCGACCGTCGCGCGCGACGGTTGGCTGTCCGTCGGGTAGTGGAGAGCTCGTGAGCCGCTCCGGCTCGGCGGCGGCGCCGTTCGCGCCGACAGCAACGCGCCACAAGTCGAAATTGCCGGCGCGATCGGAAGAGAACACGATCGACGATCCGTCAGGCGCCCACGCCGGCTCACGATCCCATGCCGGCCCCGTGGTCAGGCGACTCCATTCGCCGGACTTGGAGACGAGCCACAGATCGCCGTCCACGCTCACGGCGAGACGGCCGTCGCGCGAGTAGGCAGGGTTATGCGCGGCCGGTCCGGTACTCTGGACAGGGGCGGTCGGAGCTTGAAGAAGCAACGCGGCGAGGACGAACGACAACATGTCGAATGACTCCGTGACGACGGCGTTCGCGAAGATTAATGCGTGGAGGCGCCGGAAAGGCACGCCTTCTGCGCGTCGTCGCCCCGTTTCCTAATCCGGAGTTTCACCATGCCGAGAGGCGACAAAAGCTCGTACACCGACAAACAGAAACGCCAGGCCGAGCACATCGAAGAGGGCTACGAGGACCGGGGCGTCGGCAAGAATGAATCGGAACGCCGCGCGTGGGCGACAGTGAACGCGATGACGCACGGCGGGAAGAAGTCAGGCTCGGGTCGTGGGCGCAGCGAGGATCACAGCGCGGCGCGGAAGGGGGGGCACATCGGCGGGTCGAGCCAATCTCACTCCGCACGCTCGAGAGCCGCAAAGAAGGGCTGGGCGACGAGACGGCGAAACGGCGAGTAAACCCCCTCCTCTCACGCCTCGTACCTCGACCCTCATTCCTCGATGCTGGACTCGCGGTGAGCCCTGAGATGTCAGCTTCGGCGCGAGTGCCTTTTGCCGACGATCTGACATCTCGACGCTGACGTCGAGTCCAGCATCGAGATATCAGCTTCGAGACCCGAGACGCGAGAGGATAGTTGCTACGTCAGTCTAGCGCTGCCTGCGCAATCAATCAGCCCGTAAGGCTTCGTTGGGATCGACTCGCGCTGCGCGCAGGGCAGGGGCGAGGCTCGCGGCGACGGCTGTCAACGTCAACGTCACGACGACCGCGATCAACACCGGCGGATCCTTCGGCGAGACCTCGAACAACAGCGGCGCAATCCACTTTCCCGCGGCAAGCGCGATGAGGCTGCCGAGAAGGACGCCGGGGAGCACCACGCGGAGGCCTTCGCGAACAATCAGCGAGACGACGTCACGTACCTGGGCGCCGAGGGCGACGCGAACGCCCATCTCGTGGGTACGTTGCGCGACGTTGTAGGCGATTACGCTGTAGAGACCGATCGCGGCAAGCAGGAGCGCCAGCGCGCCGAAGATCGCGAACATCGTTGCGCCGAGTTGCCACGATCGAACCACGGGAGCCATGATCGTCGACATCGGCGTGACCGTCACGTATGACGCACCAGGCATGAGTGCCTGGAGACTCCGTCGCACGACCTCCATCTGGGATTCCGCCGGTCCTCGCGTCCGCACGAACACGCCGCCGTCCTGCGGGTGGAACTGCGCGATCGGCAGGTAGTAATGCATCTGCGTTTCCGAGATGCTGCCGTTCCGAATGTCCTCGGCGATACCGACAACTGTGGTGCACGGGACGGTGTCCGCGTCGACGCGAACGCATTTGCCGAGGGCGTCTTCGTTCGGCCACAACTTCTTGGCCATCGACTCACCGACCACCATGACGAGCGGCGCGCTCTTGACGTCGGTCGACGAGAAGCCGCGGCCTCGGATGATCCGCGTCCCTACCGTCGAGAAGAACTCGGGGTTTCCCGCCTGCAGCGTGAAGTCGCCGAGCTTGCTCACCGAGTCGATCCCGGCGACGTAAAGGTCCAAATCCCACGTCATCCAAAAGGGCACCGTCAGGCCGCGCGAGGCGCTCTCGACGGGGGGCAGCGTTCGCGCCGCGGCGAGCAACCGATCCCGGATCTGAATGTTCTCCGCCGTGTCGAGTTTCACGCCGCGCATTTTGAGGTCGACAAAGGCGATGCGATCCGCGTCGAAACCAAGACGCACGCCGCGCACGTTCATCAGGCTGCGCACGAAAAGACCGGCGCCGACGAGCAGAACGACCGAGAGCGCCGCCTGGCCGACGAGTAACGCTCGGCGAAGCCGCGAGCGCTGCACTACGCCTTCACGCGATCCGGCCTTCAGCGCCGACGCGACGTCGCCACGCACCGCGCCGAATGCCGGCGCGATGCCGCTCAGCAGGCCGGCGATGGTGGCGAGGACTGCGACAGCGACGATGAGCCGGGCATCCACGATTCCACTGTCGGCACCGAGCGTGTCGCCGAGGAGTAAAGCGCGCATCGCTCCACCTCCCCACCGGGCGACGACGAGGCCGGCGATTGCGCCGAAGAAGGCGAGCACCAGGCTTTCGGTGACGAGCTGCATCAACAAGCGCGAGCGACTGATGCCCAACGCAACCCGCAGGGCAATCTCGCGGCGGCGCCGCAGCGCCCGCGCGAGCAACAGGTTCGCCACGTTGGCACATGCAATGAGCAGCACGATCGCCGTCACACCGGCGAGCCAGGTCGCGACCTTGGCGTCGTTCGACGCCTTCGGGCCGCGATCATGGAGGATCGGCCCGACGACGCCACGAGGTCGTGTGATCTCGAACGGCTGACGGCCGGGGTTTCCGACGAGCCCCTTCTTGTAGCTCAACTGATACGCGCGGGTGAGATCCGCTTCCGCGGCAGCGTGCGTGACGGTGGGGCGACGACGAGCGAACACCTCGAGCCACGTCATGTTGTAGGTGTCGTACCACTTCATCCGCCGTCCGCCAAACTCGCCACTGCCCATCTGCGCGCTCACCGGGACGAACGCGACGACCTGGTCGGGCGAGAAACCGGTGAACCCCTTCGGCGCGACACCGACGATCGTGTACTTTCGCGGCCCGATGTCGAGCTTTTCGCCGAGCACGTCGTTGCGGCCGGCGAACTGGGTTTGCCAGAAACCGTACGAGATCACGGCGACCGGAGTGCCGTCGGGCGGGACATCCTCGGCGGCGGTGAAGAATCGGCCGATGACCGGCTTGGCGTCGAACATCCGCCAGAGGTCCGGACCACTCATCGCGATCCTCATCTCTTTGGTCGACTCGCCGAGACCGACAGCGATCTCGTTCACGTAGAACACCGTCATGGCGTCGAACGACGCGGTGTTCTCCTTGAGATCGAGATAGGTTCGGTAGCCGACGTAGCTGCCGACGTTCTCGGTGCCGCGATACGTTCGGCCGAAGTAAAAGCGCGTCGCCCGCTCGGGCGCGATGAGATAGGACGGCGGCCGGAAGAGCAGGCGATCGACGATGCTGAACATCGCCGCATTGGCACCGATACCGAGTCCGAGCGTGGCGACCACTCCGACGGCGAAGCCAGGCTTGAGCCGAAGGCCGCGCATCGCGTAGCGCAGATCCTGCGCGAAGGCGCTCCACCATTCGGCGCGCCGCTGCTGATCGATTCGCGCGCGGTCGATTTCGGCGAGACGCTGCCGCGTGCGCGGAATGTCGCCAAAGCGGCGCTCGGCTTCGCGACGCGCGTCGTCGGGGTTCATGCCACTGTTCATGAGATCCTTCACGGTCATCTCGAAGTGGAAGCGCAGCTCATCGTCGACGGCGCGGGTGATTCCCGCGACGCCACGGTCGAGGCGCATGAGGCGGCGAAGTCCAGGGATGCGACGCATGAGAACGGCGGCCGCGCGTCAGGCGGTGTGAAGCACTTTGAAGACGGCGCCCGCGTATTCGGTCCACCGCGCCGTCTGAACGCGAAGCTGTTTCCGCCCCTGCGTCGTGAGCTGGTAGTACTTGGCCTTGCGGTTGTTCTCGGACAGGCCCCACTCGGCGTCGATCCAGCCGCGCTGCTCCATGCGGTGGAGCGCAGTGTACAGCGCGCCCTCTTCGATATTGAGCTTGGCGTCGGTGGTCTGGCGGACCCACGACGCGACGGCGTAGCCGTGCTTCGGCCCCCAGGTCAGCGCTTTGAGGATGAGCAGGTCGAGGGTGCCCTGCAGGAGATCGAGATCGGCGGCCACGGGTTCTTCCCAAGAAGCGTTGAGGGAAGAATGAAGTAGGGACCGACGGAGCGCAACTCCCCTTAACGATTCAGGGGAGCGCCCGGCCCTCGACGAACCGCTTCAGGTTCGGCAGCATTTCCACGCGTCGCCTTCTCTCTCCGTTGGCGATCAACGGCATGAACAACCATGGCAGGAACCCGTGCGCCTCGAGGTCGCACGTCGCCTCGATGCGCGTGCCGCTGCCGTCGGGCGAAAGGACGAAGTCGAAGAATCCGTCATAGGACGGCGTGTCGCTCGAGTGCAGCGTCCATCGGCGCGGCGGATCGAACGCAGTGGTGTGCGAGACGCGTGTGAGGCGCTTCCCGTAAATATCGACAATGACCCGGACGTCGCTGCCGTCGTGCAGCGGTTGGCCGTCGACCGTCTCCATGGTCACGACGAGGGGGCGCCAGCGCGAAGCCACGGTCAAGTCGGTGAGCGCGTTCCACACGTCGCGCGGCGGCCGGTCGATGTGCTCCACGAAATGAAAGGCGCGCACGGGTCACTCCCCTGATTCGAGTTCGAAGATGGATTCCACGGTCGTCTCGAAGACGCGGGCAAGCTTGAGCGCCAGCGGGAGGCTCGGATCGAAGCGGCCTGTCTCCACGGCGTTGATCGCCTGGCGCGACACGCCCACGCGGTTCCCGACCTCGAGCTGCGACCAGTTTCGTTCGGCGCGCAGCACACGCAGTCGGTTCTTCACAGGCTGGCTCTGTAATAGAGAAACGTCACGGCGACGCTGAGGAGCCAGATGCCCATCGCGACGGGGAGCGCCGGGAGGGACCCGGTTGAGCTGACCAGGTGCGCGCCCACGATCACGTTCAATGCGACGTGGAACAGCAGGTCGATTACGAACGCAGCCGCGGTGCCGACGAGTGCGATGCGCCGATGGTATTCGTCGGCGTGCGACAGGGATTGGAAGATGATCCAGAGCCACGGACCGAGGCTGACCAGCGCCGCGGCGACGCCGAGCCAGCGAAGTCCGGCCGATTGGTTCGTGACGAGTCGGTCGCTCAGCGCCCCGCCGGCGTAGAGGACGACCAGCGCCAGGACCATGACGAGAAAGAACTTGAGCGCTTGGTTCAGCGGCATCACCTTGGACATCGGTCGCTCCGGCTGTGCTCTAATGCGACGATGAAGACATGTTCACCTGGCATAGTGTAAGGTATACATGACAGACTGTCAAGTATAGATTGCTTCCATGCCCGAGCTTCCGGATATCACGGTCTATGTCGAGGCGCTGAATGCCCGCGTCCGCGGCGGCACGCTGGAAGAGGTGCGACTCAACACGCCGTTCCTCCTCCGGACGGTCGAGCCGCCGCTCGCCGCGGTCGCCGGAAAGCGCGTCAGCGCGGTAGCACGACTCGGCAAGCGCATCGTCTTCGAGCTGGAGGGGGAGCTGTTCATCGTCCTGCATCTGATGATTGCCGGACGGCTGCACTGGTTCGCCGCGGGCGCAAAGCGCGGACGAAAGGCCGACCTGGCGAGCTTCGAATTTTCGACGGGAACGCTGACGCTGACCGAAGCCGGCTCCAAGCGACGAGCTTCGATCCACCTTCTCCACGGTCAGTCGGCCTTACTCGACTTCGATCGCGGCGGAATCGAAGTCTTCGAAGCGACGCGCGAGGAGTTCGCGGAGCGGCTGCGATCCGAGAATCACACCGTCAAACGATCGCTCACGGATCCGCGCCTGTTCAGCGGAATCGGCAATGCGTACTCGGACGAGATCCTCCACCGAGCCAAGATGTCGCCGGTGAAGCTGACGAGTCGTTTGAGCGACGACGACGTGGCTGGGCTCTTCGACGCGACGCGAACCGTGCTCGCCGAGTGGACTGATCGCCTACGCGCCGAAGCGGGCGACGAGTTTCCCGAGAAGGTCACTGCTTTTCGGGACGAGATGGCGGTGCATGGGCGTTTCGGGGAGCCGTGTCCCGTGTGCGGCACACCGGTCCAGCGGATCAGATACGCGGACAACGAAACGAATTACTGCGCGCGATGTCAGACGGAGGGGAAGCTTCTGGCGGATCGGGCGTTGTCGCGGCTGTTGAAGCAGGATTGGCCGAAGAGTATCGACGAAGTCGATCGGTGAAACGGCGTTTTGAAACGGCGCAACGTCGCTGTCGGCGATGGTCGGCGGCGGCGGTGGACGGCTGGCTGGCGGCTGGCGGCGGTGCGCTCGGCTTGCGGCTTTTGGGCTTGCGGGTGTCGGCCTGCGGCGGTGCGCACGGCTATCGGCTACTCAGCGTCGGCTGTTGTCATCCTGAGCGAAGCGAAGGGCCTGTTGTCCCGTTCTTCTAACTAACTCGGGCAGTAGGTCCTTCGTCGCGCGGCCCGCCCTCGAGGAGCGCCAGCGACGAAGGGCTCCTCAGGATGACACGCGGGCTCGCCGAGCGCTGTGCGCACCGCCGCAAGCCGCGGCCGATAGCCAGTGAGCCGCAAGCCGTGCGCACCGCCGCGAGCCGCCAGCCAACCGACAGCCGCCGCCGCCGACCATCGCCGACAGCGACGTTGCGCCGTTCAACACCGTTCACGCCGCCGTGAGCACTTCCGCCTTCCCCCCGCGAATCACGATCGTGTGCTCATAATGCGCCGCAAGGCTACCGTTGCGCGTACGGAGCGTCCATCCGTCCGCGCCCTCGACGACGCGCGTCCGAGTCTCGCTGATGATCGGCTCGAGGGCGATCACCATGCCGTCCTCGAGGCGGCCCGGCGTGAGTGGGCTGAAAAAGTTCGGGACGGACGGCTGTTCATGGAGCGCGCGACCGACGCCGTGACCGCACATGTCGCGGACGACCGAGTGGCCCCAGCGCTCTACTTCTGTCTCCACGGCGCGTCCCAGCTCGGCGATGCGGACGTCGGTGCCGGCGATCTTAAAGGCGTGCTTGAACGCTGACCGCGCGCATTCCATAAGGTTGTGCGCCGCCGCGGACACCGGCGGAATGATCACCGTGATCGCCGAGTCGGCGATGTAGCCGTCGAGCTCCGCGGTCACGTCGATCTTTACTACGTCGCCTGGGTGCAGCACGCGCGGGCCGGGGACACCGTGTACGATCTCGTCGTTCACGCTGATGCAATTGAATCCGGGGAAACCATAGGCGAGCTGAGGGGCCGATCGCGCTCCGTGGCGTCGGAGATAGACGGCGCCGACGTCGTCCAACTGTTGCGTGGTCATGCCCGGACGCAATCCGGCGCGCATCTCACGGAGCGCCTTCGCCACCAGCTTTCCGACCGCCCGCATCGCGGTGAGGTCGCCCTTGGATTCAATGGTCATTGGCTGTCATCCTCCGCGAAGCGGAGGATCTGTTGTCATTATTGAGAGGCCGATTCCTAGACCGGGTACGGTAGATCCCCCGCTCGCTGCGCTCACGGAGGATGACATTCAAAGCTCCATGTCGCCTTCGCACACCACCACCGTCTTCCCCCCGACGCGCGCAGCAATCGTCTTGCCATTCTTCTTGTCGACTTCGACCTCGAGAATGCTCGGACGGCCCATCTCGAAACCTTGCTCGACGATCCAGCGCAGCGTGCCGTCCGTGCGCGGATCGCGGTTCGCCAGGTAGCCGCCGAGCGCGACGCAGGCGCTGCCCGTTGCCGGATCTTCGGGGACGTTGATCATCGGCGCATACATACGCGCTCGAACGTGATGGTCCTTGTGTTCGGGGTCCATCGCGAAGAGAAAGACCATGTCGGTGACGTAGCCGCGGAGCGCGGCCTCGAACAGGTCTTGCTTGACCCGCGACCGTGCGAGCACGTTACGATCGCGAACCGGGACGAACAGGAACGGCGTCCCGCACGAGACTGATTCTGGCATCATCGATCCGCCCACGAGATCGTTCGGCGACAGCGACAGCATCGCGGCGAGCTGCTCGTTGCTTGGCGGCGGGGGACCGACCTCAGGGAGTTTGGCGACGGAAAGCTGAGCGAAGTCGGGTGTTCCGTTTTTGGCGCGGATCGTGACCGGCACCGGGCCGACACCTTCTTCGAAGACAATTCGTGTCTCGGAGCCATTGAGTGGAACGATTCCTGTGGCCGCGAGAATGTGCGCGGTCCCCACGGTCGGGTGTCCCGCGAATTGCAATTCGCCGCCCGGCGTGAAGATGCGGACCCGGGCGGTATGGCTCGGGTCGTCTGGGGGCAGGACGAAAGTCGTTTCGGAGTAGTTGAACTCCTTCGCGATCCGTGGCATAAGGTCGGAAGCGATCTCCCTGGCGTCCGGGAAGACCGCGAGTTGATTGCCACCGAATCGCTGATCGGTGAACACGTCGGCGGTGAGGTAGTGGGCTTTCATGTTGGGAAAATGTAGTGCCGCCGGTTCGAAGGAACCGTCGATCGTGTTGTCGTGTCTCAACCCTGACGGCGTGCGCGTCGTACTAGCTTCATAGCTAGTAGCCTGAAGCGGGAGCATCGTGGAAAGTCTTTTCCAGTTCCTGTTCAAGTATCGCCCGAACGAGTTCGCCAACGGCAGTTTCGCCGTTGGCGCTCCCTTCTCGGTGATAGTCCTATTGCTGGCCGCCGCCGCGATCGGCATTCCGGCGGTATTGAGCTATGCCGGGGTTCGCGGGAAAAGCACGCGGCGGGACCGGATCGTCCTCGGAACGCTCCGTGTCGCGGCGCTGGCGGTACTTATGGTATGTCTCTTCCGGCCGATGCTGCTCCTCTCGGCCGCCGTGCCGCAGCGGAACTATGTCGGCGTCCTGATCGACGATTCGCGCAGCATGCGGATTGCCGATAAGGATGGAAAGCCCCGCAGCGACTGGGTCGAGCACGAATTCGGCACCCAGGACAGCACGCTGCTCAAAGCGCTGCGCCAGAAGTTCACGGTGCGGCTCTTCCGATTTTCGAGCAGCGCGCAACGGGTGGACAGCGCGCGCGGCCTCGCTTTCAATTCGACCGAAACTCATCTTGCCGATGCGGTGGAGGGCGCGCGTCAGGCTCTCGAAGGCGTGCCGCTCTCGGGATTGATCGTGCTCACCGATGGCGCGGACAACTCGCGCGCGCCGATCGGCGACGAGCTGCTCTCGCTGCGCGCGAAGTCCGTTCCGATCTTCACGGTTGGTCTCGGCGCGGATCACTTCGACAAGGACATCGAGATCCGGCGCGTCGAAGCGTCGCGCACGGTGCTCAAAGGCGGCTCGCTCGTCGCCGATCTGCTGATTCGCCAGCGCGGCTTCGGTGGGACCAAGGTCCCGCTTGTCGTGGAGGATGGCGGACGGATTATCTCACGTGATTCGATCACGCTGCCGCCCGACGGCGACGTCGCGCCCGTGCGCGTGACGGTGGTCGCCAACGATCCTGGTCCGCGCAACATCACCTTCCGTATTCCCGTGCAGCCCGGCGAGCAGGTAGAGCAGAACAACGCGCAGCAGGCGCTGGTCGAAGTGCGCGACGCTCGCGAGAAGATTCTGTATCTCGAGGGGGAGCCGCGTTCCGAGATGCGCTTCATTCGCGCGGCGGTGGCGGCCGACTCGAACCTGCAACTCGTGGCGTTGCAGCGCACTGCCCCCGGCAAGTTCTACCGCGTGGACATCGACACGCCGGATGAGCTGGCGTCCGGTTTCCCGAAGTCTCGCGCCGAGTTGTTCCACTATCGCGCCATCATCCTCGGCACCATCGAGGCGAGCTTCTTTACGCACGATCAGCTCGCGATGCTCGCCGACTTCGTCAACGTTCGCGGCGGCGGATTGCTTTTTCTCGGCGGACGCCGGTCGTTCGCCGAGGGCGGATATGCGGGGACGCCGCTCGCCGACGTGATGCCGGTCGTCGTCACCGGCGATGCTGTCGCCGATTCGATGACGTTCTTCGCGAACCTCAAGGTGGCGCTGACGCCGGCCGGCGCGAGTCACGCCGTCGCGCAGATCGCCGAATCGCCGAGCGCGTCGATCGCGCGGTGGAAGTCGCTTCCGCACGTGACGTCGGTGAATCGCATTCGGCAGGTGAAGCCGGGCGCCGTCACGCTCATCTCCGGATCGATTGCGCCGGACGGACGGGCCGGCGAGCCGGGCGCACCACTGCGCGACTATGAGCAGCCGGTGCTCGTGTACCAGCACTACGGACGCGGCCTGGCGATCGCTTTCCCGATTCAGGATTCGTGGCTCTGGCAGATGGATCCGGCGTCGCCGGCGGAGGATCAAACCTTCTCGCGCTTCTGGCGCCAGACGATTCGCTGGCTCGTGGGCGACGTACCGGAGAAAGTCGTCGTTTCGTTGCCGACGGATCAGGCGAACCCGCGCGCGCCGATCAACGTTCGCGCGACGGTGGCGGACAGTCTGTTCATCGCGCGGAACGACGCCAAGGTCACGGCGCACGTGTCGAGCGACAGCGGCGTGTCGCGCGATCTGCCGCTCGACTGGGCGATCGACCGCGACGGCGAGTATCGCGCGGCGTTCACACCGGACACGCCCGGACTCTACACGATCAAGGTGACCGCGGCGCTGCCCTCGGGCGCCACGATCTCCGATACGACCTATCTGCGTGTAGCGGACTTGAATACGGAGTATTACGACGCCGAGATGCGTGCGCCGCTTCTTCAGCGCATCGCGACCGAGACGGGCGGGCGGTTCTATCGGCCGGCGAACGCGAAGACGCTTCCCGAAGACGTCGCGCTGAGCAAGCACGGCGTGACGGTCGTGAACCAGATGGATCTGTGGGACATGCCGGCGATCTTTTTGCTCCTGGTCGCGCTCGTAAGCGCCGAGTGGTCGTATCGGAAGGCCCGGGGCCTCGCATGACCGCATCGTTTCGGTCAAATGGGGTCAGACCCTATTTCAAATTCTCTAAATGGGGTCTGACCCCAATTCGGGTTTTGGTACGGGTGGCGGTTGTTTCGTGTCTCGCGGCTCGAGCGGTAAGCGCTCAGACGCATCTCGTGATCGTGAGTGGATTGGGCGGCGAGAAGCGGTATGTCGAGTCGTTCGCCACGATGGCGCAGACGCTCGCCGACGCGGCGAACAAGCGACTCGGTATTCCCGACGCCGAGATTCTCTGGTTCGGCGAAGACTCGATCTCGAAGAAGCCGTTTTTCAAAGGGCAGTCGACCAAGGCGAACGTCGAGAAAGCGATGCGCGACTTGGCGGCACGGTCCAAGCCGGGCGATCAGGTCGTCCTGGTATTGATCGGGCACGGGAGCGGTGACGGCGAGAATACGAAGATCAGCATCCCCGGCCCCGATCTCAGCGCGACGGATTTCGCGCGGCTGCTCGGCGCGTTCTCGGCGCAGAAAGTGGCGTTCGTGAATCTGACGAGCGCGAGCGGCGACATGCTGCCGATTCTCTCGGCGCCGAACAGAGTGGTGATCACGGCGACGAAGAGCGCGTTCGAGCGAAACGAGTCGCACTTCGCGCAGTTCTTCGTCGACGCGTTCGCGAAGGACGTCGCCGACGCGGACAAGGACGGACGCATCTCGCTGCTCGAGGCGTTCCGGTACGCGGTGGCGGAGACGAAGCGCATCTACGAGACGGACACCAAGCTCCAGACGGAGCACGCGCAGTTCGACGACATGGGAGCGAAGACCGGCGTGGCCGAACCCGACGGCAAGACGTCGCAAGGGCTGCTGGCTCGTCGCTTCTTCCTGGACGCGGGAATGGGGGGAAGCAGCGGCGGTGCGCGGCTCGCGTCGAACGATCCGCAGCTGGCGGCGCTCTATAAGGACAAGTACGCGATCGAGGAACAGATCGACGCGTTGCGGATCAAGAAGACCTCGATGTCGGAAGACGCGTACGACGACGCGCTCGAGGCCCTGCTGGTGCAACTCGCGCGGAAGGCGAAAGCAATTCGCGAGCTGGAGGGGCGGAAATCATGACGGGGCGACTCGGCGACTCGGCGACTCGGCGACTCGGCGAACGCCGGATGGCGTGCAGCCAATTCTTCTCCGCGGCCGCTTCCTTGATCTTCATGGCGGTTGCTGGTGCTCCTTGCTTTGCGCAAGACGATGGGCATGAGTTGTTGCGGTCGGGGAAGTATCAGGAAGCGATTGCGTTGCTTTCGAAGGTGCCTGCCGCCGACAGTGATTGGATGAACGCGCAGAAGGATCTGGCGCGGGCGTATGCGACGATTGGCAAGTACGACGAGGCCGAGAACGTAGGGCGACGGGCGACGGCCGCGAAGAATGGCGTCGCCATGTGGAGCACGTTCGGCGAGGTCCTGCTGCTCCGGGGAAGGCGCGCGGCGGCGGAGAGCGCGTTCGTGCGCGCGGCGACGGGTCCCGACAGTCTGACGGCGGCGTTGAATCTCGCGATCATCCATTACGACCGCGGTGAGCGCGACCGGGCGATGAAGGAGTTCGATCACTTCATCGACGTCTACAACAAATCCGGCGGGTCGTCGCTGAACAGCGAGGAGCTCGTCGCGGTGGCGCGGGCGGTCGAGTACCTGGGCGCGACCAATCCGCAGTTGTTCAAGGATGCGCTCAAGGCGTACGACCGCGCGATCTCGGAGGATCCGAACAACCTCGATGCGAAGATCCGGCTCGGTGAGTTGTTCCTCGGCAAGTACAACTTCGACGACGCGCAGAAGACATTCGCCGACGTGCTGGAGACGAACCCGCGCGAGCCGCGTGCGCTGCTCGGCGCCGCGCGGCGGTTGCAGGCCGACGGCCAAGGCGGCGCCGATTCGCTGCTTCGCGCGTCGCTGACCGTCAACCCGGACTACGTGGACGCACGCACGCTGCACGCCGAGGTGCTGGTCGGGCTCGAGGATTACGCGACGGCGCAGCAGGATCTCGACCGCGCACTGAAGATCGATCCAACGGCGGCGCATACGCTGGCCGTCGCCGCTGGCGTCAAATATCTGACCCACGATCAGGCGGGATTCGAGGCGGTCAAGCAGCGTACGTTGGCGCTGTATCCGAAGGACGCCGAGTTCTATACGACGCTCTCCGAGCTCGCGAGCCAGGTTCGCTTGTACAAGGCGGCCGCCGATTTCGCGCGTGAGGGCGCCGCGCTCGACACGAAGGATTGGGACGCTTGGGGCAAGCTGGGCATGAACCAGCTACGCCTCGGCCAGATCGCGGACGGGAAGAAGAGTCTCGATGCGGCGTTCGCCGGCGACCCATACAACGTCTGGGTCAAGAACACGCTCGACCTGCTCGACACGTTCAAGAACTACGATCTCGTGTCGAGTGAGCACTTCCAGTTCATGATCGAGAAGGACGAGTCGGCGATCCTCTCCATCTATCTGAAGGACCTCGCCGAGCAGGCGTACGCGACCTTCGCCAAGAGGTACAACTACACGCCGCCTCCGCCGATTCGGATCGAGGTGTTCCGGAGCCACGCGGATTTCTCGGTGCGCACCGTCGGCCTGGCGGGACTCGGCGCGCTGGGTGTGAGCTTCGGAACGACGCTCGCCTTCGACTCGCCGGCCGCGAAAGACGCGGGTCCGTTCAACTGGGGCTCGACCGTCTGGCACGAGCTGGCGCACACGTTCACGCTCGGCTCGACGGATCACCGCGTGCCGCGCTGGTTGTCGGAAGGCCTGTCGGTGTACGAGGAGCACCACGCGAAGCCGGGCTGGGGCTTCAATGTGACACCCGATTTCCTCGCGGCATTCAAGACGGACAGCCTGGTGCCGGTGAGCCGGATGAACGACGGCTTCATGCATCCGGCGTTTCCGCAGCAGGTGCAGTTCTCGTATTACCAGGCGTCGCTCGTCTGCGAGCTGATCGCCCGTGATTACGGAGAAGCGGCGCTGGTGAAGATGCTGCAGGGGTACAAGGACGGCCTGACGACCGAGCAGGTGTTCCAGCGCGTGCTGAACATCGACGTCAAGGCGTTCGACAAGAAGTTCAACGACTATCTGCGAACGCGTTTCGCCAGCTCGCTGGCGTCGGTCGGCAAAGAGCCGCCGAAAGACATCAACGGGCAGACGCCAATCGCGGCAGTCCAGCAGCTCGCGGCGGCGAAGCCGAACGACTTTGGAACGCAGCTCTTCGCCGGCGAGGCGATGATCGAGCACAATGAGCTCGACAAGGCGATCCCGTATCTCGAGAAGGCGCGCGATCTCTTTCCGGAGTACGGCGGCGATCACAGCCCGTACGCGCTGCTCGCCACCGTGTACGCCAAGAAGAACGACGCGCGCAAAGAGGCCGACGTTCTGGCGAAATGGACGTCGCTGACCGAGACCAACGCCAAGGCACTGATCCGCCTGTCGCAGCTCCTCGAGCAGCTGGGCGACGCCAAGGGCGCTACCGAGGCGCTCGACCGCGCGATGTTCGTGAACCCGTTCGATCCGGATCTGCACCGCAAGCTCGCGGCGTTGGCGCAGGCGGCGGGCGACAAGAACCGGGCGGTGAGAGAGCGGGCGGCGCTCGTCGCGCTTGCTCCGGTCGACAAAGCGGACGCGCTCTATCAACTCGCGCTCGCGCAGCACGAGGCGGGCGACGACGCGAAGGCGCGCAAGACGGTGTTGCGCGCGCTCGAGGAAGCGCCGAACTACGAAAAGGCACAGACGCTGTTGCTGACGCTCTACGATGCCCGCACGCAGGGCGGAGCGCGGAAGCCATGAAAAGCCGGCGGTGGGCGATGGGCGATCGGCGGCGGGCGATTCGATCAGCGCTTTTCGTGGTCGCCATGGTCGCGGTCGCGAGCGCGGGCGCCGACGCGCAACGTCGACGCGGAAATGGCTTCGATCAATTCTTCGGCGGCGACAATGACATGTATCAGCCGCCGGCCTACCACGGCAACGTCCCGTATGACGGCCGCTTCACGTTCGCGCGGATCCGCTACCGCGGCTTCGCGCATTTCGGGCCGGAAGGTCCGGGCTGGTCGCACGACTATCCGGACGCCGAGGAGAATTTCACGAAGATCCTGCGCGATGTGACGATCGTGCGGCCGTTTCTCCAGGATGGGCCGATGGTCGGCAGCGTGCTTATCGCGCTCGACGATCCGGCGCTGTTCAAGTATCCGGTGAGCTACATGTCGGAACCGGGCGGTTGGCACCCGAACGACAAAGAGATGGCCGGTTTCCGCGCCTATCTGCTGAAGGGCGGGTTCATGATCTTCGACGATTTTCGTGAAGGATGGCGGGGCGAATACGACTTCACGAATCTCCAGCAGATCGTGGCGAAAGCATTGCCGAAGGCGAAATGGGTTCAGCTCACCGGCAACGAGTCGATCTTCCACTCGTTCTTCGACGTCGATCTGAACAAGGCGATCAGCGGCACGTCGGCGTACGGGACGCGGCCCCCGAGCTATTGGGGGATCTACGAGAACAACGATCCGAAGAAGCGCCTGATGATCATCGCCAATGTGGACGACGACATCGGCGAGTCTTGGCAGTACTCCGCGACGGGCTTCGTCCCCATCGCCGCGGCGAACGAGACGTACAAGCTGGGGATCAATTACGTGATTTACGCGTTGACGCACTGAACGGCCGGCGATGGGCGATGGGCG
>Ga0207674_10000538_pt1 | contig 49663 bp, 31 predicted proteins | sample KBSCornC72_FD_184303 | JGI IMG/M metagenome (GOLD analysis project Ga0207674, IMG submission 184303) | Corn rhizosphere microbial communities from Kellogg Biological Station, Michigan, USA - KBS Corn C7-2 (SPAdes) (version 2) | ecosystem: Host-associated > Plants > Roots > Rhizosphere > Soil ... | reverse complement strand
GCTGCGATCGCCTCCACAGTCCTTCTCGCCATCAACACAGGTCTGTTGCGCTATGTATTTCGCTTTGATCGCGAAGCGCAGCGGGACTTGAATCGCTGATCGAAGGCGCGCAATCGGTCAACTCGATCCCGAGATGGATTCCTCGCTCAAACCTCAGTTAAATGGGTATTCCGCTTTCATTTGATGAGGCTGTGAATTCCGGATCTGACTGAAAAATCGAATTGAGCACTTTCATTTGAACGGTCACCCCACACCTACCGGGCGGATTCTCCTCTGCAAATGTCTGGCTTGCTCGGGCCGGTGCGGATTTTGCGGAGTTGGGCAAGCGATGCCCGCAGGCCTCCCGCGGGACGGCTACCGGGAAACGGGCTTGTAGCCAAGTGAACCAGACCTTCGGTTGGTCGCGCATCAGTTTGCGTGTGGTCACGTCATTGTTAGACAGAGAAGTTAAGGACACTGGTTGTAGGGCGAGTTGCGGGCCATTTCTCCTCGACGCTTGACACGTTGCTGGAGCGCCTGCATACTGGCATAGTTTCTCTATGCCAGTGAGGCTCAAATGGCAGCACTTATTCGGAAGGTTTCTAAGAACGGACGCGACGAGATACCACCCGGCACCCTTTATCTTCTGATTCTCAAGACCCTCTCCATACGGGGGAGGTTACATGGTTACGAGATTGCTGAGGGCATTCAACAGGCTTCTGATGATGTGCTGCAGATCGAAGAAGGGTCGCTTTACCCAGCACTGCAGCGCATGCTCCTGAAGGGCTGGGTGGTTGCCGAGTGGGGAGTGACGCAGGGCAATCGACGCGCTCGGTACTACACGCTCACGCAATCGGGCCGTAGACAATTACAAGCTGAGATCTCTCAGTTTGAACGTGTCATGGGTGCAATCACCCGAATAGTTCAGACCGTGTGAGGCAGGGAATGGATTTCATCCGGGAATTGCTCCGGCGCTTTCATTTTCTGAGGCACCGCCGAGAGTTCATTGACGAACTGACCGAGGAAATGCAATTGCATCTGGATATGCGTGAGCAGCAGTTGATGGAAAGAGGGCTCACCTCTCCGGAGGCGCGGCATGCCGCCCACGTCCGATTCGGAAACACGACCCGCGTCCGGGAGAAGAGCCAAATGGTTTGGATGTCCGAAATACTCCACGATTTTCTGCAGGATATTGCCTACGGCGCGCGCTCTCTGCTGCACAGCCGTGCGCTTACAGTTGTCGCAGTGGTCTCCCTCGCGCTCGGCATTGGCGCAAACACGGCGATCTTCAGTCTTCTGGATGCGGTGCTGCTGCGCACTCTGCCGGTCAGAGATCCCGGACAACTCGTTCTGCTGGGCACAGGCACGGATAACGGGATCGGAACGGGCATTGCCGACCCGGAGCTTTATTCGTATCCGTTCTATCGTGAGCTTCAAAAAAGAAACGAAGTCTTTACAGATGTTGCAGCAATCTTCAGCATGACGGACGATGTGCACGGGTTCCTGGTGAGCAAGTCGGATCGGGTGGATGGTGATGCCCAGAAGATGCATGTTGTCCTTGTATCGGGTTCGTACTTCCCGTTATTGGGGTTGAGAGCCCAACTTGGCCGCATGCTCGCCGAGAGCGACGACGCCTCGGAAGGGAATCATCCTGTGGCGGTGATCAGCCGCAGCTTCTGGCAGCGTGCGTTCGACAGTGATCCAGACGTTATCGGCCGAAAGGTCAAGCTTGGCTCTGCCTTCTTCACAATCGTGGGCGTTGCGCCGCGCGACTTCTTTGGGACCAAGGTTGGAGAGTCACCTGACATCTGGGTTCCCACGAGTATGACCAAGAGCGTGCCACCTGGATGGGATTTCTACTCGAAGGATTTCACGCAGTGTCTGAACATTATCGGGCGGCTGAAGCCGGGTGTTTCCGTTGCTGCGGCAACGTCGAACGTGAACCTCATGGTGCAGCAGATCACGCGAGGATTCTCTGATGTGGATCTGAGCCAGAAGAATCTCGAAAAGCTCAGCCGGATGAAGGTTCCATTGACACCAGTTGCAACTGGTCTCTCATCCATTCGCCGCGAGTTCTCCCAACCATTGCGGATCTTAATGGTGGTTGTGATGCTGGTGCTGCTGATCGCCTGCGCCAACATAGGCAATCTCTTGCTGGCTCGAGCAACAACTCGGGCGCGTGAATTGGCCGTTCGGCAGGCTCTCGGGGCGCATCGGTTTCGCCTGATTCGTCAGTTGCTGACCGAGAGCCTTCTTCTCGCTCTTGGCGGTGGAGCAGTTGGCGTAGCTCTTGGGGCCGCCGCGATCCGTCTTCTTCTTCGCATGGTTTCCGGTGGGGCGGAGGCTATTCCCGTCCATGCCGGGCTCGATGTACGCGTTCTGGGATTTACGTTTGGCGTCACTGTTTTGACAGCTCTCCTTTTTGGGACGGTTCCTGCGTTTCGCGCGACGCGCCTGCAGCTGACTGACTCGTTGAAGGAAGGCCGGGCGTCGAGCAACACCAGCGCTAAGAATCCACTTGCGAAGGCACTCGTGATTGCTCAGGTCTCGCTCTCGCTTGTCTTGCTGGCAGGTGCGGGATTGTTTCTCCGCACTCTGGTGAACCTGAACGGTATCGATCCCGGATTCAACCGGCAGGGAGTGCTGCGGCTCAACATCGATTCCCAGTCCACCGGGATGAAGGACAATGACCCTCGCCTGACGGCGATGTTCCAGCAGATCGAATCGCAAGTGAGCTCGATTCCCGGCGTTGAGGCCGCAAGCTTCTCAGCATTCACCTTCCACGAGGGAAGCTGGACCGATGCCATGCTCGTTTCCGGCATGCCTAGCAATGAAAATATCGGAGTTCATCAAAACGTGGTGGGTGACGGGTATTTTGCAACGATGCAGATTCCCCTGTTGGCGGGGAGGACGTTCAACAAGGACGACACAGCGAATTCGCAGCATGTTGCTGTGATCAGTGAGCACATAGCGCGAACGCTATTCCCGCCGGGCAATTCGATCGGCCGTCACTTCAAGATTCATGACGATGGCAAGGACGTTGACTACCAAGTGATCGGGATCGTCAGGGATGTGAAGTTTTCCGATGTTCGCGAGAAGACGAAGAACGTTAACTATCTCTCGTACCGGCAAAGGCCGTGGGTTTTTGGAGATTTCGAGGTGCGGTACAGCGGTGACTTCAACGCGGTCTCACATGCGGTGCAACAGGCGATACATTCTGTAGACCGTACGCTGCCGATTATGGATGTGACCACTCTTGACGAACAGGTGGCACGGACAATGACGAATCAACGACTGGTCGCCCAGCTTTCAACCTTTTTCGGGCTGCTCGCGGCCTTTCTGTCGTGCATCGGTATCTACGGAGTGACATCGTATACCATGAGCCGGCGAACGAGAGAAATTGGACTGCGGATTGCGCTCGGCGCAGCTCGCGCGAAAGTGAGGTGGCTGGTCATGCGTGAGACGCTGCTGCTCGTTTCATCCGGGATCGTTCTCGGGATTCCAATCACGCTGGCGGGGCGGCGGCTGATCGGAAGCATGCTGTACGGGGTGAACAGCAATGAGTTTGTGAGCCTGATATGGTCCATTGCTCTGCTTATCGCGGTTGCCATGCTTGCCGGCTTTCTTCCGGCACATCGGGCGTCGAAGATCGATCCGATGGTGGCTCTGCGTTACGAGTGATAGGCCGTATCGTAGGTATCAACGAAAGCCGTTGTTTTCGCCACCCGCGTGAAGGACTGTGTCACCGGCCATACAGACCTTGAGGTCAAGATCTTGCAAAGACCTTTCAAGCCGGCCGACCGTTTGAGGCCTCTCTGCGGCGACGCACGAACGAGATGGCCAGATCGCGCCGTGCAACCTATATTGAGAAGATTGAAGGCCAACACTGCGCACAGTGGCCACCGCCTGAATTGTGACCCTCTAAAATGAAAGTTCCATGTCTCGTTCAGATGCCGAGTGATAGGGGGTCAACCGACAGTCTGCCGAGCAAAGAACATCGTAAAACTTTCATGCTAAGCGCAAAATCGCTTTCATTTTGATGTGCACTGAATTGTTTAGTCATTGATTCGACGAGCTAACGACTTTCAACTTAATCGGCACCCGACAGGAGCAGACTCCGTTCTGCTCCATTTTTGTGTTTGAAAGTGGACGTGATTCTAACAACTCACAATATTTCTGCAGAGTCCACTTCCCGACCAACCGATACTTGTGACCGGGACGTCCGTAATTCTTGCGAAGGCTAGAAGAAAGCAAATTTCGCAAATGAGGCGCTGAACAAGTCGAGGCCTATGGCTCAGGTCAAGAGCTCATCGCGTGGCGGATTGAATCAGAGAAAAACCGTTGACATGATTACGGTTGGCCAGTTACTTTCGGCTCATTCGCACTTTTCAACTACCATCGTGAATCCCCAGCCCGAGACTCAGGTTACCCAGCTTCTACAAAGTTGGCAGGAAGGCAATCAGCAAGCGCTCGAAGCACTGATGCCCCTGATTTACAACGAATTGAAACGTCTGGCCGGCAGTTATCTTCGCCGCGAGCGCCCCGATCACACCCTGCAGAGTGCCGCGCTGGTGAACGAGGCCTATTTGCGCCTGGTGGATCAGACCCAGACCAAGTGGAAGAACAAGGCCCACTTCTACGGCATTGCCGCACAAATGATGCGGCGCATCCTGGCCGACCATGCGCGCGGTCACAACGCCGCCAAACGGGGCGCCGGCATGCCAGAGCTGGAACTGGATGAGGCAATGGTTCAGGCGAAGTCGCAAAGTCTCGACGTGCTGGACCTGGAAGAGGCTCTGCAAAAGCTGGAGAAGCTCGATCCGCAGCAAGGCCGGATCGTCGAGCTGCGCTTCTACGGTGGGCTTTCCATTGAGGACACCGCGAATGTTCTCGGCATCTCTCCCGCGACTGTGAAACGCGATTGGGCGGTCGCGCGGGCGTGGCTTTTCGTGCAAGTGGCGGCGAGGCGTCCCGTTGAATCCTGAGCGGTGGCGGCAAATTCGAGACTTATTCGACGCTGCGCGAGAGCTCCCGGCAGAGAAGCGTCAACGCTTTCTCGATTCCGCGTGTCGATCCGATACAGAACTGCGGCGAGAGGTGCAACAGCTTTTGGATTCCGATGCAGACGCGGGCGATTTTCTCGAAACGCAGCCGGCAATTGAAGAGTCTCACAACACCACCGCAGCCTATATCGATCCCTGGATCGGCAAGGACGTCGGTCCGTATCAGGTTCTCGAACGGATTGGCTTTGGCGGCATGGGCATTGTGTATCGGGCCGTCGATACTCGCCTCGGACGCGAAGCCGCGTTGAAATTCCTGAGCACGGAAATGCAGCGCGATGATCGCGCCCGTGATCGATTCGAACGCGAGGCGCGCGCCGCGTCAGCTTTGAATCACCCCAATATCTGCACTGTCTATGGCGTGGATGAATTCCGGGGGCATCCCTATCTGGCGATGGAACTCCTGAAAGGGAAAAGCCTGGCAGAAGTCATCGCAGGAAAGCCGCTCCCGCTGGATCGATTGCTTGCCTTTGCGGTTCCGATTCTCTCGGCTCTCGACGCAGCCCATGCAGAAGGCATCATCCATCGCGATCTGAAACCGGCTAACATCTTCCTTACCGAAAAAGGCCAGGTGAAGATACTCGATTTCGGGTTGGCCAAGCAGGCCGCGTTGATGCCTGTGGCGAAGGGCGCCGGTGTCATGAGTGAGCCTGAACCGACGGCCGAACTCACGACGCCCGGAATGATTGTGGGCACGGTGTCCTATATGTCGCCCGAGCAGATCCGGGCTGAGCGGCTGGATGCGCGCTCCGATCTGTTCGCGTTTGGCGCGGTGTTGTACGAAATGGCCACGGGCGAACAGGCGTTCCCCGGCAAAATGCCCGTGCTGGTGCTTGACGCTATTCTGAACCGCGAACCGGCTCCGATTGCGCAATCCAATCCCGCAGTGCCGGCCCGCCTTGCGGCCGTCATTTCAAAGGCGCTTGTCAAAGATCGCGAAAAGCGATTCCAGAGCGCGGCTGAACTGCTTGCCGATCTGCTCGAACTTGAGCGCATGCCGGCCAGCGGGCGCGCGATCGTTTCCACATCAAGCGCAGCTTCATCTCATCGAAGAACATGGATTGCCATAGCGGTGCTGCTCGTGATTTGCGCGGCTGCCGGTGTATATGTGTGGAAACGTCGTGGCCCAGGAGTTCAGTCCAATCGGCAACCAGCAGTTGCGCAGACCGTTGCGCGTCCGTCCATCGCGGTTGTGGGATTTGAGAATCTCTCAAAACGCCCTGAACACGCCTGGCTTTCAACTGCATTTTCTGAAATGTTGTCCACCGAGCTCGCCGCCGGAGGCCGCGTGCGAGTCCTGTCGGGAGAAGACGTGGCACGCGCGCGAAAGGATCTTGACCTGGAAGAGGTGCACGCCTTTTCCGCGCAGACCCTGGCAAAGCTCAGGAAAAATCTTGGCGTCGACTATGTGGTCACCGGGTCGTATCTGGAAGTGGGCCCGGAAGGCGCGGACCAGCTCAGGCTGGATGCGCGGTTGCAGAATGCCCTCACGGGCGAGACTGTGACCTCGCTGCCTGAAACCGGCACAGAATCCAAGCTCATCGAGTTGCTCTCGAAGACCGGTGCAGATCTTCGCGCGACATTGGGCATCGGCAGCGTCGCCGGCTCTGAGGTGACCAAAGCTGCGGCCACAATCCCCCACAATCCCGTTGCCGCGCGCCTTTATGCGGAGGGACTGGCGGAGTTGCGGCAGTTGAACCCGGCCGGCGCGCGTGACCTGTTGATGAAGGCAGCGGCGGCGGAGCCGGATCACCCGCTGATCCATGCCGAATTGGCCCAAGCGTGGAGCCAGTTAGGCAACGACGAGAAATCGCGATCCGAGGCGCGCCAAGCCGCTTCACTGGCCGGCCAGCTCCCGCAGACAGAGCAGCTGTGGGTGGAGGGCCGCTTTCGCGAGTCGACGCACGAGTGGGACAAGGCAATCGATGTGTATCGTACCCTGCTGGGGTTCTACCCCGACAATCTGGAATACGCGCTGAGGCTGGTGGCAGTACAAACATCGGCAGGCCGCGGCCCGGACGCACGCGCGACCATCGCCACTATGCACAAGCTGCCGCTTCCGGCCAGCTCAGATCCGCGGATCGATCTGGCCGAAGCCAACCTGGACGAGATGTCCGCCGATTTTCAGCAGGAGAAGCAGATCGCCGCACGGGCCACGAAAGAGGCGCAAATGCGGGGAGCGCGCATGCTGGAGGCACGCGCTCAATACGCGCAGGCATGGGCCGCATTGAACCTGGGTGAGATGGACGACGCGCTGAAGTTCACCAAAGAGTCACTGGCAACCTACGCGGCCCTGGGTGATCGCAATGGACAAGCGAACATGCTGCGCAATCTGGGCACTGTGAGCCTGATGCAAGGTGATCTCTCCGGCGCATTGGGCCACTACCGGGACGCGCTCAAGCTGGCGCGACAGGTAGGGAATCGTTACAGCGAGGGAGCGGTGATTAACCAGATCGCCAGTGCGCTGGAGCGCCAGGGTCGCCACAAGGAGGCTCTGGAGGAATATCAGAAGTCCGGGACGATCATGCGCGAGATCGGTAATCGCTTTGCTGAATCCATTGTGGTGAATAACATTGCCAACATCCTCTGGGCGCAAGGCGACCTTCAGACAGCGCAGAAAATGTACATGCAGGTCACGACTATCACCGAGGAACTCGGTGACAAGAGCGGAAATGCGGGAGCCGCCATCAACATGGCACATATCCACCTTCAGCAGGGCGACCTGAAATCTGCGAAGGCGCAGATAGAGCGCGGCAACTCCCTCGTTCGCGCAATCGGCGAGCGAGCCATTCTGGCTGAAGGCCTGAATACCGCGGGAGAGATTCAACTGGAACAAGCGAACTTCTCCGAAGCGCACAATCGATTCCAGGAGGCGCTCAAGTTGCGACAGGACCTCGGCGACGAACTCGGCATCAACGAAACCCGGCAATCGCTGGCTCAATTGAACATCGCCGAGGGGCAGCACGCTGAGGCCGAAAAATTGCTCATCGGGGCTCGCGATGCGTTCCATAAAGCCCAGTCTCAGGACCAGGAGGTTGCAGCCGTAGCTGATCTGGCCCGCGCCTTGGTCAACCAGGGCAAATCGGCGCAGGCGTTGAAAGCGATGGAAAGCATACGAACCCTGGCGAATAGCACTGAAAATCCTTATGTAAAATCCGTGTTCCTTATTGAAGCAGCTCGTGCGCACGCGTTCTCTGCCAAGGCCGCAGTGGCTCGCGCCGAGTTGGATAGCGCACTCAAGCTTGCGAGCGCGCACGGATTCGCCCTGCTGGAGCTACGCGCCCGACTGGCTGGCGCCGAGATTGAACAAAAACTTGGAGACGCCGCGAAAGGTGTCACGGCTATCGCATCAATTCGGGCGGATGCGCTCTCGCGCGGGCTTCCACTCATCGCGCGGGAAGCTGAGAATCTCGCTAAGAAATAGCATTGCTTCTAGCCTCTGAAGGTGCGGAGATTGCGGCACTATGCGCCAATAATAGAGACAGGCCCAGAGCCGCCATTGAGAAGTAGACTGCCGCCAGGGCAAAGCTGCGCATTGATTCTCCGCTACCCGGAAGCATTGTCACAACCTCAAGGATTGCCGAGAGCGCAAAAGGGATCGCCGGCCATCGTGGCAGGCACGGTTCGCGATACACCGCCAGCGAGAAGGCTGCCGCTCCGGCCAGTAGCAGAATTCGTCCGGCGATCAGCAGAACTGAGACCGGCATGGACCTGTAGGTGGCATCGGCAAGCCCTGGCAATGCGTACGGCGCCATTTGGTCGACGACCGGAAACACGCTGAACTCCAGGATGGAATGCAGCAGGTCTCCACACAGAACGCCCATAAACAGACAGATAAGTGCAGCGAGAGCTATGCTGTCCGCACTCGATGGCCGGGCGGCAAAACGCCCCACCCATCCGGCCAAAGCGAGTAACCCGCCGGCGAACAGCGCCAGGTGAAGAGGCGCGCCGAGCGGCGGGTATTGAGCAACGTGAGCCAGGTCAGTAGGCGATTCGAAGTTAAATAGATGACAAGTTCCCGAGACGACTCCCCCCACTACCAGAGCCATTCCGGGCAGCCAGAGACACAATCGCTTCCACATAGCAGCCCTCCGGCAGGAGCCTTTTCCCCACCTCACCTATCTACGCGTAAACGAGCGCGATACCGGCTCAGACTCTCTCTGTGCCACCCGGAAGCCTGCTCCGCGATCGGCGATACGGAAAGCAGTTGAAGAGAATTGGCCCGCAATGAGCGGGTTCTGAATAAGTTTTCGCGTGAATTGACAGAGCGGGAAAAGAGATCCCCAACACCTGTTACCCGCCCCTCGCCTCAGCCCTTGCCCATCGGCGCTCACCATTGGAATCGGATGCGGTAAGGGCTGCTCCGATCAACCAGCCGCCCAGCAACGCGTGCTGCCGGACGACGGCTTGCGATCGAAAGCTCACCTAGTTCAGCTGCTTCTTCGAGTCCGCCACTTTCTGATTTTCACTACTAGACGACTCTAACCTTGCACCACGAATCCACTCGAGAATTGTTTGGTACTCGCGACTCTTCTGGTTCGATTGCCAGCGCTGACCGCCATTGTGCGTGGCCAGATAATTGCCCACATCACCTGCACTGTCGGTAGGCCGGGTAGGCTTGATCAGAATCAAGCTTTCGGCAGGATCAGCGACGTTCACCACGCGCATCGCATACTTATAGTTTTCCTCGCTGTCCTGATCGGAAAAGACGCCCTGCGCATTCGGCGGTTGCAGCTTAAAAATCACATGGCTCGAGTGGCAGAAAACGCACGCCAAGCCGTCAGGGCCGCGCGCGGCAAGGATTGGCTCAACTTTGTTTTCGAAGAAACGGAAGTCCAGCACGGAACCCGGCTCGACATCGCGAAGAGCATCGCCCAGGCCCTTGTCATCGAGTACTCGCGCGGCAATCAGTTTGAGCCGCGGATTCTTTGACTGGCTCAATTGCTCCATAGCCCCGCGAAACTCTGGCCGCTTTTCGACGCCTTTGACTTTGCCGAGTGTGTCCAGCGCTGCTGCGCTCACGTTTGCGTCCGGACTGAGCAAGGTGCTCATCACCGTATCCACCACAAGAGGAAACTCGAGCGGCGTTTTGATTTTTTTGATACCGGCATTGCGATTCAAGTAGTCCTGATCCTGCGAGACCGCGCCCCCTGATAAGCCAAGGCGCTTTTTCAGGAACTCGGGATTGGATGCCTCCTCCATAAAAGTGCGCTGGGCCGCAGGACTGAGCTTCGAGAAAGCGGTCTTAACATCGGACTCGATTGCCGGATCATTGAGGAAGTGTTCGAATGCAATGTCCACCGCCGCGCGTCGCACGTCGGAATTCGGTGAGTTCAATGCATCGAGCGCCTGCCCCTGAAGTCCGGACTGATGCATGAGAGCAGGGAATGACGACGCTGCGAATAGCACCTGCGCATAGTTGGCCGGTTGTGGCTTCCTCTTTAGCATCACAGCGAGCGCTTTCTCTACTTCAGCCTCGCGGGTCCACGCAGAATCCCCCGGCAGTGCGGCCAAGAGCGGCAGCACCACAGCCTGGCTTTGAGGATTTCCATGATTGAGGATTTCAATCACCTTCCTGACCAGCTTTGGATCTGGCGTTCCTGAAGAGTCGAGATTGAGGACGCCCCGCCTGCCTCCTTCATACACGTAACGAACCGTCTCGCGCACAGCGGGACTCGGATCCTCAGAAAGGTTCAACGCCGCCAGCGTGAAGCGCGCATCGCCGGCCTCGCTGAGCGTGCTGCCTGCCTTGAGCACTTCGATCTTCATCGGGTCATCGGCGTTCTTGAGACACTGCAGGAGCGCCTCTTCAAGCTCTGGCCCAGAGCTCTTGAAGAAATGGATCAGATCGCTATCATTGCCGATGCGCGTCTGATAGAAACCATTGTTCACGTCGTAGGCAAAGTCGACGGCCTCGCGGTAGGGAGGATACTCGTAGCCTTCGCGGTGTAGATCGGGCACGCCGGGAACGTATTTGGTCAGCACCGCAGGAAGTCCAATCGACACCGTATCCGCCTTGAGCTTCGGCAAAGCGTAGTGGCGGATGTGAAAGTCCCAGAGCGCGTTCAGAATGCCTGCGCGGCCCAGAGGCGTAGCCTCGCGCAGCACTTTCGCGAGCACTTGCGCCTGGTCGCGGACGACATCCTCATATCCGGTTTCAATCCGGTCCTTGTCATCTTTCGCGCCAGCGGTGCGCACCCATGCAGACAGATATCCTGTGTTTTCATCAAGCAAGTCATAAATGCTCTCTTCCAGACCGCGTCGCACCATCGGATCGTTCTCGGTGTTCATGCGCACGGCCAGAGCCTCGAGCGTGCTGCGCCTCATCTCCGGCTTGTCGATCTGCCAGTAGTACCAGCGCCAAATCCCCGCAGCTGCCTCGAAGCGTACATAAGGAACCGGATCGTCCAGTGCCTTTTCGAGCGCATGAAGTAATTCGTGATCGCTCGTCAGATCGCGGAAGTGCTGATTGAAGACCCGAGCCGCTCCCCAGCGAGTGCGCGCATCTGCTGAGCCAAGCGCAGCAATGAGCATCTTGCGTCCATCCGGAGCGATCTCCGTGCGTCTCGACAGGATCATGCGTACGGCGTAAGCGGCGCTGGTCTGGACCATCTTTGTCTGGTCTCCAAGCGCCTTCATTAAGTCTGGCAGCGCGCCCGCGTCGGCCATGTGGCCCAAAGCTCGTGCTGCGGCTTCACGCGCCAGCGGCTGATCGCTGTGCACGAGCACATTTCGGATCTGGCGCAGAACCGGCTCGGGTGCAAGATCCCAGAACTGATCGAGCTGATCGAGCAGTAATGGCAGGTCGCTCGTGTCAAGACGGGAAACGGGCGCGGGATAAGCCGCATCCCAGTTCTTCTCTTTCGTCGGCCCAGGATAGAGCGTCGACAACGCCATCACCGCAAACTGCGTGGCCCGGAATGGTGTGTTGAATCCTTGGTAGACGGGGTCGCCCTCCCAACTGCCTTCGGGCCGCTCGGCTGCGAGCATGGCCCTCACAGCGAGCGCCATGTGCGCGTCGTTCTCGGGTCGTCTGCCAGCTTCTGCCAGGGCGAGCACGATGTTGTAAGAGATGAAGTCAGCCGGCTTCCCCTTCTTGTCAAACTGATAAGGCCAGCCGCCTTCGTCGTTCTCGTACTCGTAGGCTTTGGCGATCAGCTTGTCGATATGCGCGGAATATTTCTCGCGGCCGATCTCCGAGAGCATCATGATCTCCCAGGCCACATCGATGAAGTTCTTCGGCTCATAGGCCAAGGCGAGACTCTCGACGTGGTCGCGCTCGGCGCGCCACGATTCATCGTGTGTCTGGTGGTAGACCATATCGAAGGTATGCCAGCTCTGCTCGGCAATCTCAAATGGGCTCACATCAGGCTCGCAGCCATCAGGCTCGTCGCCCGGCATCTTCGTCACACCTTTGTAGTGGATCTTGAGGTATTCGGCATAAGGCAAGTCAAAGTTCTGGCGTGGCGCATCATGGGTTACGTTCTGCTCGAATTGATGAGTGATCATCGGCAGCCGGCTGGCGACGGTGCGCGCGGTGTAGATCACGCGAACCCAGTTTGCGCCGGGCTCGCCGTAGAGCGGCCGCGTATTGTTGTATATCCGATCGGTCAGAAACTCGAGCGCTGGGCGCTGGGTTGGGGCGTAGCCGTTTTCTACAGCCTTAAGGTATCCGCGGGTCGTGAATTGCGAGGGATGGCAGGCAATGCAGAGTTGAGTCTCGGAGTGCTGCATGACTGTGCGCAGCGCAACCGACCCCCGGCGTGGCGTATTCGAAAGCCACGTGTCCCCCATGTTGATCAGGAAATCCATCCCCGAGCGCACCGCCTGATGCGGATCGGTGTAAGGGGGCACTCCGTATTCGTAAGTGTGCAGTTGAAACGCCGGATGATTGGCCGCTACGCGCACATAATATTCCTGGCCGGGATCAAGGATGTGGGTCCGGAACTTGTAAAGGCCGGGGTAGTTTTGTGTAGCTTCGATGCGATAAACGAACTCGCCGTTTGAGAATGGTACGACGTCCGGCTGGCCTGCTTCGCCTTTGCCCAACTGGAAGATGTCAACGTCCAGCGGTACATCTCGATCGGTCACATTCAGGACAAAGTACACCAGGCGCGGATTCTTCTCGCGAAACGTAAACTTGAACCACTGAAAGCCCTTGAGCATCGCTTTGTAGCGGTCTTCGTTTTGAGAGGGAGAGTAGGGCCGCTGGTCATCGCCGCCGAAGATCGTCTCTCCAAGTTCGAAAGATTGTGCGGTTTGCCAGGTGCCATTCGGTCCTGCGGCGATCACCCCACGCTCTAAACTTGTGGGGGCACCCTCCGCCTGCACAGGGACTTTGGCGAGAGCTGTTGCGATCTGAGGCAGGTTAGAACCAGACGCGGACGCGAGGCTCACTGTCAGCGGGCCAGGCTCGCGAGGCTTCACCGTCATATAGAGATCGAGATCGGCAGGATGCAGCCATTTCCGATCGACCTGTCCCCTTGCGTCCTTCACAATGACTTCGATAGCGTCGCCCGCATGTAGTTCAGCGGGATCCTTGACTGCGACGGTCAGCGCATAAGAAGAGCCGGGTTTACCGGTGCCGAGGTCGATGACGCGGGACTTCGCGGCAACTGATTCGTCGGCCTGAACCGATCGGGTAACGTGAACGATCTCGCTTGAAAAACAAGCTACGATGGCCAACAAAACGACGGCCCAGAGTTCGAGGCCGGGACGTTTAAGCCCGATCCGCATTGGAATCGTCCTCCTAAAAAACCGCCGCTTGCCCGCTCGCATCGACCCAAAGGCCGATGCCCATTGAGCATAACAGCACCTTTGATCTAGTTGTTTTCAGATTTCAACGGTTGCTGCAGAAGGACGCCAGTGTCTCGAGTTTTGCTCACATTATGAAGTACGGTCCTCTTGATCACGGGCGAAGATCCACCCTGACGTATCGCGGCCAGTGGCAGCGGATAAGGCAAGTATCTGGGGCTATAAGGCTCAGACATTGATGGAATTCTCAAAAAGTACTTGCACTTCTTTGAGTGTTGTAGTTAAGTATAACACTATATCTGGCAGATTCCGATTTCTCAAATCCCAATCAGTCTGCCTGGTCCAGGAGGAGTTCCAATATGAGATGTTCTCGCGTAGTCCTAACAGCTGTTCTCTCAACCTTCGCAATGGTCGCCTTCGCGCAGTCCGATGTCGGGCAGAAATCTCCCCAGTCCGACGCCCAGAAGTCCTTCGAAAAACTAAAGACGCTTGCCGGCTCCTGGGATGGCACGCTCACCACAACTCCTCCGTCGCCCGAGGTCCAGAACAAGCATGCACAGGTCACGCTGCGCGTCACATCAATGGGCAATGCCTTCCTGCATGAGATAAAGATCGACGGCAGAAAAGATGATCCCATCACCATGTTTTATCTCGACAACGACCTGCTCACGCTGACTCACTATTGCGATGCCGGCAATCGCCCGCGCATGACCGGGAAATCATTGCCCGATGGGAAGACAATCGACTTCGAATTTCTCGACATCGCCGGGGATCCGCACTACCACATGCACCATTCGAAGTTCACAATGATTGACGCCGACCACCACATCGAAGAATGGACGTTCATGGTGGGTGACAAGCCCGTGCTGGCGCACCTCGACCTGCAGCGCAGAAACTAATGAGATAACGAGTTTGCGGGAGTTTCGGACATCAGGATGGATCTTCAGTGGAACGACAGTCAGCCGATTTACCGCCAGCTACGCGATCGCATCGTCGCCATGATCCTCGACGGCGTCCTCAAAGAAGGCGACTCCCTCCCTTCAGTACGGATGGTCGCCGCCGAATATCGTGTGAACCCGCTCACTGTCCTCAAGAGCTACCAGGAGTTGGTGGACGAAAAACTGGTCGAAAAGCGACGAGGACTGGGCATGTTCGTGATGGAGGGCGCTCACAAATTACTGCTGGCGGGGGAGCGGCAGAAATTTCTGACAGAAGAGTGGCCTCGAATTTCCGCAAGGATTCAACGCCTCGGCTTGGCAGCAAAAGACCTGTTGCACACGGCGCCCCCGAAATCCAGTTCGAAGAAGGAGGACCGCTGATATGGCGTTGATAGAAGGCCGGGGCCTTCGCAAAGTATTCAAAACCACCGTAGCCGTCGACGGCATCAATCTGCGTGTAGAACAGGGGCGAATTCTAGGGCTTATCGGCCCCAATGGCGCAGGCAAAACGACTGTCCTCAACGCCATACTTGGTCTCACACCATACGAAGGTCAGTTGACTGTGCTCGGCCTCGATCCCTGGGCCTCCCGCGACAGGCTCATGCGCGACGTCTGCTTTATAGCCGACATTGCAATTCTTCCTCGTTGGCTACGCGTTTACCAGGCACTGGATTTTGTCGCAGGGGTGCATCCTCGTTTTGATCGTGCCAAGGCAGAAGCCTTTCTGACGAAAACCGACATCAAGCGCAATTCGAAAGTGCGATATCTATCCAAAGGCATGGTCACTCAGCTGCAATTGGCGATCGTGATGGCAATCGACGCTCGCCTGCTGGTGCTTGACGAGCCGACGCTCGGTCTCGACATCCTCTTTCGCCGTCAGTTCTACGATTCGCTGCTCAACGACTATTTCGATCGCAGCCGCACTATCATCGTCACCACGCACCAGGTCGAAGAGATACAGCACATCCTCACCGACCTGATGTTTATTAACCGCGGGCGCATCGTGCTCGACACCAGCATGGAAGACTTTGAATCGCGATACACCGAAGTACAGGTACATCCCGAACAGCTCAGTGCTGCGCGCGCTCTGAAACCAATGTTCGAACGCCAGGCCCTCGACCGCACCCTGCTCATATTCGATGGCATCGAGCGAACAAAGCTGCTCTCATTAGGCGACACACGGACACCAAGCATTGCCGATTTGTTTGTAGCCGTAATGACCAACCAGCCCCAAAATCACGGAGCGGCACAATGAGCTCGCCTTCGACACCGATGTCCGACTTCGAACCACAGGCAGCCGCGCTTGCGGCCATCTCCCCTCAGCGCACTTTCTATTGGTCCATTCGTCGCGAACTTTGGGAGCACCGCTCAATCTACATTGTGCCTTTGATCGTTGCTGGCCTGATACTTGTGGGATTTCTTCTAGGCTCGACGCACCTCATCGCCAAGATACGCTCCGCCGAGTCGCTCGGTCCGATGCAACTGCAGGAGGCAGTCGAGCGGCCGTATGGCTTCGCCGCAATGTTCCTGATGGGGACCGGGTTCCTTGTCTCGATCTTCTATTGCGTTGAGGCCCTGCATGGCGAACGCCGCGATCGCAGCATCCTATTCTGGAAGTCACTCCCGGTCTCCGACTTCACCGTGGTGCTCTCGAAAATGATGATTCCCCTCATCGTTGTTCCGTTGATCACGGTCGCACTGACGATCGCTACCCATATTGTGATGTTGCTTCTGAACATAGTGATATTGCAGGTCAGTGGCATTGGTCTCAGTGTGCTGTGGACGAACTTGTCATTGTCTACGATGTGGATGATGATGCTCTATCACATGGTGGCTCTCCACGGGCTGTGGTTTGCACCTGCTTATGGCTGGATGCTTCTGGCTTCCGCATGGGCACGGCGCGCAGCGTTTCTCTGGGCTGTTTTACCGCCGATCGCCATCGGTGTTGTTGAGAAGATTGCATTCAACACGAGCTATTTCCCGCACTGGATGCAGTACCGTTTCGGCGGAGCCCCCGGCGCGGAAGCTTATCCGGGAAATGACCACGCGATGCATGCTTGGGCGCACTTGAACTTCGGCCAATTCCTGGTCAGCCCTGGTCTGTGGAGCGGCCTGGTAGTTGCGGCCTTATTTCTCTTCGCCGCCGCGCGAGTACGCCGCAGTCGCGGACCCATTTGATTCCCCCAGGTGCTAGTCGAGGCCGGATGCATTCAGCCTGAGACGCCGCGTTTGGTGCCGAGCACCCGTCTCTACTCCTCTGTTCATCGGTAACCGACCATGCCGGGGCGAGCCAAGAACGTGCCGTCCTCCGTGAATAGAGGTGACGGAAGTGGTACTTCAAAGTGATTGCAGTTCTGCAACTTGTACTTACATTGACGGAATCTGCGCGATTACGAGTGTGGCTGCTCGATGTTATCTGGTAATTCCGATTTCGTTATGAGTGTAATGACGCCTTCGTTTTGTTACGCATCGTAATTAGCTGCATGCGACATAGACTGCTCGAAACTTCCCGGACTGAGTTCAGAACGGCAGGACTGTATTCCTGCGTTTTGAAACATACAATCTTCGGTCTGCGAGAACGGATGGCCATCTATGCGCACGTTTCGAAAGTTCCTGGCTGTTGTGTCTCTCCTGTTCCTCTCCTTCCTGCTTCCAACTGAGAGCGGACACTCACAAACTTCGAACACATGGTCCTCGGTGGACCCCATGGCGCAAACACGGACCGGAGCGGCTGCGGTGCTCCTTCCGGGGGGGAGGGTCTTGATCACAGGTGGCAGTGACGGCAACGGCGTGCCGCAAGCCTCCACCGAGATTTTCGATCCTGCTACAGGTGGATTCTCTGTTGCATCCCAGATGAGCGTAGCCCGTGCGAATCACGCGGCAATTGTCCTGAATACTGGGGATGTGCTGGTCACGGGCGGTCTGACGACGGGAGGAGGATATAGCGACACAGCTGAGATCTTCGACTCGCAGAACGGCACGTGGACGGTTCTGCAGGCGTCGCTTGGTGCGGGTCTCGCAAAACATGCGATGGCGATATTGTCCGATGGCAACGTGCTGATTGTCGGAGGCGAAAGCACGACCGGTCCCGTCGGCAATTTGTTGCTGTTCAAGACTGCGGATGGGTCTGTCATGCCGATCGGCACGCTGATGACTCCTCGAACCAATGCTGCTGCTGCTTCTACTCCCGATGGTCGGGTGTTAGTCGCGGGAGGCATGGACATCAATGGTGCCGTGCTCAGTTCCACGGAAGTGTTCACCTACAGCCCGGATACCATGGAGGGCGCAGTTGCTGCTGGCCCGAACATGACATATCCGCGCACAAATGCAAGCGCGACGACGACCTACGATGGCGTAGCTATCATTGGCGGCACAAACGGCACTGTAGACCTTGGCTCAGCAGAGATATTCAGCCAGTGGACAAATGCGTTCCGCCTCGTGAATGGGGCAACTCCAAGAAGTGGCCATATCGCGGCTCTTCTGCCGAAGAATGGAAGCATTCTGGCCATGGGTGGCACCGGGGGAACCGCAGTCGATCTGCTTCAGCCGTGGGGTAACAACATTGCGGGAGCTTTCATTTCAGGAGCAGCGTCAGGCGTTGATCACTCTGGCGGATTCGTCTCTCCTGTGACAATTGGCACATTGCTTGCGGCAGGCGGGACAGGATCTTCCGCTGGCGCAGCCGAGGTTTATTGGTTCCCGACCATTTCGACGGACCAGCCAGACTACGCGCCCGGCACTCCCGTTGTGATGACTGGACTCGGGTTCCAGCCCGGCGAGACCGTGAAATTGTACCTGCGCGAGTGGGTGAACCAGATGCTGGTGGATCCACCTGACTACACAGTGACGGCGGATGGAAAGGGAAGTTTCGCCCTCTCGGACTATGCGCCAACCCCGTCCGATCTCGGCGCCCGATATCACCTTACGGCGGTGGGCGGCAGTTCGGGCTTCCAGGCACAGACAATCTTTACGGATGCCTCGACGATCAACATGTCGCTCCTCTTCAGTGGAAGCAATCCGGGCATCGTATCGAACAGCCTGGACTCTAGCACTTGCACATGGAATGGCACAACAGCCTCAGGAAGTGGTTGCTCCTTTTCGCCTGCGAACGGCATCACCATCACATTCACCGCGATGCCCGGCGCCAACTGGAGCGGCGCACCACAGCAGTGGACTAAGGTGGCCTGCGCCTCTGGTTCGACTACCTGCTCGGTCGGTCCGTTTGGAAACAAGGACGGCAGCCTGACCGTCAGTTTCGTGAGTTCTACGACGCAGACAAAGGAGAGCTCAGCGATAGTCACCTATGGCCAAACAGCCACATCTACCGTGACGGTGACGAACACGTCAGGATCGGGATCTCCCACGGGCAGTGTAGCGATGACTGTGAGCAACGGCGGTTCTGCAACGTGTACATCTCTTGCCGCTGCAACCTCGACGACTTCGGCTTCAACATGCACGATCATTTACCCATCGGCCAGCACTGTCGCTTACAGCCTGACGGCAACTTATTCGCCAACGGGGAACTTCAGCGGAAGTAACGACAACTCCGGCACTCTAATTGTGAATACTGCACCACTCATTGCGGCCCTGACAGCAGGCAACAAAACCTACGATGGGAATGCAACGGAACCCAATGCAAATATGAGCTGCTCTCTGAGTGGCGTGCTACCCGCGGACTCGAGCAAGGTCGCTTGCACAGCGACGAACGGCAGCTTCGCAAACGCGAATGCCGGCAGTGGCATAACGGTATCGGCAACGTTGTCAATCAGCGGCGATGCAGTCGGGAACTACACTCTGGGCGCGGCGGGTACCAGCGTAAGCTCGAAGCCCGCCACAGCGAGCGCGGATATAACGAAGGCAACCGCCACGCTCTCAGTCACCCCATACAGCGTGACGTACGATGGGATCGCCCACACTGCGGTTGGGACGGCAAAGGGCTTGGGAAATGTAGATTTGAGCTCTGGATTCAACCTGAGCGGCACGACCCATACCAATGCTGGAACTTATGCGAATGACTCATGGAGCTTCCATGATCCGAGCGGAAACTATGCAGACGCCAGCGGAACAGTCAACAACGACATCAGCAAGGCGAGTGCGACGATCGTAGTTACTCCCTATAGCGTGACCTACGATGGCCAGGCACACACAGCATCGGTGACTACAATCAGCGGCGTCAACGGTGAGAGCGGCAATACGGTAGGCACCGTGGACGTGAGCCATACGACGCATTCGGGCGCGAGCACCTATTCGACCGATTATTGGAGTTTTGCCGGCTCGGTGAATTACAGCGACATCAGCGCTACGACTATCACTGACACCATCAACAAGGCGAATGCGGCGATTGTTGTTACACCTTACTCGCTTACTTACGACGGACAATCCCACACGGCGGCCGTGACGATCAGCGGCGTGAACGGCGAGACAGGCGCTACAGTCGGCACTGTCGATCTCAGCCACACTGCACATGTCGGCGCCGGCACGTACAACAGCGACACCTGGACCTTTACCGGAACAGCCAACTATAACGATATCGGTGCAACAACGATTACTGACACAATTGCGAAGGCCACGGCAAGCGTAGTCGTTACGCCCTACGCGCTGACATATGACGGGGATCCGCACAGCGCAGTTGCAACATCGATTACCGGTGTGAACGGGGAGACAGGAGGCACAGTAGGCAGCGTGGACGTGAGCAACACCACGCACACCAACGCCGGAACGTACTCCGCCGATACATGGGCATTCACAGGCACCGCCAATTACAACGACATTCCGGCTACCATCATCACCGATGTCATCAACAAGGCTAATGCAAATCTCAGCATCACTCCTTACACCGTTACCTATGATGGCAATGCGCACATCGCACCAGGCACGGCTACGGGTGTGAAGGGTGAGGATCTTGCCAGTCTGCTGACGCTGACAGGAACAACGCACACTGATGCTGGTGATTTTCCGACTGACGCCTGGAGCTTCGCTGGGAACAACAACTACAACCCGGGCAGCGGCACCGTGCACGATCGCATCAGCAAGGCGGATGCCATCATCACGGTCAATCCCTACAGTGTCACCTATGACGGAAACCCGCACACCGCAACTGGTACAGCGACTGGTGTAAAGGGAGAGAGCTTTAGCCTCGACCTGAGCGGAACCACACACACAAATGCGAACTCCTACAACGATAGCTGGACGTTCACCGACTCAACAGGGAATTACAACAATGCGAGCGGAACGGTTAACGATGTCATTGGTAAGGCCAGTGCAACCATAACTGTGACTCCGTACAGTGTCACCTACGATGGCAATGCGCATACCGCAAGCGGTACCGCCGTTGGGGTGAAGAACGAGAATCTCAGTGGGCTGGACCTGGCGGGAACTACTCACACAAATGCGAATCACTACACCGATTCGTGGACCTTCACCGACTCGACAGGGAACTACAACAGCGCAAGTGGAAGTGCGTACGATGTCATCAGCAAGGCAGATGCCATCGTAAACGTCACCCCATATAACGTGACCTACGACGGCAATGCACACACAGCCGCAGGCACTGCAACCGGCGTTAAGAACGAGGATCTGAGCGGGTTGTTGACTCTGAGCGGCACGACCCACACAAACGCGGGAGATTTCGCTGCCGACGCCTGGAGCTTCGCAGGCGACGCCAACTACAACACAGCGGGCGGCACGGTGCATGACCAGATCGGCAAGGCGGATGCAAATGTCACTGTGACGGCGTACAGCGTAACGTACGACGGAAATGCGCATACCGCAGTGGGCTCGGTGACGGGTGCGAAAGGCGAGAGCCTCAGCGGACTTGACCTGAGCGGGACCACGCATACCAATGCAAGCACCTATAGCGATTCATGGACGTTTACCGACTCGACCGGAAACTACAAAGGCGCGAGCGGAACCGTGAACGACGTGATCGGCAAAGCCAATGCAGTCGTGAACGTGACGCCCTACAACGTGACCTATGACGGCAAGTCGCATATGGCCACGGGATCTGCCAAGGGTGTGAAGGGCGAGCTCCTCGGTGGACTGGACTTGAGCAGCAGCGCGCACACGAATGCAAGCAGCTACACCGATCACTGGACGTTCACCGATGCGACGGGAAACTACAACAACACCGCCGGAACCGTAAGCGATGAGATCGGCAAGGCGATTCTGAATATCACTGCAGACAACAAATCTATGATTCTCGGTGCGGCCCTACCTTCGTTCACTGTAACCTATGCCGGATTCGTGAACGGCGAGCTGTCCGGTGTTCTGGGCGGGTCTTTGAATTGTTCGACAACAACCAACGGTAAAACGATTGGGAGTTTCCCGATTAGTTGTACCGGGCAAACTTCCACGAACTACAGCATCAACTACAATCCTGGAACACTTAGCGTGAGCTATTTGAGCAGCGGAGTTTGTTATGGAGACGCGGGCCATCAGATTCTACAACCGATCAATGTCAACGGAACCAGCGTGTTCAACGCAAAGAGCACGTCACCGGCGAAGTTCCGGGTGTGCGATGCCAATGGGGTCTCAATTGGGAATCCCGGGGTGGTGTCGAAGTTCGTTCTGTACCAGGTGTTCAATGGTACGACGACGAACACGGTTAACGAAATCGTCGATTCCACAACGCCGGACGCTGCATTCCGTTGGGATCCAACTGCTCAACAATGGATCTTCAACATCGACAACAAGGGTCTATCGGGAGCCAATCGGACCTACTCCTTCTTGATTACACTGAACGATGGCACAACCATCCCATTCAGTTATGGTCTGAAGTAGACGAGCGGGGCAGACGTTCAAACACTCTCACGAAACGGCCGGATCGATCTTGTGATCCGGCCGTCGCCTTCGCAGACGAGTCAGCCTGCTTTGCAGGCCAACTGTGGATCGCCGCTCCTTGTTCAGCGCAGGAGAATCCTGGTCGCAAAATTCGACAGGCCGCACCTCCGTGCAAAGACGCGTTCGCGCGTCAGAATGCCAGGAAGAGCGAAGGCGAATTTGCCAAAAACGTCACGCGACGGGTAGGTACTCGTCCTCAAGTACCGATCTGTCGGAAGTCTGGTCTTCCTGTTCAATGAGTTCGCAGTCATGTACAAAATGAGCCAGGCTGAACTCCTCGCCTGAGTCATAGGAAGCGGGATGCGGCTGGGCACTCGTGGGGGAGCACTCGCTCACATCTTTCTTTTCCTGAGTTATGGGATCGAGAAGAACGGATGACATAGGCACCTCCGAACGAGTCTTGATATCTGTTCCGGATCGGCCGAAAACCTGAATTTCTGGATCAGGCCCTTGATCTTAGGCTCGCGTTCTGTACGTCCGTAACTAGGAAATACCCTAGGAAAGCTACGCCAATTAGCGACGATCAAGCGCGAGCGCGTGCATCAGCATCTCCATTCGGCATGGGCAGCGCGCAGGTGAGGGAGAATCGGACTGGCGTCCGCCGCAGCCCAACTCCAGAGCGGTTCAGATCTTGTGATTGGACACTATGCTAAGCTCAGCCGCACGGACGCACAGAAGTCGTCTCCAATATCGGAGGAGGAACGATGCCAATTGTCATGACATCGAATCGGAATGCCCCGAACAATTCGCGCTATGAAACACCCACAAAGTCTCTTGATTGCGGTGAAGAATTCAGCTTCGATCATTGGGCCCGACTATGTGAGCTGCTGAACGAATCTGAAAACGCGGTTGCGCCGGCGGATACGGCCCCCTTCGCTGAGGCGGTTGATGGTTTCAAGAAAGCTGTCTCAAAAGTGGAGCCCGCCGCTGCAGATCAGCACCTCGCCGGTCACGTAGTCTGAGAGCGGTGAACAGAAGAAAAGCACCGTCTTCGCAGCATCGTCCGGCGTTCCCAGGCGACCCAGCGGGCACGCGCTTTTAACGGATTCGAGCAGGCTCTTCTGCACTCCGAGGCGGATCTGATGCCCATGCATCTCCATCGATGCGCCTTCCGCATCCAGCGGCTGGACAAGCCGGGTCTCGATAAGCCCAAACCCAACCGCATTCACGTTTACGTTAAACCTGCCCCACTCTTTGGCAAGCGTTCTGGTCAGGCCAATGACGCCGGCCTTTCCTGCAGAGTAGCCGATCTGTCCGGGATTGCCGTCGGTTCCCGAAATAGAAGTGATGTTGACGACCTTGCGCATGACGCACTGCCCGCTGGCAATCTCATGCTTTGCTGTTTCTCTGAGGTACGTGGAGGCCGCTCGTAGCAGCCGAAATGGCGTGACGAGGTGAATATCAAGCATCGCCTGGAACTGCTCGTCAGTAGTCTTTTGAATGACATTGTCCCAGCTATAGCCCGCATTGTTGACGATGATGTCCACCGCCTTGAAAGTGTCCAGGGTGGCCTCGACGATCCTGCCGGGAACCGAAGGATCTGTAAGATCACCCGCGATCACGTCAACCCGCTCGGGATCGGGAAGCGATTCCTTCGATTCGTGCAACATCTTCTCGTCGAGGTCGTTGAGCATTACACAAGCGCCGGCCGCGACGAGCCGCTTGGCGATTGCACGGCCTATGCCGCGTCCGGAGCCGGTCACAATGGCCGTTTTGCCTTCAAGGGTGAAGGGCGATTCGATAGCTTTCCGTTCCGTAATTGCAGTTGTTTGCATTCAAAGGTTCCTGTTGAGTGGACGTTGTATTGCAGTGCAGCGGGATTTGCTGCATTGCAGTATACACCCGAGAAGGATGAGATTTGCACGTTTGCGAGTTGCCTTTGATCGGATGGTAACTCTCCGTGGTCTGCAAGCCGGACAAACAAAAACCCGGTCCCGCGCGGAGCAGGACCGGGCTCTTTCTCGTATGGATTAAGTTAACTCGCCATAAGCCGCTGTCGTCAGAAACTCCTCGAATTCTCCCTGGGTCAGCTTCCTCATGAACTCACTTGCTCGATCAAATTTCGTGGTTGAGTAGGCCTCATTGCCCATGGACGATCGCAGGCCATCAACAATCTCGCCGAGCATCTCATCGTGCAGTTCTCGCGAAATCGAGCGTCCGTCTTGCAGCTGGGCGCCATAGCGCACCCATTGCCACAATTGTGCGCGGCATATCTCAGCGGTCGCGGCGTCCTCCATCAGGTTGTAGATCGGAACGCAACCATTACCGCGAAGCCATGATTCGATATAGCGAAGTCCTACGTCGATGTTGCGCTTCAAACCCGCTTCCGTGAGGCGGCCCGACGGGACCTCGAGCAGATTATCCGCGTTAACGGGCAGGTGAGATTCAGCGGGCGTTCTGATCTGATTCTCCGCAGGCATGTGCTCATCGAAAACTGACATTGCGATTGGGACCAGGCCCGGATGCGCAACCCATGTGCCGTCGTGCCCGGCGCGTGCCTCGCGCAGCTTGTCTTCTCTGACCCGCTGCATCGCCTCCTCATTGGCTTTTGGATCATCGCGAATTGGGATCTGCGCGGCCATTCCTCCCATAGCGTGAATGCCGCGTTTGTGGCAGGTATGGATGAGCAGATCAACGTAAGAACGAAGGAAGGGCTGTTCCATCGTGATGTCGCCGCGCTGCGGCAATACGCAGTCAGGCCTGTTCCTGAACTTCTTGATGAAGCTGAATATGTAATCCCAGCGGCCGCAATTGAGCCCCGCGGAATGATCGCGCAACTCGTAAAGAATCTCATCCATCTCAAAAGCGGCGGAGATGGTCTCAATCAGCACCGTCGCCCGTATGGTTCCGACGGGTACTCCGAGGTAGCGCTGCGAAAAGACGAACACGTCGTTCCACAGCCGGGCTTCAAGGTGGCTCTCCAGTTTCGGAAGATAAAAGTATGGGGCCGAACCGCGATCGAGCAGGATCCTGCAATTGTGGAACAGATAGAGTCCGAAGTCGAACAGTGAAGCTGAAATAGGAGAGCCATTCCCCCAGAAGTGCTTTTCAAGCAGGTGCCAGCCGCGAGGCCGTACGAAGAGAACGGCCGGATCGGGCTTCAATTCATACTGACGACCATCGCCGGAAGAGAACGTGATCTTCCGTAGATTGGCGTCGATCAAGTTTCTTTGTCCGCACATGCAATTCTTCCATGTGGGTGAGTTCGAATCTTCAAAGTCGGCCATGAAGACGCGAGCCCCAGAGTTCAGAGCGTTAATGATCATCTTGCGTTCTGGCGGTCCCGTGATCTCGACGCGGCGATCGAGGAGTTCTTGGGGCGGAGCCGCCACTCGCCAATCGCTGTTGCGGATGTGTTTGGTTTCCTCAAGAAAGTGGGGCAGGGCGCCGCGATCATAGCCATCCTGGCGCTGTCGCCGCGCCTCAAGAAGAGCTACACGCCTGCTGTTGAAATGTGCGTGCAGTGCCTTGAGAAACTGTACGGCTTCAGGCGTGAGAAGTTGTCGCGATGACCCGAACTCAGGGATCATCAGCTCCGGAATTGAAGTGCTCGTCGTCATTCAGTTTCCTCTTCGAAAGCTTTGCGCTGGGTTGAAAAGCTAAGCGGTTGCGCGTTGCTGGTCAGGTACCTCGTGGTCGTAGGGATCCTCGAACTGCTCTTCTTCTGTGGATCCAGGTAGGGCACGCGTCGAGGTGTTGCCGCTTGAAATGACGGTTGCGATCTGGTCGAAATACCCTGTTCCAACGAAGCGTTGGTGCTTCACAGCTCCATATCCGTACTTTTCCGCCACCGAAAATTCGCGCTGCTGCAATTGCGAATAGGCGAGCATGCCAGTGCGGCTGTATTCGTGTGCGAGCTCAAACATGGAGAGGTTCAGCGCGTGGAAGCCTGCCAGGGTTACGAATTGAAAGCGATAGCCCATTTCGCCGAGCCTTTGCTGAAAAGTGGCTAGTTCATTGAGGCTGAGCTTGCTCTTCCAATTGAAGGAAGGCGAGCAGTTGTATGCCAGCAGTTTGCCCGGGAACTCAGAATGGATCGCCTTGGCAAATCGCTGAGCGTCGGGGAGATTCGGCTCGGAAGTTTCGCACCAGATGATGTCGGCAAACGGAGCGTATGCCAACCCCCGGGCAATGGCCGCATCCAGTCCTCCGCGAAACGAGAAGAATCCCTCCACGGTTCGCCTTCCCGTAAGGAAAGGACGGTCTACCGCATCGCAATCACTCGTGATCAGCTGCGCAGCATCGGCATCGGTACGAGCTACTAGGATCGTAGGCACGCCGAGTACATCAGCGGCGAGGCGGGCGGCCGTCAGTTTCTGAATCGCTTCCTGCACGGGCACAAGAACCTTGCCGCCCATATGGCCGCACTTCTTGGCCGAAGAGAGCTGGTCTTCGAAGTGCACTGCAGCAGCACCTGCTTCAATCATGCTCTTCGTCAATTCGTATGCGTTCAGAACCCCACCGAACCCCGCTTCAGCGTCGGCGACGATCGGCAGCATCCAGTCGAAAGCCGGACGGCCTTCCGAGTGGGCAATCTGATCGGCGCGGATCAGAGCATTGTTGATGCCGCGAACAAGCGCCGGAACGCTGTTAACCGGGTAAAGGCTCTGATCCGGATACATCTGACCAGCCAGATTGGAGTCTGCCGCAACCTGCCAGCCGCTGAGGTAAATGGCCTTCAATCCTGCTGCTGCCATTTCCACCGCCTGGTTTCCCGTAAGCGCACCAAGAGCGGGAACGTAGTCATCGCGGTGGAGAAGGTTCCAGAGTTTCTCGGCTCCCGCCCGAGCCAGCGAGTACTCGATCTGAACTGTGCCGCGCAATCGGCTTACGTCTTCTGTTGTGTAAGTCCTCGCGATCCTGCTCCATCTCTCCGCAACGGGTCCGTTCTTTATCGGCTTAGCCATGCTCAAAATGCTCTCCTCATTGGTGTTCTGCTGCACTGCAGCGTTAATTGGATTGGAGTACAGAATTCGTTCTACCGGCAAACGCACAAATCCAATTCGGACGAGTGGACGAGAAGGCCGTTTCGCGCCATAATCTCTCCGCATCCGATGCATCCACAGCTGGACTCCTGCCCGTTCCAGCCTCTGGTGCACCTGCCAGACCCCTTCTGGACCGAATTCGGGTCGCTTGGTGAAGGAGAATCTTAATGGTTGATCCACAGCTTGCAGAGGGATTGGCGGCGGCTCTAGCTCAACGCAATCTTGAGAAAGGCTTTCAGATCCTTGCCCTGGTTGACAGCGACATCGGCAAAGTCGATCTGAACACTCCAGGCGGTCCGGCGCTGCTGCTTCTGTTTGCTCAATGGGTTGACGCAGGGTATCGCGATTACCGCATTCTCGATTCAATGCTGGAAAAATTTCCGGCATCCGGCCGTCGTATTCTCCCGATTGAGGATTACCTGTCAGTTCGCATGGCAGAGTCGTTCCGTGATCTTGCGGCGAATCGCCCCCACGCCGCAATTAGCAAGCTCGAGCTGGTGCTCACCGCCTATAGCGAGCTTCCGGGCACATCGCAGGAAGCGGTAGCTCACTTCTGGAAAGGGCGCGCTCACCGGAAAAAGGGGGAGTACGGGACCGCCCTGAAGCATATCGTCAGGGCCCGTGAAATTGCCGAGGCGAACCACGATGGATTCTTCGCGGCCGTAGTACAGATACAGGAGAGCTGGCTGCAGTTCCAGAAAGGGCTGTCTAAAGAGGCTCTTCAACTCCTAGACCGTGCTGAATCCGTGCTGAAGTTGACGGACCACTATGTTGCCTTAGGAAACATAGAGTCTGCCCGGGGCCGAATCGTGCGGCGGTCCGGCGAATACTCAAAGGCTCTGGAACACTATGAGCGTGCTCTCGAAATCTACTCTCGCCGCGATCCCAATCATGTGAATGTTGCTCGTACTCTCGTGAACATCGGCTATGCTCAGCGCCTGCTGGCATTGCAGTTGAGGAAGCGGATCGATAGGGTCCAAAGTGCATCTCGATCGAATCGAGCACGCCCATCGGCCGAGCCGCGCGAAACAGTCCTCACCAAATATCAAACAACATGGCGAAGCGCCGTGGATGCCTTAACCCGGGCTCATGCGATCTATGTTCTGCATGATGATTTCGACGGCATAGGTAAGGTGCTCTCAAATCTTGGCTATCTTCACCTGGATCGCGGCGACATCGAGAGCGCGGAGGACGAGGCCTGTCAGGCATACCAGATCGGTCGCAGGCAGAACGATCATATTCTGATGGCGCGAGCCCGAATACTGGCGGCCGCCATCGAAAACGCTCATGTAGAGGAGCAGACGGGAGAGGACACTGACGTTGCCGTTCATGCGAATCGAGCACGTCAGTACAGCGAAGAGGCATTGAGCCTTGCTCACGAGACTCAGAATCAACGGCTACTCGCGGGCGCCGCAATTGCTCGCGGCATGACCGCGGCGAATGATTTCTTCGAGGACTGGGAAAGTGCCCGCAGATTCGCGTCTGAAGCAACTGCTCTGATCGGACCCGGAGAAAGCGATCACATCCTGGAAGATCTGGCCCTGCTCAAGTCGCGAATCGTCAAAGCATCGGGGATTAACGACACGCTTCGATGCTGGTCCGAAGGCATTGTGGGCGACAAGACATTCCAGCAGATCACAGAAGAGTTTGCGGAAATCGTAATTCCAAAGGTGTGGCTGCGATCGGATCGGAGGATATCGCGCGTGGCCACAACTCTCTCAATCTCGCCTAAGAAAGTACGCCGGATTCTTCGCAACTCGGGGCTGATCTCGCACTAATCCCGAGCTATAGAGCGACTAAGATGCTGATTAGGTGTTCCACATCACATTTCCTCAGCACCCTAGTAATATTACCTGCTTGACAGAATCAACATCGGCTGCAAAATGGCTCAATCCACCCAGGGCGCGGTCCGAGCGCGCGATGGCGGCGAACGCCGCAGACGAGCCGGATTGTGAATAACCCATCGGCGGCAAACAGGGCCTCAGAAGAAATGCAGTATGGCCATACTGTCTGAACTCAGGTTGCAGATCCTGCGATCTCCGCTTCGCCTGAGTACATGCCTAAAGGTGATCAACAGGTCTCTCGAGGGGCCTATCCGACAAATTCAACGTAACGGCGTTTAAGAGCGTCATCGTGGTGCCTTCGCATTTCATTTGCGAATCACGTAGCTCTGAACAATGGAGTCTTTATGAGTGCTCGGCAAGTTGTTGTACTAAGTGCTGTCCGCACAGCCATCGGGAAATTTGGAGGTGCGCTAAAAGATATTCCCCCCACCGAATTGGCGGCTAAATCAGTTTGCCAGTCTTTACAGCGGTCCAAAATATCTTCCGAGATGATCGGAAATGTCGTTTTTGGCAGCGTCATTCACACCGAGCCGGCTGACATGTACTTGTCGCGAGTAGCTGCCGTGAAGGGTGGACTTCCTGTTAAAACACCTGCTCTCACGATCAACAAGCTCTGCGGCAGCGGTCTTCAGGCGATTCTTACCGCAGCCGAATCGATATATAGCGGAGATTGCGATGCCGCTGTAGCGGGCGGTGTTGAATCCATGAGCCGCGCTCCATATTGGCTGCAGTCACTCCGCTGGGGATCTCGTCTTAATGACGTGAATGCCATAGACACGCTCGTTTCCGCCATTACCGACCCATTTTCGAAAACCCACATGGGCGCTACTGCCGAGAACATCGCACGCGAGTGGAAGATTTCGCGTGAAGATCAGGATCAATGGGCAGTGGAAAGTCATCGCCGAGCTCTTGCCGCTATTCAGGAAAATCGCTTTCGAGATCAAGTCATACCTGTTGAACTCAAAAGTAAAACCGGTACTGTTCAGTTTGTCACTGACGAGTCTCCGCGTGCCGATGCAACGATCGAATCTCTTGCGAAACTCAGACCGGCATTCGATCCGGAAGGCACAGTTACACCAGGGAATGCCTCGAGCATCAACGATGGTGCCGCGGCCGTGGTGCTGGCAGAAGAGGAATTTGCGAGTGCGGAGCTCCGGCCTATTGCACGCCTGGTCGGCTATGCGGTTGCGGGCGTCGAACCTCGCGTTATGGGCATGGGTCCGATACCAGCAGTCGAGAAAGTTTACAAGCGCACTGGGCTGACCACAAAAGACATGGACGTGATTGAACTGAACGAGGCCTTCGCTTCCCAGTTCCTTGCTGTCCAGCGAGAACTCGATCTGCCATTGGATAGAACCAACCCGAATGGCAGCGGCATCTCTCTTGGCCATCCCATCGGAGCAACCGGTGCCATCCTGACGGTGAAGGCAATACACGAGCTGCGTCGGATTGGCGGCCGCTACGCGCTGGTGAGCATGTGCATTGGGGGCGGACAGGGTATCGCTGCAATCTTCGAATCGCTGAAGTAGAAAGGGAGTTCAACATGACTACCATTGCAGTTCATCCAGAGAGGGGTATCTCAATCGAACGTCCTCTCGAGGGCAAAATTGCTCTAATTACAGGTGCATCCCGAGGAATAGGCCGGGCGATTGCGCTGGAACTGGCACACCTCGGCGCCTCGGTAGCGATCAACTTCAAGGCGAGGAGGAGCGCAGCTGAGACCCTCAGGGATGAGGTGCATCAGTTGGGGTGCGACTGTGAAGTTTTCCAGGAAGACGTATCCGACCGTCAGCAGGCCCGGAAACTCATCACCGTTGTGAGGGAATGTTTTCATCGGCTCGATATCCTGGTAAACAACGCAGGCATTACGCGCGATCATTCGATTGCCAAAATGAGCGACGAAGAATGGTTGGAGGTGATCAACACCAACCTCAACAGTGTCTTCTACTGCACAAATGCCGCTCTTCCGGCAATGATCGAGCAGAGGTACGGCAGAATCGTGAACATCGCTTCATTCGTAGGACAGGCGGGGAACTTCGGGCAGGCAAACTATGCCGCAAGCAAAGGCGGCATCATCGCCATGACCAAGGTCCTGGCGCTGGAACTGGCCAAGTACAATATCACGGCCAATGTCATAGCTCCGGGGTTTACCGAAACAGAGATGGTCGGCGCCATTCCTCCTGAGATCCTCGAGCAGATCAAAGCAAGAATCCCTCTGAAGAGGCTTGCCAGGCCGGAAGAGATCGCAAAGGCGGCAGCTTTCCTGATTTGCAATGGCGACTATATCACCGGGCAGCAGATCAATGTGAACGGCGGCATTTACATGTGATCGTATGTAAGGAGTAAGGCTCAGCGCGATCTTGCGCTGAGCCACTCCTGAATGTGAGGCCAGGTCGTCCGGTGAGCACTGCTTCCCGCCATGATGCCTATGTGCCCGCCCGGTATGTGATAGGTCTCCTTATCTGTACTGGAGACTCTCCCGAGAATCGCTTCCGATTGACAGGGCGGCGTAATGTGATCTCCAGTCGCAATCACTGTCAACAGGTTAGCGCGAATATTGCTCACGTCCACCAACTCATCCTTGATTCGCAATTGATTCTGCATCAATGCATTCTTGCGATATAGCTCAACGATGAGCTGTCGATAGGCGGCGCCGGCCATCGGGATATTGTCAGTGACCCATGTGTTCATCGCATGCCACGCTTCTACAGCTCGCGGATTATCGAGGTTGTCCCATAGCTTGTAGTAATTAGTGATGTAGTTATCGACCGGCTTTAGCGCTCTCGCGCCATAGTCGATCATCTCTCCCGGCATATTTCCGAAAGCCGCAAGTATCTTCTCGACATCGAAATATCGCTCGTCTGTCCAGCGCGCGAAGGTCACGTGATTGCGATCGGAGAAGTCGAGCGGCGCGGTCAGCAGCAGCAGATTCCTAAGCCCATCATCCGGCCTTATTGCGGCGTAGATCGTGGTCAGAATGGCGCCGATACACCATCCGAGCATGCTGAATTCCTGGCATCCCGATACTTCTTTTACCTTGCGAATCGCCCGGGGAAGGTATTCCATCGCATAGTCGTCCAGTTTCGTACCCATGTCTTCCAACCCAGGGCGGCCCCAATCCAGTAGATAAACATCGAAACCGCTGCGGATCATGAACTCCACAAAGCTATGACCCGGCCGCAGATCGAGAATGTAGGGCCGGTTCATAATGGCAAAGACCAGCAGCAGGGGTACCGGAAAACGATTCTCGGCGGGTACAACTGGAACATAGCGATAGAGCTTGGTCTTGTTGAGCGTCCATACCAGCTCTTTTGGAGTCTGAGCGATTGCAGCTTTTGTCGAGAGCACCTTCACGAAGGTTCGCAATCGCTTCTGAAAAGCGAGTGTCTCTTCCGTTACCGACACGGGCGTCTGCATACGGATCACTTCCTCTCATCGCTATCAATGGCCAGAGCGGCGCCACGCTTTCGATTGAGTAATGTTCAAACGCAGCCTAGGCTCGTTTGGCTGCCGCCTTCCGAGGCCTTGTCTGACGCTTGCCATTCCGCGGGGGCGCCGCTTTCGCCATCCCCTGAAGAACCCGGTCGATCTTTGCATCCAGATCGTCAAGGCGCATCTCGACGTTGGTGAACCGCTCAGCCAACGCCGCCACATCCTGCCTTGACGGCAGAGAGAGTTGCTGCAGCGTCTGGGCCATCGACCTTTCCAGAGCCTCGCGGAATGGGGCTGAGGCGCTCAGTGCATAATCCAGCATGGCTCCAGTTGCCTGAGCATAGCTCTCGGAGTTAACTGCCTCAACCATTGTCTTGGAGATTGACTCAAGATATGCGTCCCGCATACCCCTTATGGACTCAAATGGATCGAACGGCTTTGCCTGTTCACCAACTTGTTCTGGCATACGATTACCCCGCGGGCAGATATATACCCCTTTTTCGCCGTGGCGCGCTGTGACGGCCGACAACTAATTCAAAGCAGGTCGAGCCGGGAACACGCTTTGGCCGGTCGAAAAAGCGCGCCCTCGTCTTTAGTGAGTCACAATATTGAGCAGTTCCTTCTGAGCCTCAACGATCGTGTCGACTCCGCGCCTGAAGCTATCTGTCATTGCATCGGCCTGGGTTCCTGAGATTCCGAACTGGTTCCGGGTAGCATCCACCACCGCCTTCGTGTGTGCCGCGGTGTGTTCGAGTGCCTTCTTTTGCACGGCAAAGGAGCTCTCCATCGCCTGCTTCACCGCATGCGAGGCTGATTCGCCGGCCTTCTTTGCGGTGCCCGGCCTGTCCTTGAAAACATCCAGCCAGATTCGGTTCTGATCCACGATGAAGTCCACAGCGGCCTTCTGTACATCCGCGTAACGATTGAAGGCGCTGTAAGCCAGGTCAAACATTGGAATACGGGGGCTGCCTGGCAGCGTGGCTGCAGCCTTCTTCAGCAACTCGCCCATCTCCTTGTTGTGCTCCAATGCAAGGTCAATGAACTGCTTCTCGACCTCGGCAATGCGCTCTACGCCATGAAACAAGACCGCTGCGGTCTCGTTCCGGAAATCAGCTTTGTCCATCATTTCGTCCATTGCTGCTTCGCGATTTGGTTTCCCTGCGGGGCTCATTCTACCCTCCTGCATGCTGCAGTAAATGCTGCAATGCAGCATGCGACAAGAATCCTACTCTGTTCGATCGAAAAGTCAAGTGCATAATAGTGGAGAAGCTCTCCCATGCCAGCCAAAACCGTTCTGATCAAGAAATACGAGAATCGAAGGCTCTACGACGCCACCAATAGCAGATACATCAATCTGGAGGAAGTCGCCGGTCTTGTTAGAAGTGGATTCGATGTGCGCGTTGTTGATGCAGCTTCCGGAGAAGACATCACCCGCGTGATCCTGACCCAGATCGTTGCGGAGGGTGCGAAAACACCTGATTCCAGTTTTCCGCTAGATATCTTGCGTCAGATGGTGATCGCTTCAGGACGCGCCAGCCAGGAGAGCGCTCTCCGCTACATGAAAGCAATGCTGGATCTGTATCAGAGCACATACCGTGCGATCACGCCGGCCCTAAACCCGTTCGACTTTCTCCAGAACGCATCTGAATCGACCCCACCGGCCATGAACAATATCGACGAAATTGCAGTGCCCGCCCCAGCAGCTGCAAACAGCACCGGCTCTGGAGAGATAATAGTCCTGAAAGACCGCCTGGCCGAGTTGGAGAAGCAGATTGCATCCTTATCTGCACGCCCAACTCGCCGGAAGCCCTCCCGCAAGAAGTCTCAAGCACGCTCCAGGAAATAGGTCCGTTCGCGATCCAGCACCAACGAGCAACCAGACAGGACCAACAAGATTCAAGATAACGAGATGTGTACGATCATCCTCGACTGAGCAGCCGCGTAGTAGGCCGCTTGGTGAGTTGAAACGCTGATCACATTTGTGAGGTCTTTCGCCGCGATGTTCGCGGTTCAATGTGCCTTTCTGAGCACAGCAAGGGCGGACAAATCACCGATGCATCGCGGACTCTTCCAAACTTTCAAGGGAGCGTCCCTTCGTCTCTTGCAATGTAAGGGACACAAACACCGCCCCAGCAAAACAGATACCTGAATAAATAAGAAAGGCACCTGAAGTACCAAGCGATCGGTTGATTAGAGGGAACGTATAGGTGAGCACGAACGACGCGACCCATAAGATCGCGACGGAAATCGAGACTGCCGATGCGCGCATACGATTAGGAAAGATTTCAGTGATGAGAACCCACGTAACAGGCGCAAGGGACATTGCATAACACGCAATAGCGCACAACGTGAGGACGAGAACCCAACTGCCTTGCGCATGTAAGCGATACGCAACGCTGGCGGCAAGATGAGACGAACCAATGAGAATGCAGCCGAAGATCATGAGTCTTTTCCTGCCAGAACGATCAACCAGCAACATGCCGATGATGGTGAAGATGAGATTGATGGCGCCTGTGATGACAATGTTGAAGAGGATTTCGCTCACGCCATAGCCCGCACCTCGGTAGACCTCCTGTGCGTAGTTAAAGAGGATATTGATCCCGCTCCACTGTTGCAGAACAGCTAGGGCAGCGCCGACGGCAAGCAACTTACGACCGAACGGAGAAAACAGCTCTCTCCGGTCCTCGCGCTCGCGGGGGGTTGCCAGTGAGTTCTGAATTATCGGCAACTCCGATTGCGCGTAGCTTTCGCCGCCGATTCGCCGCAATACATCGAACGCAGTTGTCAAATTTTTCCGGGCGATAAGCCAGCGTGGACTCTCGGGGATGAATGGCGCGGAGCAGAGGAACAGAACAGCGGGGACGGCTACGGCTGTAAACATCCAGCGCCAGCCATACTGTGCGTTCCAGGATGTTGCGAGCACGATTTGGAGAGGATCAGCTGGAACCTTTTCGGCGATGCGCCAATTGACAATCTGCGCCGCGAGAATCCCAACCACGATTGCGAGTTGATTGAGACTGACCAGACGCCCTCGCCATTGAGCCGGACTTATTTCGGCAATGTACATCGGCGAGACGTTCGACGCCAGCCCGATGGCCACTCCTCCCATGATCCGCCAGGTAATGAATGCATTGAAGCTGTGCGCCCATCCCGTGAAGATAGATGAGAGGGCGAACAAGAACGCGGAGATGACGAGGAGTCTCTTTCGGCCATATTTGTCGGCCGCCGAACCGGCAAGAAGCGATCCGGCGAAGCAGCCAAGCAGGGCGCAACTGTTTGCCCAGCCGATCAACTCTTCTGAGGTGAGATGAAAGTACACCTCATAAAAGGGTTTTGCGCCTCCGATGACGACCCAGTCGTACCCGAATAGCAGGCCGCCCATCGCGGCGATAAACGCGATGGTCCAGATGTAGCCAAGGTGAAGATCGGGGGATGCGGAGGAGTGTGGCGGTGATGAAGACGGCGGTATATGCATGCTTAACGCACCCGCTTACTGGCGGACTTGCCAAGCTGCTCGAGAAGATCCCACGCTCCCGCATGGCTGCTATCGAGTTTCAGTACTTCTTCAAGAAGGCTGTGCGCCTCTTCCGCACGACTCAATCCGGCCACAGCCTCGGCGCGGAGAAAGAGAGACTCAATTCGAGTGCGCCGGACCAGATCTTCGTGGAACAACAGCATCGCGGGCAGGGATGTGGCGAAGTAATCAATCTTGGGCGGAGTCTTCTCAAGTTCGATCGAGTAATCGTAAATGCGAGTGAAAAGATTCACAGCATCGTCATGCCTCCCTAGGCGCCGAAGTGCAAGGCCTTTCCAGAATGTCATGTCCGATATATCCCGCACGGACATTTGCTGAAAATCGCCCTTTCCTTGACTCGCACAGAGCCACCAAGCACGGGCATTTTCGGTATCGCCGCTGCGGCGGAATGACTCACCAATCCAGTAATAAATGTCGCTCTGGTTTGTGAGCAGATGCTTTGCCTCACTCAGATTTTGTGGTGGCTGAAGTGCGGCGAAGAATTGAGAGCGCGCTTCAACCGGGTCACCGAAATCAAGGGCACGACGCCCAAGTAGCAGGCGCGCACGTACATACTGCCCAAGTACCATGCCCTCGCCGCCTTCCCAGGGCTGGAAACGCCGGCCGAGCAGAAGATGTAGAGCCTCGCCCGGTCTATCAACATGGTTCAGAAGAGTCGCGACTTCCACGGACAAGTCATCTCGTGCTTCGACGAGCGTTGGATATTGCAGCAACTCGTTCAGCCGCTCCTGCGGAGGCCGTCCCGTTCTCTTCCACAGCTGATCGCGCTCATAGAGCACGCGCGCGTCTTGCCTGTTCGCAGCGAATGCAGCTTCAAAGCTACTCACGGCGCGGTCAGGATCCTGACGCACGTTGAAGTAAGCGATTCCCAGATTACGATGAACGGTCGCAAACGAGGGGTTCCGCTTTGCGGCGTTCTCCCAGTGCAGGATAGCCTCCTCGTAACGCCGCTTGTCATAGAGCAGATTCCCCAGCAAATACGACGGCAGCCACATCGCGGGCGTTTTTGCGAGCGCCCATTCGAGAATGACCATCTCTTCCAGCCGGCTGGGAAAGCAATAATCCACACAAGAGCTCGTCGCACGATCGAGAGTCTGCGAAGCGGTTGAGTCTTGGAGCTTCTCTTCGACGTGGGCAAGAGCCAACAGGATCATGGGCACCGATCCGTCCCGCGCGCTCACATCCGCGGCCTTGAGCACATTGCGCGCCTCTTGGTACAGTCCAGCTCGCATCAGGTCGAACGCAAGATCGAGGCATTCCTGGCCGGTGGCCGGGGCGATGCCCTTTTGCCAGCGTGCGCCAATGTCGAGTGGATCAACCGTCAGAAGTTCTTCGAGAGCCCGATCCGCGGCCGTAATGTCGCGCAATCCACGCAAGACGATGCTGAGAAGGTTACGGGCGTTCAGGTTGTCCGCATCCGCCCTCAAGCTTCGTTGCAAATGGTCTACGGCCCTATGCCAGTCTTGCCTGGTGGCATCAAATTCAGCAAGCGCAAGAAATGCAGGCGCCCGCCAGGCGGCATTCCACGTGGCTTTATAGAACGAGTCGTACGCATCTTTGCTCTTGTCCTGGTACCGATACGCGAGCCCCAGGCTGTAGTACGCCTCGCCATCCCGCGGATTTGGATTGAGTGCGGTCAGGCGGGCGATTGCGGCCTGAAAGTTTTTCGCTGCCGTTTCGAACTCACCGCGGCGAAGATGCCAAAGGCCCAGAGCGTTGCGAATGCGTGATTCGTCGGGATCGCGGCGCAGCCCCTCATTCCAGTATTCCTCCGGCATCCGGGTGGCATGACGATATTGCTCAAGATGCAAACCTGTCAGGTACAACTCCTCGACAGTTTCTATCTCTTTGGGGGGCTTTGGCTCCTTCGCCACCTGCGGTGCACTCGCAGACTCGACGCGCGCAGCATCGTAGTCAATTACGATTCCCTCGCCGTCATACACCAGAACGGCTATCGCAGCTGGATCGCTGGCGGCTGGAATGGGGAATTCAATCAGAGCCGGACTTGCAACGTCGAGGCTTCTATTCCATCGCGCAGTTTCTACACCGCCGATCCTAAGAACGATCGTTGCGTTATCGATAAGAGCCGTAACGCACAGGGCGATCCGCAGCACATCGCTCGCCGTGCTGACACTCAGTGCCGCATCTGTATTGGCTGCCACGGGAATACCTATTGCGTGAATCGGGTACCAATTCTGAGTGAACGTCTTGGTCTCCCACGGAGCCAGATACGAGAAGTCCGGCTGATTGTCGGTGTAGACGCCGGCCATCAATTCGATATAGGGCCCGTCGTGGTCGGTCAAGTTTCTATCCCACGCGTAGCCGAACTCATGATTGCCCCATGTCCATTGCTTCTTCCCTGGAGAGATCTGATGATTTGCCACGTGAACCATGCCTGCGCCGGCTTTGTGATCGTAACCTCCAAAGAAATCTTGCTCAGTGCAAGTCACCATGTAGCTGGTTGGAACGGGAATATTGGCATACCAACTGAGGTCGTTCGGCGGATAGCTGCCGTCGGGCACAAATTGGCTCGGCGCCTCATCCGCGGGCACGCCGCTCAACGCGCGCTCGCCATAATCCACTCCGTAATATCGCCCATCGCTCAATGGGAAGGAAGTGACGGCGCGTTTTGCATGGTCCGCGACGGACCTGACATCTGTGGGGAAGAAAGACTGATAGCTCTCGTGTACTCGGGAGGCTGCGTTGGCCCACCAGAGAAACGTCTGTGTAAACGGCGTGCGATTGTAGAGTCGGACCTTCAGTTCAACTACAGCTCGCCCAGGGCGCAGGCAGACGCCATGCATTCCCTTCATCCGCTGCATGGGATCATGATCGCTGCACCAGATGGTAACGGAACCATCTTCCGCTCTCTCCATCTCCGTAGCAACCGGCATGAACGTCGCGGGTCTGTGGTGTTGCGGCCAGTTGAATTCGACACCTCCCGAGATCCACGGCCCCGCCAGACCGACGAGCGCCGGCTTGATGACGTTCTGGCGGTAGAAGAAATCGTAGCCGGTCGTCTTGTCGTAGCCAACGTGGATGCGCCCTCCGATCTCAGGCAGAATCATGAGCCGGAGGTATTCGTTCTCGATATGAAGCGCTTTCCATTTCCTCGGTGCTGGATCCGTCGCGATGCGGTCAATGAAAGGGAGGGGGTACACCCTTCCGCTGCTGCCCTGGTACACGCGCCTTTCCAGGAACATCGGATTCCGCTCCGGTGAACCAGGTGCATAGGTAAGGATCTCGACATCCTGTTCCCATGCTTTTACTACTTCCCGCTCTGCTTGGGGAGCATCAGGCAGCAGGAGGTATTTGACGGAGTATGGAGTTCCCTCTGCGGATTCCGGCAACATTCAAGCTCCAGAGTTTATCGTTGACGTACACAAAGTTATCCGCTGCGAGGTGCATGTGCAAACCCGGCGTAAATTCCTGCAAACTATACCGACAAGCGGACTCGCCTTTCTCAGCACGGAAGCAGTTGAGTCGGAGGTTGCATCAACACAAGATAAGCGCGCATCCTGCAGCATTCCGCTCCTCGATGGCTGGGAATTTCGCCTTGACCCCACCTGCGCGACCGAGCCTTCCACTGCACAGGATCGTGCAGATGACTGGGAATCGGTGCATGTGCCACACACATGGCAGTCTCTCGGCAGGTCACCGGACTATCTCGGAATTGCCTGGTATCGCATTCGTTTTGAAGCACGGGAGGACTGGAAATCGCGGTACGTGCGCATTGAGTTTGAAGCTGTCAATCATACGGCCACAGTGTTTCTGAACGGGCAGGTGGCTGGCGAACACCTCGGCAAGGGCTATACAGCGTTCACTCTGAATCTTTCGGCCCACCTGAGCTTTGGAACGGTGAATACATTGCTGGTGCGGGTCGATAACCGTCCTAGCGACCGTATGCTTCCGCGCAACAAGAGCTATGACTGGACCAACGATGGCGGAATCATCCGGCCCGTCAATCTGTTCGTTACAACGCCGACCTTCATCGAGAGTGTAGAGATCGACGCGGTCCCCGATCTTGCCAAGGGTTCGGCGAAGGTCCGCGTTCGGGCGATCGTCGTCAACACCGCCGCTCAAACGCAAAAGGTAAACGTGCTCGCGACAATTCGTCGCGATGGCAGTTCAGACGAAGTGCTGCGCATCGGTCCTGTGGCAGTCACAATCCAACCAGATCGCGAGCAACTTATCGATCTGGGCACAGCGACGCTGCAGAATGCGGCCCTATGGCACTTTGATACTCCGCATCTATACAAGGCATTCGTCGAACTGAAAAGCCCATCTGGAGTTCACGAGATCATCGAGCAATTCGGTATTCGCAGTTTCGAGGTTCGGGGATCGGCTTTCTACCTGAACGGGGAGAAGGTCTCGCTTATAGGTGTCGAACGAATGGCGGGCAGTCATCCTGAACTGGGGTTTGCTGAAAGTACGGAATGGATCGATAGCAATCACAGCGACATGAAGGATCTGAACTGCGTCTTCACGCGCGTTCACTGGGCGCAGGATCGCCGTGTTCTCGATTTCTGCGACAGGCATGGAATCCTGATGCAGGAGGAAGTGCCCGCGTGGGGTCCAGAGACTTTCTCAAACACCTCAGATGAGGTCCAACACGCGCTGGAGCAGAACGGGCTCGAGCAGCTGCGCGAGATGATCCATCGCGATCGCAACCATCCATGTATTGTTGCGTGGGGCCTTTGCAACGAGGTGGATGGTAAGAACCCGATGTCGCGGCAGTTCGCACTCGCTATCAGTGCCGAGGCGCGCCGCCTCGATCCCTCGCGGCTTCAAACTTACGCGTCACACACGCTGGGGAGTGATCCCGGCACCGACATGGCAGGTGAATTCGACTTCATCTCGACCAATGAGTACTACGGCAGCTGGACACCGGGCGGTCCCGCTGATGTTGAAGCGCATCTCGATCGCATTCGCAAAGCATTTCCTGACAAACCAATTGTTGTCTCGGAGTACGGCTGGTGTGAATGTCAGCCAAAGATCATGCCGGGAGACGAGAAGCGCGTCGACATCATCAACTCACATACGCAAGTCTTCAGGAAATTCCCGGAAGTCGCAGGCGCCATTTATTTCGATTACAACGATTACCGAACCCTCGTCGGTGATAAAGGCCTGGGAGCCCTGCGACAGCGAGTGCACGGGGTCGTGGATCTCTATGGTGCAGAGAAAGCCTCGTTCGAGGCCCTGCGTTCGCAGGCGAGCCCCATCGAGAAGGCAGTTCTGCGCAAATCGGGAGAAGGCCGATTCCACTTCGATTTCCGAACAAGACAACAGCTGCCAGGTTACGCATTACGCGGTTATTGCCTGCGATGGCTGGCCTACGGGTATGATGACCTTCCAATGGACGGAGGCAAGACCACGCTCTCCACTCTACTGCCTGGGTCATCGCACACCTATGAAATCAAGACGCCGATAACCTCAATCAGGAGAATCGTCGTGGACCTGATCCGGCCTAGCGGCTTCTCGGCGATCACGGCGCAATACTTTGGAGAGGCAGCGCATTCGTAGTTTCAGGACTGTTCACATTTAGTCACACCGGAGATCGAATCATCCCATGAGATTGCGCAGTTTACAGATTGCGGTTCTTGGTCTCTTCTTGTTGTTCGCTTTTGATTTGAGGGGACGCGCATTTGATGCCCCTGTGAATTCGATCACCATCGATGCGCGCACGGCGTCTCAGGTTCCGAAGCCATCTTCATACCACGGGGGAAGCCTCTCATCACCGTCCGGTCACACGATTGGGATCAACTCGATGTACCTGACGATGGACGGGCGTCCCTGGCTTCCAGTGATGGGTGAGTTTCACTACTCGCGTGTTCCAGAGTCCGAATGGGAAGAAGAACTCCTCAAGATGAAGTCCGCAGGGGTGCAGATTGTATCCACATACGTCATTTGGATTCATCACGAAGAAATTGAAGGCGAATTCGACTGGTCGGGACGAAAGGATCTGAAACGTTTCGTCGAGTTGTGCCGGAAGCACGATCTGTATGTCTTCGCGAGAATTGGGCCTTGGACACATGGAGAAGTCAGGAACGGCGGATTTCCCGATTGGCTGCTGAAAAGAAGCCCTACCCGCCGGAACGACCCCAACTATATGGCGTCTGTGTCCACCTTCTATGCACAGGTAGGTGCCCAGTTGAAAGGGCTGCTCTGGAAAGATGGCGGCCCGGTTATCGGAATTCAATTGGAAAACGAATATGCGGCACAAGGCCCCCTGCAAGGCGAGGAACATATCATCGCTCTCAAAAGACTGGCGGTTCAGAGCGGGCTCGATGTTCCTTTGTACACCGTGACAGGATGGGATAACGCGGTTGTGCCAAAAGGTGAGGTGTTGCCCGTTTTCGGTGGGTACCCCGACGCGCCATGGGATTCATCGTCCACAGATCTCGCTCCCAATGAGGTCTACATGTTCAGGTTTGACAGCCGGGTCGCGGGCAACATGGGAATGATAGGCGGACCTCACCAATCCAAATCCGAGCAGTGGGACACGCCCTTTCTTACCGCCGAGTTGGGCGGCGGAGTTCAGGACACATATCATCGCAGACCGATCATAGAGCCCGACGACGTGGCAGCGATGGTGCCGGTAATGCTCGGCTCAGGCGCCAATTTGTACGGCTACTACATGTTCCAGGGTGGTCAAAACCCCGACGGGCGTTTGACCTCTCTCCAGGAATCGCAGTCGACCGGCTACCCGACAGACGTTCCTGTGAAGTCGTACGATTTCCAAGCTCCCCTGAGCGCATTTGGACAAGAGCGCTCCTCATTTCGAAAACTGAAGGTCTTCCATTATTTCCTGAACGACTTTGGAAGCGAGTTGGCCCGGATGTCGGTCCATGCGCCCGCCAGCATTCCGCGGAGTCCAGGCGATTTCAGTGTCGTTCGCGCTTCCGTTCGCAGCGATGGTCAGCATGGCTTTTTGTTCGTGAACAACTACGTTCGAGGAGCGACGACTCCCGTCCGAGCCAATACGCAGTTTCAGATTCTGCTGCCGGAGTCAGAACTGCAAGTGCCCGAGAAGCCGATTGACATCCCATCGGGCGCATACTTCATCTGGCCGATCAATCTGGAAGTCGGCGATTCGACTTTGAAGTATGCCACTGCACAGTTGTTCACACGTATCACGACACGCGATGTGGATGCCTATTTTTTTGAAGAGATCCCGGGCATCCCGGGCGAATTCGTCATGAAGAACGATCCCGGCTTGGCGGTACATGCGGACGGTGCACTTGTGCAAAGGCGGGGTGAAGACATTTCGATTTCCCGGATTCCGACCGGGCTCGTTCATCCAATACGGATTCGGAAAGGGAAGGGTCCCGAGGTCCAGCTGATTCTGCTATCAGAACGAGATGCCGAAAACGCTTGGAAAACCAGCATCGATGGTTCAATGCACCTGCTTGAAACCGGACAAGACTTCTTCACGGATAAAGATTCGTTTGTGCTCCAGTCTGAAGGGACCGCGCGTTGCGACTTCAGCCTCTATCCAGTCTTCCATGGAGATTTGAAGCTTGCCGGTGGCAATCTGGACTCCTTGAGAGTTGATGAGACGATGTATTACACGGGCTTCGTCTCCGAGGCCCATCTGAAAATGAAAATCGAGAAACTCAGAGCCGCGGGCGAAGTGCCACCAGTGAAACTCGGATCGCCGCTCTCGTGGCGCTTAAAAGGGGTCGCAATGGCTCCCGACGATTCCGATTTCAGATTGGCCGCGAAATGGGCGATATCCGCTCCGGCGAATCTTCAGAGCAGCACAATCAGCAACATCTTTCTCAAGATTGATTACGCAGGCGACGTGGCTCGACTCTCGGCAGGTGGGAATCTGCTCGACGATAATTTCAATAACGGCATGCCGTGGACGATTGGACTGCAAGGCTTCATCTCAAAAACAGGCGGTGGACCGCTTGAGCTTAGCATTCTCCCTTTGAGAAAGGACGCTCCTATCTTTTTCGAGAAGGGGCGTCGGGCCAGCTTTGACGAAAGAGGCCAAATCGTGGATTTGAAGGGAGCGACTCTGATACCCCAATACAGGTTCCAGATGGAGATGCAAGCGAAGTGACACGCAGCGCCTGTTCTCAGAGCCAGTCGATCACAGCGATCCACCCTCCATCAGTCGTGCGTCCAGCAAATCGTGTCCGGGTGTTTTGAGCTAACGACCAACCCCCAGATCCAGGAGTGCCATTCCTCGCATTTCGCTGCGATAATCACAATCGTCCAGGGTAATTTACGGGGCGCCATAGGGAGGCGGACCTCTTCGATGAGTTAGGCGAGAACGCCACCTGGATGCCGAAGGAAGATTTCCGGATCATAAATGGACGCAAATATCGCTGCCTCTTTGCGAATTCGCGACCAGGTCGCATCGGCTTCGATCATGCTTTCCATGACGCCGAGGTACTTCCCGGATTCGATGTTCCCGTATTTGAAAAAGCAATCGGAGATGATGACAGTGCCTTTGACAGTATCAATCGCAACGGCAATTGAGGAACGATGATGAACGCCTGCCCAGAAGACACGAAGTCCCGGTAATATCTCTTCTTCATCGGCAAGGAGTCGCAGTTTTTCCCATCCATCATTCTGCAGGTACTGGTTGACGTCGGGAGGAACGCGGAGATGACGCGGAACATGAAGGTGGTAGAAAGGCGCCTGAAAATCTCCTATCCAGCCGCGGCGTGAGATGCCGATAGTTGCGTTCCGAAACATCGGGATATTCGCTGTGGCATAAGCCTGAAGCGGCGTAACCAGCACAAGTGAAATGTCCTCTGGAGCGAGACCCTGCGAGCGGAGGATGTTCTGCGGAAGTTGGGCTTCAGTCCGGACGATCTGAGCTTCTGGATAGCCGAAGAAGTTCAACCACGCCTGGTTGATGATCGTCAGATCCTGGGGCGGGCCGGTATTGATGAGAATGTTGCGATCGCCAGCGCGAACCAAATAGATGAGAAGATTCATCTCCTCGCGCCGGTTCCATGCTTCCATCCAGTAGACCTCAGGACCTGGGACCCAGAAAGTCCCGGCATTGAATGCCTGCACGGAAAAATTCATTTCGCTCCACCATTCTGTTCGATATGAGCTCGGAATCTGTTGATGCCGTCCAGGAACACACCTATATCGCTGCCCAGGCTGATCATTCTGAATCCTTGCGCGATCCAATGAGCGGCCGACTCTTGATTTGGCGGAAGAAATCCAGGTGCCACACCGTATTTCCGGCAGATTCGCACGAGATCATTCATTGCGTCGATAAGTTTAGGATGATCGAATTGCGCAGGAAATCCCATTGAGACCGTCAAGTCGTAGTGGCCAATCCAGGCCACGTCGACCCCGGGAACCGAGATGATCTCTTCGAGATTCTCGAATGCCCTCGCCGTCTCCACCTGAATGATAACTACGGTGTCCTGGTTTGCTTTTGCAAAGAATTCTTTGCCTGCCGGCCGATAGAGGTCGTGGGCAATGCCCAAGGCAACCCCTCGTTTGCCTTCAGGGGCGTACTTGAGCTGCCGAACGATTTCTTCAGTTTGTTGTCTGGTCTCGACACGAGGAATCATGACTCCCTTTGCGCCAATGTCGAGAACGCGAGAGAGAGGTGCAAAGTTCAGGTCTGGAACACGAGCCATCGGTACGATGCTGCAGCCGCGGCAAGATGCAATCAACATCTCGAGCATGCCAATATCGCAACGTCCATGCTCCATGTCAAAGATTACGAAGTCGAGACCGCACGCATCCAGCAACGGGCCGATCCCGGGCGTAAAGAACTCAAGAAGAAGCTGTCCAACCAGCAACTCTCCATCGCGAACGCGCTGCCGGAAGCTTTTCACCTAACCTCCTGCGCTGTCGCAATGACTCTTCGACGCTCGAGCTTCTCAAGGAATTTTGGATTGTCGAGCACCTTCACATTTACGACATGCGTCGGTACCTCACCGCGATAGGCAGCAAGTGCGCCCACACAGTCCATTCGGCCCATATCCCTGAAAAGTTCTTCCGTCCAGGCGATGGAGTGCGAAGTAAGGATCACATTCTCCATTGAGGCCAATGGCGATTCGGCGCTTAGCGGCTCCCTCTCGAACACGTCCAGCGCGGCCCCCGCGATCTTTCGCTGTTGCAGCGCATCGATCAGCGCAGCTTCGTTCACAATCGGTCCGCGTGCTGTATTGATGAGCACCGCATCGGGCTTCATTCTCGAAAATTGCTCGGGCCCAATAAGTCCTCGCGTCTCTGGCGTGAGTGGACAATTCACGAGAACGTAGTCTGAGCGCATTAGCAATTCATCGAGCCCGACAAGCTTTACACCAAGCTCCGCGGCCCGAGACTCTGATGCATATGGATCAAAGGCGAGAAAGTTGCGCACGTCCAACACTCGCATCAACCGAATCGCTTCACAAGCAATATTGCCCAGACCGATCGTACCGACCACGCGATCGCGCGGCTCTCGGCCCAGGGGCTGCGTGCTCTCTGCCCATCGACCCTGGCGAACGAGTCTGTCTTTGTCCATGAGGCGATGTGAGAGTGCCAGAATCAGCAGAAGTATGGATTCAGCGACGGGGCGAACCACGGCTGTCGGAGTGATGTATACCGCGATCCCACGTTCTGTGCAGGCGTTGAGGTCCACGTTGTCATAGCCGACGCCGCATCGGCCGATTGCACATAGCCGATCGATGCCTGCAAGAGATTGCGCTGTAACTCGGGGCTTCAGCGAAATCAGAACATCGCAGTTGGCAAGTTGCGCGGGCGAATATTCTGGGAGGTACTCACTGAGAAAGCTGTAGGCGAGTGAGGGAGTCTGATCGAAAAGTGAGAGACCAATATCAGGAAACGCAAGGAAACCATCCGCGCGGCAAAAGTCAGCCGATAGACTCACCCGGAAGGGTTCTGACGGTCTTGTGTTTTTCGCTTCGTCCGGATGAGTCATGCCTTCCTTTCAAGGACGACAACCCAGTCTTGGAAGATGGGCACCTCGGCAATCTTCCACGATCCGTCAGCCCCTGGGGTGACCGCTCCAATGTTTGTTTCTGCTCCGTCGACGGGGTTGAAAAAGAAAGCCCGGTACCTTCCAGCTTTGAGATTGCGGAAGGTCGAGCCTGTGTACGATGCGGGGATAAACGCGATGATTACCTCGCCCGGAATTTCCGCAGAGAATGGCTTCCAGTAGTCCTCCTTGCTCCAGCGGGGATCAATCAAATCCGGTTTTGGCTCCAGCTTCCACCACGAATATCGCATGAGCAGCGACTTCGCCAGCCCAAGTTGGCCCGATCCTGGAAGCGCGGCAGCGATATCCCATGCCGGACCGCCCCAGGAGTGGCCATGAGGAGAAAGCCCATATGGCTTCTCGCGGGTATTCACCTGCCAGATTCCATTCGCGCCATAAGTGTGACCACCACTGCCGCTCAGTAGGGACGACCAGAACATGAATCGCTGCACTTCCTGCCGGCTCGCCTCCTGTATTCCTTCGTAGCAGACCTCGCCGATGAGCACCGGCATTTGCGGTGTGGCGGCAAGGGAGCGGTTTACCGTTTCGATCGTGTTGGGCACACTTTGCCTATCACTGTGCCCCGTTTGAAGCATGTCGAAATCCAGGACAGATGGATCATCGACGCATTCGCGGGCACTACTGGATGGATGAATGGTGATGGGATGCTTGTGCGGGTCAATCGACCGAACATAGCGGGCCAGCTCGGTGAGACCGTGCTTCTGTGCTGCAGCGTCTGCTTCAGGAGTTTTTGAGAGATAGTAGGGCATCGTGCCTTCGCCTGCCAGACACCAGACCACAGGGTAGGCGCTCCAGCGAGCAACAAGATAGCGCCAGTGTTTCTTTACTTTCTCCATTCCCATTCGCGGGATGAAGTATCCCCAGAAGCCGACGATGCACGCTGCAAGGTCGTGATCTGCGAGGTACCGGATGCGGACATCGGCCATGTCGAAATACGCGGGATTGATTTTGGCAAAATCGCGATCCCAGGGATAGCCCGCCTCATTTGCGCCGCGCTCGTCAAAAGGCTCCATGTCGGGATAGAGACCCGCAACAATCTGTACGATGGTGAAGCCTTTGTGTACTCGATCTGCTGTCAGCGATTCGAAGCCATCGGGCCACGAGAGGCGTTTGCACAGGCCCATCCACCATGTATCGCCGAGCCAGAAGAATGGCGTTCCGTCCGCATGCTGAAAGTGACGCTTCTCCGGTGCGATCTTCAAAGGGCCATGCTTGTAGTGAGGATTCGAACCTGCATAGGCCTGAACATTGAGGGTCAGAGACTGACCGTGAAGATTGCGATTGCTCGTATCGCTGCAAACCGACCGGACCGTGTAGCGACCTGCTGCGATTGGCGCATAACGGACGCACCAGGTCGACTCACCAGCCCAGAATCCCGGGACTCGTTCTTCGGCTCCTGAAGGGGTAGTGATAAGCGCGTCCATTTCGACCTGGTTGAACGGGTCGGAATATTGCTTATCGCTCTTGTAGCACCATTCGCTGGCCATACCGGCGGTGGCGGGTATCGCTTCGGCGAATCCATACCGACCAGCGGAGGCCACAGCTCCAGTTACCGCAATCGACTTGATGAAGTCGCGCCTCGAAATTCCGTCAGACACTATCCCGCCAGGCAACGAGGACCTCCCGCGCTAGTTCAGTAACGGAAAACTAGAGCAGTCATTTGGCTCTGTCAAGCTTTTGGCGCGTTGCGTCCTGGCGGGACTAACCGCAGATGATCGCAGGGAATCTGCTTGACAGTCCAACTTGGCCAAAATTAAGTTGACCACGCACAGGCAGGTCGATCCAGGCATTCAAATGCGATCCCTGGCGCATCCAGCTAATGAGGGAGGGCTGATGAAGGCCTTCGATAATTTCATCAATGGCAAATTTGTTCGCTCAAGTGGCGAGAAGCGAATTGAAGTCATCAACCCCGCAACCGGACTGCCAATCTGTACAGTCCCGGACAGTACGGAACAGGATGTTAGCGACGCCGTTGCGGCTGCGGCTGAAGCGCAACATTCATGGGGAGCGCTTCCTGCGGCAAAGCGGGCCGCGCATCTCAAAGCTTTGGCAGCGAAGATTCGGCAACATGTCGGACCGCTCGCGAGAGTGATCACTGAAGAGCAGGGAAAAACGCTGGGACTCGCACGCGTCGAAGTAGAATTCACCGCGGACTATTTGGATTACATGGCCGAATGGGGTCGCCGCATAGAAGGCGAAATCATTGAGAGTGATCGAGAGGGAGAGACGATCTTTTTGTTTCGCCGGCCAATCGGAGTGATCGGCGGGATCCTTCCTTGGAATTTCCCATTCTTTCTGATCGCGCGTAAG